>Ga0310786_10005724_pt1 | contig 16756 bp, 10 predicted proteins | sample AusTroGonzalo_MG_FD_203881 | JGI IMG/M metagenome (GOLD analysis project Ga0310786, IMG submission 203881) | Bovine rumen microbial communities from tropical cattle in Woodstock, Queensland, Australia - Gonzalo_03 (v2) (version 2) | ecosystem: Host-associated > Mammals > Digestive system >... | reverse complement strand
TGCCAATCTGGTATTGCCAGAAAGCCTTGTCTGTCTTGCCGTTGCTCTTGATAAACTTGTAATAGAACAAAGAGAATGGGTCTATCAGTTGATAGATGCTCATCTTTGACTTGTTGCCATAGCCTCGATAACTACGTATGAAATCGCAATTGGTGAGGTCTTGTAGTATCGTTGTAAAATGACCGTTGTTTTTTAGTTTGGTGGCTTTCAGAATCTCTTCACGTGTCAGCCCCTTGTTCTTAGTACTTAAAGCTTGAACAACTTTTATGTAATTATCTGACTTCTGAAATAGCGAGGTATACAACGCATTGAACTCGTCATCGAGTCTTCCTTTGTCGGCAAAGAACATTTCATCAACATTTTGTGATAGACTGGCACCTCGTCGGATGTTCTTCAGGTAGAATGGAATGCCACCCATAATCATATAGCATTCAGCTATCTCCTTGTCCTCCATAATGATGTCGCGGCTTCTGAGATATTCCTTGCATTCTGCCAACGTGAACGGACGGATATATATCTTTTGTGTTACACGGTTGTGCAGTCCGCCTCGGTTCTTCAGTATCTTCTTGGTTATCCAGGATGTGGCAGAACCGCATACAACCAAGATAAGGTCGTTTTGGGTGACGGCCCAATCGTTCCAGAAATGTTCTAACGCAGAAACGAGATTACTTCCTCTGGAATCCATCCAAGGAAGTTCGTCAATGAATACCACCCGCTTGCCTTTAACGTGAACTTGTTCCAGCAAATCGCGAAGCATGTTGAAGGCCTCATACCATGTGCGTGGTTTCTTGTATTTTGTGCCGCCACCATATCTATTAAGCGATACCGTAAAGTTTGCCAACTGCTCGCGTTTGCTTTTCTTGGCAAGACCGGTCAACTTAAATGTATATTTGTCGCCAAAGAATGTATTGACAAGAAACGTCTTGCCAACTCGCCTCCTGCCATACACAACGACAAACTCAGCTTCCTTTGATGATGCGATAGATTCAAGATGCTTTAATTCGGCATCCCGTCCAATCAATATATCTTGCTTCTGTTCCATCTTTATGTTATTTGTCTGGTGCAAAAGTAACAATAATTAGCGAATCCACAAAGAAAAATGCAAACTTTCGGGCTAAATCCATTATTTTTATCCACTTTTAGCCCCCAAGTCTGCATTATCTGCATATTCTCTCAAATCCCACTAATCATTTTTGGGCTTTATAACAAGTCCTTTCTGCAAACTTTTGGGCTAAATCCAAGAAAATGATCCACATTTAGCCCGAAAGTATGTAAAGGATTACTTGTTTTCCTGTTATGCAAGTTATTTGGGAAACTCACTACTGTCCCGTTAAAGTGGACTAATCGCTCTTTGAAATAATTGAAATACAGTCTATTAAGCAGGTTTTTGAAATGAAACGGACTTGATTTTGTAAGACAATGCCCCAACTATGCCCCAATTTGGTAGTATTGCTTTTTGAGGCGGCAGTAATAGCCGTGGATGCCGTTTGCTTTGCTTCATTCGGATAGTTCCTTTGAGTCGTTCCGATGCCTTCTTCCACTCGTGCAGATGCCTCCTTATAGGGTACAGGTGCCTTTCGAACGTGGTGAAAGTGCCGTTGGAACAGGGGGCTAAGAGCCTATCCGCCGACCGTTTGCGTTAGCCCAAACAACCGTTCGCGTTAGCCCAAACAACCGTTCGCGTATACGCAAAAGCTGTTGCCGGTGTAGTTGTGACTACTTGGACAACTTGTTATCGTGCCAAAGAGCTAAAATCTTTTCAGCGGACTGCTTCCACGAAAAACGGGTGATGTTGCGGAAGCCCTGCTGGCGAAGCTGTTCACGGACAGAGGCAGGACTGTTCAGGAAACGCTGGATGGTGCTGCGAATAGCGTCGGGGTCGGTAGGTGTGAAGTACCAGGCAGCATCGGCACAGACCTCGCGGATGACAGGAATATCGGAAGCTAAGACAGGACAGCCGCAGGCCATAGCTTCGAGGGGTGGCAGACCGAAACCTTCGTAGAGTGAAGGGAACACGAAACAGCTGGCTGTGTTGTAGAGCTGCAACAGTTCGTCGTCGGTCACCCTGCCGAGGAAGCGGATATGGGGGTCGTGCTCGTCGAGTCCTCCCTGCTGTTTGAACACGGGGCTGTATTTCCCGACTATCAGCAGCTGGCAGTTACTGATGCCCTTAAAGGCTTGAATGAGTCGCGAAAAGTTCTTCCTGGGATCTATGGAAGAAACGGCAAGCACGAAGGGCTTGGTGTCTATCGTTTGAACTTCGGACTCAACGGATGGACGGAAGAGGGTGCTGTCGGCAGCATTGTAGACGACGCTGATGCGTTGCTCGTCGATAAAGGGATAGAAACGGAGGATTTCCTGCTTGGAGAACTCGCTGACGGTGATGACATGCCTTGAGGTGCGCACAGCCAATGGTGTCAGGAAACGATAGAGAAGATAATAGGATCGTGTGTACCACGACGGATTCTTGAGGAATGCCAGATCGTGAATGGTCATGATTTTAGGACGAACCAGAATGCTTCCTAAACCGGTGAAACTCATGAGCAGGTAGTTGCGCTTGCCAAGAAAGAAGAAAGGCAACACACACTGTTCCCAGAAATGAGAACTGCCCACGCCATAACGCACAATGTGGAAGTCGTTAGTGTCGTAGCTGTCGTGAAACGGCGCTTTGGGACAAACCAACACGAAAGGATGCCCTGCAGCTGCCATAGCCTTGCAGAGTTGGTAGGCATAGCGGTTGACACCAGTCATGGGCTGTGTAAGGAACCGGCCGTTGATGAAGAGTTCTTCATAGTTCATAGTTCACAGTTCATAGTTCATAGTTATAAACCGATGAAGAATGGTCTGCCAGTCGTAATCGGCTAATTGCCGCTGGTTAACAGCGGGATGTTCTGCCAATACCTGAAGGATCACGCTTTGCCACTTTTCCGGCTGATAGCCCTCCACCAAGAAAGCTCCATCCTTGCCTGTTGCAATCTCGGTCATGGCGGTGTTGTCGGCGGTAACAACAGGACAGCCGCACATCAATGCTTCTAACTGTGGCATGCCAAATCCCTCCATCAGGGCAGCAGAGACAAAGCAGTCGGCTGTGCAATAAAGGTCGGCAAGTTCAGCATTGGTGATATAGCCACAGAAGATAGTGCTGTCCTTGGGAAAGTCAGGATGGTCGACGATGGTCTTCACGCCAGAGTTTTTCCATCCCCGTCCACCGACGACCACTAACTGGATGCCGTGTTCAACGTACAGCTTGGGTATGATGCTGAGCAGGAACTTCAGGTTCTTACGCGGCTCAAGTGTGCCGACAAACAGCAAAAAGCGTTGACGAATGCCATAGCGGCTGCGAACAGCACTACGCTGGGCCTCAGAAAGGGTGCGCGGATAGAAGAGTGAACGGTCGGCAGCATCGCCGACAAATACCTGTCGGCAGCTGCGGTCAGGGAAATAACTGTCAATCTTTGAACGGGTATAGTTGGAATTTGCCCAAAGGATGTCCGCCTTCCTGACAGCCCTTCCAAAGCAATATTTGTTGGCAAGCTTATTGGTCCAACTCATGGTGTGACTCATCTCGATGTTAACAACATCGTGGACAGTAACAACAGTCTTGACACGCGAGGGAATGCCGAAAGGAAGATGGGAAAGCGGCGTGTAATAGATGTCGATATGCCGGACGCGACAGAGCCAAGGCACAAGACACTGCAAAATAATGATGTTGGGCAAACGGCGTGGGAATCGTCGCGAGTAGTCAAGCAGCTGGATGTTGTCAGGGATGGGTGGCAGCTCAACGGTGTTGTCCATGCCCTTTGGTAAAAGGACCAGGAACTTGTCGTCGGTACGCTGTCTTGCCCACTCCATGAGCACACCCTTCAGGAATGTCGTGATGCCGGCAGCATTTCTCGACCACACTCGTCCGTCTACTAATATATTGAACATGAAAGAAATAACATTTATTCAGATACTCATAACAGGGCACAAAAGTAGTTATTATTATTCACATACGATGCGAAATGACTGTTTTTGCAACAAATTTTAAGTAAAATCAACAATAAAAGGGGCGAATGTGAGTTATACTATATAATAAATCAGGAATAATGAAACTATGATTATACGTAGCAAGGCACCACTGAGACTGGGTCTGGCTGGAGGCGGTTCAGATGTCTCACCATACAGCGACATTTATGGTGGATTGGTATTGAACGCCACCATTAACCTATATGCCTATTGCACCATCGAAGAAACAACTGACAGTCGCATCACCATCTGTTCATACGACGCAGATGTGTACAAATCATACCCATCGGCTCAAGCACTGGAGATTGACGGCGAAGCTTCGCTCATCAAAGGCGTCTACAACCGTGTTATCAGGGACTTCGGCCTGCCACCACTGTCGTTCAAGATAACCACCTACAACGATGCCCCGGCGGGTTCTGGCTTAGGCACGTCATCGACGATGGTGGTGTGTATTCTGAAAGCCTTCATCGAGTGGAAAGGATTGCCTTTGGGCGACTATGAGGTGGCTAAATTAGCTTACGAAATAGAGCGCAAAGACTTATTGTTGAGCGGTGGCAAGCAGGATCAGTTTGCTGCTGCCTTTGGAGGCTTTAATTATATCGAGTTCCTCAAGGACGACATGGTGATAGTGAATCCGCTGAAGATCAAGCGGTGGATAGTGGACGAGTTAGAGGCCTCGATGCTGCTTTACTTCACGGGGCGTTCCCGTTCGTCGGCGGCCATCATTGACGAACAGAAGAAAAACACAGAACAGGGTAAGGGTGATGCCATCGAAGCCATGCACCGCATCAAGCAAAGCGCCATCGACACCAAGTTAGCCTTACTCAAGGGCAATATGGATGCCTTTGCCGACATTCTGCGCGAGGGTTGGGAGAACAAGAAGAAGATGGCTACCCACATCACCAATCCGATGATTCAGAAAGCCATGGATACGGCCATGCAGGCTGGTGCCAAGGCTGGAAAGGTGTCGGGTGCCGGTGGTGGCGGATTCATCATGTTTATAGTGGAGCCTACAAGGAAAAAGGAAGTGGAGAAGGCTCTCTCGAAACTGGACGGGTTCGTCATGCCCTTCAACTTCAGCGACGGGGGTGCCCACGGATGGAAAATCTACGAAACAGATAAAGTCAACGCAATGTAAACAGCACTATGAGCAACGATATCAACAAACACATTGACACGCTCATTGACAGATACCCCAAGCTCATCGTCTGCCGTGAACAGCTACAGGAGGCTTACAACATTCTGAAACAAGCCTACTCGGAAGGTCGTAAGCTATTGGTTTGCGGGAACGGCGGTTCTGCCTCCGACAGTGAGCACATTGTGGGAGAACTGATGAAAGAGTTCAAACTGAAGCGGGAAGTGTATAAAAACCAAGCAGATGCCATGAAAAAGATAGACCCCGAACTGGGAACCATTCTGGCCGAACACCTACAAGGTGCCTTGCCTGCTATTGCCCTAACGGGACACTCGTCGCTGACAACAGCTTTTATGAACGACAGCCTGCCGGAACTGATCTTTGCCCAGCAAGTGAACGGATATGGCAAGCAGAACGACGTCCTATTGGGCATCTCTACGTCGGGTAACAGCCGTAACGTGCTCTTTGCTGCTGTGGCTGCCAAGGCTAAAGGACTGAAGGTACTGGGACTGACGGGGCAACGAGAGTGCAAACTGGCTAAGCTGGCCGACATTTGTATCCAGGTGCCTGAAACGGAGACTTATAAAATCCAGGAGCTTCACCTGCCCGTCTACCACTGTCTGTGCATGATGCTTGAAGAACACTTTTTCGGAAAACCGCTATGAAGACCATCATTATGGCTGGTGGCAAGGGGACGCGTATTGCCGCTATTGCTGCTGACATCCCCAAACCCATGATACGGATTGGTGGCAAACCAATTCTGGAACACCAGATAGAGAACCTCAAGGCATGCGGACTGACAGACATCACGCTGGTCATAGGCCATCTCGGAGAGGTCATCAGAAACTACTTCAAGGACGGAAGCCGTTTTGGTGTGCGTATCTCTTACTTTGAGGAAACCCAGCCGTTGGGCACGGCGGGTGCCTTGTTCAAAATGCCAGAACTGACGGAGGACTTCCTGCTGATGTGCGGCGACGTAGTCATTGATGTCGACTTCAATCGCTTCATCGCTTTTCATAAGCGTCATCAGGCTTGGGCCAGTCTGATGGCTCATCCCAACGGCCACCCCTACGACAGCTCTCTACTCGTGACGGAGACGCTACTACCACAGCAAAAGGGCGGTATGCCAGTGGAAACACATCGCGTCATCGGCTGGCTGAACAAGGAAGATGAGCGAACCTACTATAAGAATCGTGTCAATGCGGGGATAGAAATCATTTCACCGAAACTGCTGCGTGAAACCATGACTCACTTCACCCCCCGCCATCCAGAACAGCCCGACAGAATAGACCTGGACCGTGACGTGCTGAAGCCCAATATAGGCAGCGGAAAGATTTTTGCCTACGATACACCAGAATACATCAAGGACATGGGGACTCCCGACCGCTTTTACGAAGTGGAAAGAGACCTTATGAGCGGCAAGGTAGCTGCCCGTAACCTGAAGAACAAGCAGCGAGCCGTGTTCTTAGACCGTGACGGCACGATCAATGTCTACAAAGGTTTCCTGACCAATCCCGACGACTTCGAACTGATTGACGGAGCAGCAGAGGCCATCAAGAGGATTAACCATTCGGGGTATTTAACCATTGTCGTCAGCAACCAGCCCGTCATAGCACGAGGTGACAGCACTTTTGAGGAGCTCAAGGCCATCCATGAGAAAATGGAGACGGAATTAGGGAAGACTGGTGCTTTCGTTGATGCCATCTACTATTGTCCTCACCACCCAGACAAAGGCTTTGAGGGAGAACGCATCGACTACAAGTTCGATTGCCAGTGCCGCAAGCCCAAACCCGGACTATTGCTACAAGCCGCTTCAGAATGGAATATCGACCTGACTGAATCATACATGATAGGCGACACCGAAAGGGACGTTGAAGCAGGAAACCGAGCCCATTGCAAAGCATCGTTCCAAATAGAGCGGAACGAGCCGGAAGCCCTACTCAATAAAATTCTCTCGACTCTCTGAGGGAATAGTCCACATCAGATTCTGACGCGTACAAACAGCCGTTTAATGACAGTCCACTTATCACTCAGCGAGACGTTGGGGTTCAGCCACAGAGTCTGGCGGAGCAGGGGGTGTATCAGACGGAAAAGATAGTATTTCCAACGGGGTTCCGTCAGTTTGTAATAGATGTACTCGCTTGCCTGCTGTCGGTAGTTGTCCCGCAGAAAACGGGAAGACTTGCCGTCATTGCTGCTCTCACCCTCTAAATGGACGATACGGGGTCCACGAAGTACGACGTTGTCGTAGCCACGTCGATGGAAGCGGAGCTGCATCTCGGACTCCTCGTAGTACATGAAAAAAGCTGGGTGGAAAGCACCACACTCATCAAGAACGGCACGTGACACCAGCAGGTCCGCACCAGTAACGTAGTCGACCTTCATCCAGTCATCTGGTAACACGGGGGGCTTTTCATGATAGAGGTGCAGGCCTTTCAGAATAGGAACCCAAAGTAATTTATGAAAATCGGCAGACATCTTGGGGAAGTTACCATAGGAATGGATGACATTGCCACTCTGGTCTTCGAGTATGCAACCGACAGCCCCCAAGCGACCTGCATAGTGACGGGAAAAGTCGTAAAGCTGCTTAATGGCATTGTTACGAAGAAGGGTGTCGGAATTCAGGAAAAAGACATACTCTCCCCTCGCGTGTTCAAGCCCACGATTATTGGCCTTCCCGAATCCTAAGTTCTGCCCGGTAGAGACAAAGGTCAGACGGGAATCGTTGGACAAAACTTCGACAGAGCCGTCAGATGAACCGTTGTCCACGACAATGATTTCATAGGAGACATCGTGGGTATGCGCCACGATACTGTCAAGACAGGGCTGCAACACTGAAAGGGTGTTGTAGTTGACGATGATGACAGAGACACTCACTATTTGATCCATATACCTTTTGCTTTGCCGTTAATAAGCCTGTAGAACTGAATGCGGTTGACGATGAGTCCGGGAATGTTGACCAGACACATGACGAGCATAAAGCAGATGATGCTATGCGACCAGCGGGCAGTGACGTAGGCTAACGGGATGAAGAGTAAAGCTGCCGACGTAGTGAAAATCAGCTGGAGACGCAGCTTGCCTATGCCGTTGATGAAGTAGCTGTAACGCATGCTATAGATGAGGATGAAGACATAGACAGCCATCGTGATACTCATCTTGATGTCAATCTGTATGCCGTTGCCTATCCAGACAGAATAGACGAAGTCGGACAGGAGCACCATAACAATAAAGCAGCAGACGATGCCGATTGTCATCAGCCGGAGCTTACGGGTGGCATTGCGAATCCATGCGATATCGTTACGGTGGTAGGCATCAGTCGTCGCATTCCAGAAGGGCATACATATCACCGTAAATACCACCAAAAGAATGCTGAAATAGCGATAGGTGATCTGATAAGGAGTCACCATTTCCGGTGAGAAGAGATTGGATATCAGGATATTGGATGTCATAAACAGGACAACACTTGAAATCTGCATGATGAAGAACTGGATGCCGATGCCGATGACCTCCTTAGCTTCACGCAGGTTGACCAACTTGTGACTGGGACGCAAATTCGGGAACTTGTAGTAGAAGGTGAAGGGATAGGCCACGAGCCACACCAACAGGGGGGATGCAGTACAGATAAGGGCAACATAGAATAGCGAGTGGCTACCTGACTTGTAGAGAATGAAAGTACCGATAAGTGACAGCGTCTGTCCTAATGCGGTAAGCATATTGCTGACAGCTGGCAACTGCATGCCCATGTAAAAGTTGCCGATGAGCTTGAAAATGAACGTGGTACACACCAAAAGGATGGTGATGGCAAGCACTTGGTCGAGGTTACTGACCCGCGAGGGATCGACATTAAAGAGATGATAGGTGTCGCTCGTCGCCACGATGAGCATAAAGAATATCATGGCGGGGATGATGATATAGGTCAGCATGGCAAAGGTCGAGGAAATGAGCGAACGGGCACGTTGTTCCTCACCATGTGCCATATAGGCAGCTAACTTGTTCCTCAGACCATTGCCTAATCCGATGTCCAGGTTGTCAATCCACAGCATGACGCTGCTGATGGTGAGCCACACACCGTTCTTATACTCACCAAGGCAATTCAGGGTAATGGGCACCATCAGGAACACAACAACAGCCGACCATCCCTTAATGACAAAGGAGGCCATGATATTCTTCTGGATAAGTGAAGAACGGCGGCTGCTTAAGTTATTGGAACTGTTTCCTGACATAGCTGGCGAGGAGTGTTAAACGATAATCTGATATATTTCTGAGTGAAGAGCGTGGTGAAGAACGTGAACTGTATGACAAACACCATGCTCAACAGGATATTTTCCTGATAGAACTGCAGGATAAGCACATTGGTCATGAACGTGTAGAGGCAAGTGCCAACATTGTTGCCATTTCGGAACAGACGGTAAAGCCAACCAGAGACGACACCGTAGAGCAAAGCAAAGAAAGCAATGCCACGGTTACCGAAGTCGATAAAGAATGGTTGGAAAATGGTATAGACATTAGAGGGCACGGGCACCTGAACAAACTCCTGCAGCTTCTCCTTGACAATAATGTCCTTAACACCAAAACGCTCGAGGAAAAGGTAAACGGTCTCAAACGTGTTAGTTCCAAACTGCGGAGTAACGTCTGTCTTCAGCTGACAAAAGGCTACAGGCGGTGAGAGGGCATACATGGCCAGAAAGTCCAGTAACGTCTCATTTCTTTGGTAGTCGCTGTCTTCCTCGGCACGTGCCAGGTTGAAGATGTAAAAGACACCGACAAGCAGGATGCCTGCAACGACAATAGTGCGTATTTTGATGGCTTTCTTTTCAAACAGGATGAAAATGATGCAGACGAAAACAAAGAACATGGTACCCTTCTCCATAATGGCCAGAGAGTTGAGCAGACAAGCAAAGGCCAAGATGACCACCTGCCATAAGGGGACACGCGGGTAAGCCCATAGAGCCACCACAAACAATGCCTGGTTGATGACGTTGGAATAGCCCAACAAGCCTGGTCCGTCACCATAAAGGGCCAGCATTCGGACATTGTTCATCAGATTTTCCGTGCTGAACATCATCACAATCTGCACAACTTGATAGATATACAAGGGGGTGATGACCAACGACAGGGTGAAGAAGAAGGTGAAAATTGACTTGTTGAAGTCAATGCCCCTCCATCCGCTCTTTGGTATGATACGTGGTGCTGTGCCAGGACGCCCCGTCAGCGAATAGGTAATAAAAGCCGTCGGACAGAAAATGAGAAGCCAGATGACAAAACAGGCATAGAACTGCTGCGTGATGGGATAGAGTTTGGTACCAAGCAGATAATACAATCCTAAGACGAGTGTCCAGATGAGCACCGTGATGGACCAAGGCGAGAACCAGTCGCCGAAATCCATAGAATCCGAAAAGAAACGTTTACCACGCCTGACATATAGGGCATGCCACAGGCAAAAAACAGCGGCTATCATGGCAAAGGCTACAGCATAGGACCAGCGCTTTGGATAGAGTGGCTTCTGACTGACATTATAGCGTTTGACAACAGCAAAAGATGTGTTGGCCTTCTTCTCCAAATACTCAGCTCTGGTATATTCCAAAGCTGCCTTCTCGTATAGGGCATACTTCAGTTTGTATTCTTTCTCGAGCTGCTTCAGCTTATTATTAACCGAGCTTGTAACAACATTTTCGTGGGAGTCGGCATAGTCAGTGTACGCCTGCATGGCAGCATGGTATTCGACACCGGCCTCCTTACGTTTGACAAGTGCATTTTTACGGACACTGGCAGCACGCTCCGACCTAAACTGCTCAATCTTGTCTTTCAGAATAGCCAAAACCTGGTTCAGAACCTCGGCAGCCACGTCAGGTTCTGTGTCAAGCACCTGAATTTCCAGTGTCTGATTGATGGAACTCATGTTGTAGTTAACATTGTCGCGGATGATGTTCCTCACCGCTTCCTCCTGTTCAGCGGATGAGGAGAAGAGACTGTGATAAAGCCGCCACCAGAAAGGATGCTTGTAATGCTCTCTCACATAGTCAGCGTAACATTGTCCGTATTTCGACACATGAGCATTGGAAACGAGCGTGACAAAGTCTTCCGACTCCAAAAAGCGGGTATAAATATCAATGTCGTCAGTCCCTTCGTTGCCGTGACCTATGTTCAGGTCTCGAAGGAGTACTTTTATGTTGTCCAAGCCCACAAGCAAGTCCGTCGTTTTGTATTCGTCGGAAACCTTGACTTGTGCGGTATATTCATCTGGTATGCAATAGGATAGCAGAAATGCACAGACGGCCGTCACCAATATCGCTGTTACATATTTTTTCATTGAAAGAGCACGATTTCTTTAAAGTTTTGCTTGAGAAGGACGAGAAGTCTGATGCAAAAAGCAAAGAATACGAAAAGAAACAAGATGAACACTTTAGGCATGTTGGAATGCTTGATGGGCACCATGGAATTCTGCAGCGTGGTAAAAGCAGGTGTTCGTTCCTGCACCTTGGCCTTGGCCATCTGCAGCTGCTCTACAACCTGAGTATAGATATTATACTTCAACTGCATGTCGTTTTCAAGCTCGTCTATCTGAGACTGTACAGACTGCAACACGATATTACTGTTGGCATCGCTAAACGAAGCATATTTCTGTCGGGCCTTGACATACTGTGACTCAGCTTCCAGGAATAGTTTCTCCATGTAGGCCTCGTCGTTACGGGCTTTGTTGGTACGATAGTTAGTGATGAAGTTCTGCAATTCAGCTGTCACGGCATCCACCATCGTCCTGGCAATCAGCGGGTCCTGGTCCTTGACGGTAATCTGGATGACATTGGTTTTCTTGTCTACCATACAGCTGATGTTGCCATTGATAGCCATGGCTATATCGTACTCGCTCTTGCTCAGGAACGAAGGATCAATCTTATCGCCTCCGCCACCGCCATCGTCACTCTTCAGCTTGTTAATCAAGGCAGTAAGTAATCTGAGCGGAAAACTCCACCATGTATATTTCTGATGTTTATCTAAATACTCACTGTAGTCCATGTCCTTGATTTTTCCGTCCTTGGAAGTAACTTTCACCGAAAAAAGCCTGACCAGAAATTCCGTGGACTCAATAGCATCAGGATAAATCTCGGGATAGATAGCATCACCACTGTTGCCGAATTTCATATTCATGCCCACCATACTTGCCAAAGACGAAATGTTACCAGAGAAGCCATTAGAAGTCTCTTCAGGTGCCAACATGACAGTTGACTTGTAAGTCCTGGGGATGCTGAAAGCCACAATGATGCTGAGGACAGCTGCGACACCGCAGTAAATCAAGATTTTCTTTTTGTCGTTTAAGACTATTTTCAACAGACGGATAACATCTATACTGATCTTATGCTCCATAATCACTCTCTCCCTTTATTTCATCAGGTTGGCAATAGTGGCTATCATCATGGCAATAGAAGCAGTACTCGAGCCGATACTCAAAATCTCGGGCAGAGTAAGGCCGCGATTCCTGCGTTTGGACGGCACAACAATCTGGCAGCCTGGAGCCGGCTTGTGGCTTCGGTCCGCACGTGCCACCATACCGTTCATGTAGATGATGATGGTCTTCGATTTCTTGGCAGTGGACGTGGTACCACCCGCCAGGTCGATGTAGTATTTGGCGTTCTTACCTTCCTTGAAACGGACGGTATTGGGATAGAGCACCTCGCCGTTAATTTTGATGGTGCCATCGTAACGGGGCACGACAATACGGTCACCGTCTCGAAGGATCGGGTCATCATCGCTACCGGGATTCTCCAGAGCCTTATCCAGCTCGACACCAACAGGATAGTTAGCATTGACCATCAGCTTCTGAATATCAATGGAGTCGCTGCCAGAGTTTCGCTGAGCTGTACGGATCATGGTTTCCATCTGGTCGCGATCGTCCTGTGTCATCTGGCGTAGCAGCTTGGCACCTTTGGGATAGGCTTGGTTAGTCAAACCACCTGCATGCTTAATAACGTCACTCAGACGTTGTGTCTTATTAGACAAAGCATATGTTCCCTCAAACTGTACTTCACCTTCAATATAGACATTCTGTTGTGCCGTATATCCGGGACTGCGGCGTACATACACCTCATCGAAGGGTTTAAGGGTGAAATCCGGCTGTCCTTCAATACGGAACTCGGGTGTCAGTGAGAAACTAAACGTCTGTGCAATCTCGTTATCTGCTTCTGTAGCATTCGGGTTTGTCACGCGTCGTGCCACGTCAACCTTAACGAGTGATGCGGCTTCAGTGGGACCGCCAGCCTGTAGAATCAAGTCTTCAACGGTCTCGTTCTCTGCAAACTTATAAATGCCTGGATAGGCCACCTCACCATTGATAGTGACGGTACGCTGTTCGTTCTTTTCCCCAATACTGGCAATGTAGATGACATCCTCGTTACGCAAAGGAACATCAGGTACCTTACCCTCCAGAATGCCTAACACGTCGAGACTCAGCACTTCCAGCGTACGGTCTGGCTTCATGCGGTGCATGACGGCATGTTGAGCGATAGCTCCTTCTGTCAGTCCATCCGCAGCCTCTACGAGTGCCTTCACCGAACTGATATCGCCACCCACATGATACATGCCGGGACGGAACACGGCACCTTTTATCTCCACCATATTCTGGTAACGCGCCAACGTAGAGTCAACACTAACAGAGTCTTCGTCCATCAGCTTGAAGTCGCTCAGATCGAACTCACCGACACTGAACACCGAATAGTTCTGACCAGCCTTGCGGTTGACACGGACGGCCTTCGTATAGGCATCACCCGTAAATCCACCAGCGTATGAAATCAGCGTGGCTGCACTCTCCGTAGGCTTCATCTCGTAAAACATGGGGCGCTTCACCTTACCAGTGATATTAACCAATGCCACATAGGGACTAACGGTTATCACATCGTTATCCTGAAGTCGCACATCACCAGTCAGTTTGCCGTTCAGCAGAAAGTCATAGACGTCAACATTTGACAGTAAGTGGCCTCCACGATACACCTTCACGTTACGCAGCGTACCGATATCGTTGGGACCACCAGCCATATAGAGCGCATTATAGACGGTTGCAAAAGCTGACAGTGTATAGGTGCCAGGCACTTTCACCTCACCCATCACACTGACAGTAATAGTACGTGTCTGACCCAGTGTTAGGTCTATCTTAGAGCCATGATAGCGGGGACCCAACACCTGACGCAGCCGTGCCTTAGCCTGACTAACGGACAGCCCACCCAACTGAATGACGCCGATACCCTCGATAGTGATGGTGCCGTCAGGCGAGATGGTTTCTGTCACACTTTCCTGCGAGGCTCCCCAGATGTCTACATTCACTGCATCACCAGGCCCCAGTCGATAGTTCTGCGGCGTTGCCAGATTCATGGAACTTTCAAACGTCAGGTTCTTGTTGTTGAACACGTCATGACCGAATATCTTACGCTTGCTGCTCTTCTCCTCTTTCATAAAATACTTCAACGAGTCAGGCATCATGAAGTCCATAGCCTCGTCCATCTCCATAAAGTCAGTATCCTCCTCGTCATAGGTATGACGCTGTATCTGATTCTTGGGCTTGGTGTCCTTCACACGGTACTGCGAGGCATTTTGCTTGTCCTTGCTGACTTGCTCTTCGCGTTGTTCAGCGTTCGATTCTCGCATACGGTTCTTCAAACCGGTAGAGCCTGCCGTGATGTCCTCAGCACCCAAGGCCCCGTTCTTGATTTGCTTCTGGTACTTCTTCTGTATACGCCTGATCTGCTCAATGGTGACACCACGCTGCATCAGCTGCGTCACAATCTGTTGACGAGACACACCACGCGCATTCTGTTCTATTACAAAGTCCATCACCTGATTATCAGTCATACCGGATTGTGCCCAACCCATAGTGGCTACCAGGGTCAGACAGGCTATGAGGTTTACTATTCTTTTCATAGTCATTATTCTCTAATATGTAACATGAGCTGACTTCAATTCCTGAATCCTCAGCTTTGCTGTTTTTCTATATTTTACATATAATAACACAAAAGAGGCCCTTTTATTGCGTAAAGTTCCAAAAAAATTTGGAATAATCCAAACTTCTTCGTATCTTTGCACGCGATTTGAATAAAACTACCTGGGGTTAACTGGATTTGACAGCGAGCCGAGATGGTATGTAAGCATGCGGAGCGACGACTGTAGTCTCCATAATCCAATCGGTCGGAAAATTAATTGGCAACACAGAGTATGCTCTCGCTGCCTAATCGAAGTACAGTAGATTAGTGCTTTATTTCCTCACAAGGTGGGGAGACGAGACGTCGCTCCGAGGATGTGGTTCCGAATCCGGAGATCAAGCGGCGCAGGGAAAATCGGAAATAGCCCGTATAGGCCCTGATGTACGGGTGACATTTTAAGGGATAAGGCAGCAGTTGGTGGTCCAGGTCTTGCTGTTGCACGAAAACCGAAGGCTGGAATAAGCATGTAGAAAGCGTATGGTTTCCTCGTTTGGACGAGGGTTCGATTCCCTCTAACTCCACAAACACCGCTCAAAGGCTGCCCCTTGAGCGGTGTTTTTTAGTTTATTTCTGACTATCAAGCAAACTTTACGAGGATGCGGAACACCTTGGAAGGAGCTTGCATCCACTGCTGCATAGCCTCCTCGGCATGGTCAGCTGTCACCTCGTTGCTGATAAGGATGTCGTAGGGCGGGTTGCTCTTCTGCAGGTAACGGATGACACCCTCAAAGTCTTCGGGCTGGGCATTGCGCGAACCGCGGATATCGAGCTCTTTCTGTACAAAAAGCTTGGTGGTGAACTGCACGTCCTGCTTGGCATAACCAATGCAAACCACACGCCCTGTGAAGGCCACCTCGTTGACGGCCATCTGGTAGGTAACAGGAGCTCCTACAGCTTCAATAACAACATCAGGACCAGTACCATTAGTAATTTCACATAAGCGTTGGTGAACGTCCTCCTTCGCAGAATTAATGGTATATTCAGCACCCAAGCTGCGGACGATTTCCAGCTTTTCGTCGTCCATATCGCAGGCAATAACCTTGGCACCGCGCATGATGGCGCGCACTACAGCACCCACACCTACCATGCCACAACCAATGACCATGACGGTATCGGTGTCGACGACCTGAGCCCGACTGACAGCATGGAAACCGACGGACATGGGTTCGATAAGAGCAGCATGCTCAACGGTGATGTTTCCAATGGGGATGACCTTTTGCCAAGGGATGGCGATATAGTCGCACATGGCACCGTTACGCTGAACGCCTAACGTCTCATTATATTGACAGGCATTGTAACGGCGGCTCTTGCACGAGGGGCAGTGGCCGCAGTTGGTATATGGATTCACGGTGACGGCCATGCCCGGCTTCAGGTGATCAGGCACGTTGGCACCCGTCTCGGCAATCTCGGCACCAATCTCATGGCCAGGGATGACGGGCATCTTCACCATCGGGTTCAACCCACGGTAGGTATTCAAGTCACTTCCGCAGAAGCCTACATAATGGATTCGCAGCAGCACCTCGTCGCTGCCACACTGGGGTTTCTCAATGTCTACAACCTTCATCACAGAAGGTTCGGTAATCTGTATTGCTTTCATTCGCTCATATTCTTGATATACGGTAATTCTATTAAGTCGCCAAAGCCGAAG
>Ga0310786_10005723_pt1 | contig 16757 bp, 14 predicted proteins | sample AusTroGonzalo_MG_FD_203881 | JGI IMG/M metagenome (GOLD analysis project Ga0310786, IMG submission 203881) | Bovine rumen microbial communities from tropical cattle in Woodstock, Queensland, Australia - Gonzalo_03 (v2) (version 2) | ecosystem: Host-associated > Mammals > Digestive system >... | reverse complement strand
GAACACCATCATGGCCGTGGGGAGTATCGGCAACTGGAAGCTCACCCACATAACCAAGGCCAACCGTCAGATATTCGCAGCCTTCGGCATCGATGATATCGCAACCGGCCGGGTCATGGAACGCAAGAACTTCGTCTGCGAATTGCCCTCTGAGAAGAAGTGATCGTATCCTAGAAAATCCGAAGGTTTGGGAATTTTCGGGGATTGTCCACCATCGACTTCTGTCGCAGATGTGACATTGTCCACCATCGATCCGAGGGTCTCCGAGGGTGTAAGAGACGATTCATTGTCCACCATCGATCTCTGAGAGGAACCTTCCGGACCGCTCTCGGACATGGATGATCCTGCAGGATCGGATTACCAGGTGGCCCTCGTTTTCTCGCTTACTGCCTCCTGCACGAGCTGGCGAACATCACGATACCGTTCGGTCTGGACAACATCGAGAGGAAGAAAGAGGTCAACGAGGTGACGAACGGATTCGTCGGAGCCGAGACCGCCAAGAAATGGCTGGACCAGGTGATGATGGAGGTCTGACCGCTGGAAACCGAGGGGGAGGGGCCCTCCCCCATAATCGGAAATGGTGGACAGATGCGCGGACAATGGAAATGTTGCACGATAGTTTATAAAGAAGCTGAAACTATGAGAATACGGTGAGATAAATGGCGACCAAGAGTTTCTTTGAGGATATGGTCATCGATACCGAAGAGGCGGCCGACAGGCTGATCGCGGCATTTGACGAGGCCGATTCAGGTGCGCCCGGAATCGACACCACGGATGCGCACAAACCGATCGAGGACGATGCGGAAGTGCGCAGGATCATGGGATGGTGAGTATGGGATACTCGATTATCCCGCTACGGGTGCTGATGAAGAACGACGACGGTACTCTGGAAAGCACACTAGATTCCTATCACGATTGCATCGGATCCGAACAGGAGTTGTTCCTGAGGGAGAAGGCCATCATGATGGAGAAGAAGAACATGTGCCGCACATATCTGGCTATAGGCGGCCGGAGTAGAATAATGGGCTATTTCAGCATCGGGCTAAGATGCATGAAGGTGCCCCAACCTGTGGATGCCGAGGGTGTTGCGGTAAAGGATGATAGATTCACCGTCAGGATGAACGTCGATCCTGACTCTAGGGTGGCGCAGTCTTATCTGATAGGACAACTGAGCAGATCGAAGGACGCTCCGAAGGGATTCGGGACCGAATTGATGAAAGATGCCGTAGACATGCTGAAAGGAGCGAATCAGATAGTCGGATGCAGATTGGTAAGGGTCGATTGCGATGACAGGCTTGTCGATTATTATTCAAGGTTCGGATTCAGGCTCATAAGGAAGAATGACGACAGGGACCTCAATCAGATGGCCTACATCCTGAGAACGGAGAACTGATGCGGGGACGGTTCCCCGCGAGGTAAGTTGTTTTGGTAACTTCGTTCGCAATTCTGTAGTTGTCGGTATCAGTCAGTAGGGCCTGATGTCGGCATTATCAAGACCAGAGCGTAAGCCCTTCTGTTAGGATAACTACTTTTTAAAACAGTTGAACCATCAAATATTCGCATATGCATCCACGACCATGGCCGAGGTGCAATAGGATTGTAGAGCCGCCGATGATGAGTGCGCTGGTATCACCGTTCAATCATCAGAAAAGGACTGCAGCTCCATCAAAGGCATCATGATGGGAACATACGCCTGCATTTCATGCAGGGACAAACTGTGTGAGTATCTTTCCTGTAATGAAGTGGACATTGACGCTCTGAAAACGAAAGTACGGGATGTTAGAAAAAAATGCAATGCCGCTGTGAAGAAAAGCAGCGAGAAAAAACGCGAAGCCGACAAGGATTATCAGATTTACGCATACCCTTACGGATCCGAATATCCATCAGATTCTGCAAACGATGTAAAAATGACAGACGGGTCACAGACGGATTGTGACTCCAAGATCAAAACCAACACCGAAAACCTATACCGGATAATCGAACCATTCGTCGATTTCACATTCATCGGAGGCACTTCGAGCAACGGGATATACAAGGAGTGCTTTAAAAGGTCAGCAACGAAAGAGACCAGAGAAAACAACAGTCAATACAAGGTCAAAGCATTCATCATCAAGAGCATCGACTATTCGCTGAAATATCTTGTAAAAAACCCCTGTCCAGCCAAGGATGGTAAAAAGTTCACCGATGAGGTCAAAGCGAACGTAAAGGCCGTCCTGGAACAGCTCAGCGAATCGACATCATTCAATCACACTGTACAACATCTCAACAAAGAATTTGAGAAAGAGGATTTGAAAATAAAAGAATATACCGGCTTACTCCAATTCCAGAAAGAGTTCATCGATGGCGTTTTCGAACTGAGACTTGCAAGCGGCGGCGACATTATCCTGACCCCTCTCAGTAGTCTGTTGGACGAGATACAACTTGATGATCAGGGGGCCAATAGAGACCAGGATTCCATCCGCCTCGGACTGGATAAGCTGAATTCCGTGATAGAGCATCTGTACTTCAACGGGATGCAGATGTGCGCCAACATATCTAAAAACGAAAATGTACTGAGGATAAGCCGTCGGCTGCATACCTATAAAGCGATCGACTTTTCAACGGTCGATCGTGATGAGTATTCTAAATTATTGGGCATACCGGACTCACAGTTCCAATATATCAAAAACAAAAACTATGTGGGGAACCTTAACCTTACCTCGCTGGAAAAGTCCCTGTGCGAACGGGAGAATCTAGAGAAGCTGTTGCTAAACATAAGAAACAACAGGGATACCATCGTCTGTGGCAAAGCCGGTAGCGGAAAGAGCATGTTGGCCATCCTGGCATTTGTTGAGCAGTACAGGCGTTTCGTAACGCCCGGACAAACGGATGCCAGAGTTCCCATCAACCTATATCCCGAGAGACTCTACAACCAATGCCGCGACAATGAATTCAAAGAGAGGCTGATAATCAACGAGTGCGAGCGCTCCGAGGAGGTGAGTCATGAGATATTATCAAAGACCTCGGTTCTGTTCATAGATAATATCGACGAATTCCTGTCTGACAACACGACCCTCACATTTTCCATCGTCAACTGCCTCGTGGATATCCCGATGGTCATTTTCTGCCGTTCGAAAATCCGCGATACCATTGTGAGATAGTTCGACTATTTCGATGTCATCGATTTGGATGCCCCGGATGGAAGCGAGGATGGACGCATCGTCGATTTCCTCAAGCATAACGACAGGGTTGTGAACGCATAGCCTAGGTGTCCTGAGGACCCTGTCAGCGAACAATACGCTGATGCGTTCCATTCGTTCTTCTCAAGGAACGGGATCGACAATCGTATGCTCATGACGCTTATGATCAAATCCGTATCGCAACCCGTCTGCAGGGATGCAGGGCAGAACGGGGAAGAAAAGCAATTCTTCACGTTCGATGTTCTTCCAACTGCTCTGAGCGATCGTTGCTACCGCATGCCCTCATCCGCATATCATCAGGTCGTCCACGATATGATCGAGGAAAAGGACCGCCATATAAACAATCACCTGTGTGCATTAGGATACAGAGGGGTGAGCACATATGATATCTTTTCGATATTCCGTGAATATGCATGGGTCAGATTCCATACCTCCAGAGGCATAGATACATCGATCTCCCAGGTTGCGGAAAAACTCGAGATGGATAAATTCGTGGTCAGGGTGGTGGTCTATTCCCTGTCTGACGGCACCAGCACCCATGGGTTCATCCACAGGTCGATAATGGATTATCTTATCGCCCAGGCGATAATCAGCAGGACTGAACCTCGCGATCTGAAAGATGCATTCTTTACGGTCATCAACTCGAGGATCTCGGAGCACATTGCCAATTCCCTGGTATCGAAGATAGCCGCCGACAGAGAGGGTCATGATCCCATCGAATACAGCATCGGGCCGTTCCTTGATTGCATGAAATGTTGTGATGGGATGGACGATACATTTCGCAGGATGAATATCCTGTATATAATAGGAAAATTTATGATGGCCGCCACCGAATCCAACAGTGTATCGGCGAAGAGGGCCGGATTGTGGGTAAAGGACCATCTGCAACGTCTCTACAGCGAATATTCGAATGACGGGGAGAAAGAAAAGCGCGGAGAATGTTTCGTAATACTGTACGTTTTAGTCGAGTCGGGGGTCGGGGATTACGAACAGGATCTACTGGGCATGTTCGATGAGGATCCCGATATCGTACGCATATCATACGGGGCCTTCAAAGGCGATATACCCTTCAGGGCCGCTTTGGAACAGAGGGAGATAGAAGGGATGAGATTGGATAATGTGATCCCAGAGATCCTCAACGCATCCAACTCTTCGAACCCCAGACACCTCAATATGAAAGGATTCCTGACCAGATTGTTGAAAAGCTATCAGGACAATGGTTATCAGATTCCTGAAGAATTCGAGAACGATGTTTCTGACCTCATTGGTAATAATAACAATATGAATGAAACGATTCGGAACCAGTCGGTGTTACAGCCCAATCGGACTCGTCAGCGTTGATTCCTGCACGAACGACCTTACACATATCATGATGTTCGTTCACACGACCCGCCGATATGACGACGGCAGATATGATGCGATAGGAACACAGCAGCAACCAAAACACCATGGTCGAGCCGAGAGCTGCCAGCATCATTCGTTTGGCGAGAATTCTTAAAATAATGGATCGGCACCACAGCAGACCTAAGGACCGTTCCTTCCACCATACGGATCCTTGCAGCCCCCATCTGTATATGCGATAGGAGTGGACCGGAATAACTGCTATATGCATGTTGGGCAACGTTGAATAACATCTGGATCACTGCAGATTATTTATTTTTGTAATAAAACAAATTCCTTTTGTAAAATGAATTTTTTCATTTGTAATTTGTTTTTATTGGGTTAAAATCATTGCTTGTTTGGAGAGAAACTCCAATGGAGGAAAAAAAATGAAAGCATTACTGCAAAAATCGAAGAACGATGGCAGACTGTTCCAAACGATGGTCGAAGGAAAGGATCCGGTATTTTCCGACCTGGTCGACAAGTACATGCGTCTCCATCCAAAGGATCTCACAGAAGATGGGAAAATAATGGAACTGGATGATGGATTCACAATCAAAGAGCTGAAAACGGCATATGACTATCTCAAGGAAGCCGCTGCCGCAGGAGACTCGAAATCCAATTGGCTCATGGCAAAAATATACTAGGAAAACAGATCGTTCGACAGGTTCTCGGACATACTGCCCTATCTGAAGAAGGCGGCAGATGAGGGCAGCGTGGAAGCCAATTACATCCTGGCATGCGAGTACTATTTCGGAGACATAGTTGACAGGGATCTCGATATCGTGCTCGACTGCTGCGCTCACTTGACCGTGAGGAATTTTGACATCGGCACGGTCGTATATGGTGCCCTCATGAATCTGAAATCTGAAGCAACGAATGAGTTTGAGGGGGATCGTGCAGTCATGTATCTGAATTACGGCAAGATGCTCCTGGAAGGAAACTGCGATAGTTCGGACGAGGAGAGAGGCCTGGACTACATCAACAAAGCTGCGAGCGATGAAAATCCCGCAGCACTGTTCGAACTTGGGCTCATCCACTGCAATGGAGACTATTGCCAGACGGACATGGGCAAGTCGATCGAATACTTCACCAGAGCAGCGGAATTGGAACAGTGCGACTCCATGCTCACCCTAGGATTCCTGTACAAGGGCATCTAGGGGGTCGAGGAGGACCTTGCCAAAGCAGCCCATTATTTCACCATGGCGGCAGACAGAGAGGTACCGGAGGCCTACTACCAGTTGGCCAAGATGATAGTTGATGGCGACTAGTCCTGTGAACTGGAGAATGGAGCGATAGGGCTGTTGGTCATTGCCGCCAAATTCGGACATGAGGAATCTGCAGAGGTCCTGAAGGAGATGGGGATCGACTATGAGTGGATCGATATCGGTCCGGTTGAGGGCTCGGATTCCTGACGGATGACCGTCGGACACAGCGCATGCAACATCAATGAACGAATCAGGTATGAAAGGAGGTAAATGAATGCCGAAAAAGGCTAACAGACATACAGATGCAGGTGGTACCAATATCGACTACCGCATCATAGATAGCGATCGTTACCGCTATCTTAGGGCCGTTGATCCCACATCATCGGAGAATGCAACGGGCATCCCATTGGACACATCCAGTTCGGACCACATGTACCTTTACAACGATGACGCCCATGTACTTGTGACAGGGAATACAGGTTCGGGTAAGAGCAGGCGTTTCAACGTGCCGTATTTGGTCGCCAATTCCAGGTCCGATTCGAACCTCATCGTCCACGATCCGAAAGGAGAGTTATACAAGATCGTATCTGGCCTGCTAAAGCAGAACGGATTCACCGTGTGGGCGCTCAATACGAGGTGCCCTCTGCAATCGGATTGCTGGTCACTTTTCGAATACTGCCACGACCTCTACAACAGCGGGGACGCCATGAAGATCTGCAGAGCTAGAGAGATCATGCACTCGATAGCCGAGATCATAATACCCGTCCTGAGCAAGGACCCATTTTGGGAACTCGCTTCGAGAGCAGTGATCGAGGGTGTTGCTGAAAGGCTGATCAGGTTGAGGGACGACCCGTCCGAGATCAGTTTCAGTGCCATCCTGGAGGAGATTGAGGCCTTAACGGAATCGGCCCAGTCCAGATACGAATTCAACAGCGAGGACTGCGGAGAAGGGCAGGACCACCTGAAAATTGCTCCAACTGTGAATGCGTCCGATGTCACCCAGAGATCGATAATCGGCACGGTCGGCAACTATCTGATGCAGTACGTCTCATCTCCGTTGATCGAGCATATCTTCTCCAACAAGGGGATCAGTTTCGAAAGGCTCCTTGAGGGAAAGGTCGCGATATTCCTGATCACCCCGGATGAGAACGCTACCTACAATCCGCTGATCTCGATATTCGTGAAGATGGTCTACGAATACCTCTCGCAGAGTGCGTATGAGCTTGGAGGGGCCCTGCCTCACAAGACCTATTTCGTATTGGATGAGTTCGGAATGATGACCCGCATCCCGTCGATGTCCCATATGATGTCCGCAGCCAGATCCAGAGGGATGTTCTTCCTTCTGTCCGTCCAGGCCCTTGACCAGCTCAAATCGACTTACGGCGATGACGCGGAGACCATCAAGAGCAACTGCTCGATATGGATCTTCTTCAGGTCAAGGAGCATCTCTACACTGTCAGAGATCTCGGCCCTTTGTGGAGAGGATGGATTAGGCATTCGTCATTTCTCCATCGAAGACCTCCAATATCTGAACAACCGTAGAGGTGATGTGCTGATACTGAGGCCTGATGTCAGGCCGTACATCGGATGTCTGAGGGATTTCACTGTACTGCCCTACTTCAATGATCTGCCAGAAGAACATCACGTAGCAACCATAGACCCGTCGACCATCATGAGGCCCAAGAAAGAGAAGACTGAGAGGGGGGATCTAAAGCACTTCTCCATCATGAGCGAGTTTTCCTCCGTTCTTTCGACCATGGGGCATGGAAGTGGAGTCTCTGCAGAGATGGAGGGCTCATGCGAACATCTCATGGACCTGATCCAGATCAGTAATGCAGTGGAACTCTATACAATCATCACCACGATCGTCGATGGTAAGAGTCCGAAAGCAGTATTCAAAGAGGTGAGGAGGACGTATGACGAGACCAATATCGACTACACAAGATTCAGACAGATCTACGAGGAAATCAGAAGTTCGTTCAAATTCCTGAAAAGCGACTTCTAAAGCTAATGACCGATAGCATGAATGATGACAAAGGCGCGATTCCCACCAACGTCGATCGTGACACGTTGACAGGCGGGGACATCTCCAGACCCACGAAGAATGTGGGTCTGGAGGTGGGGCCGAATTTCACTTCCGCAGTCTATGCAACCTTGAGGATGGATTGTTAATTGGCAACGTCTACATCCATACCTAATCGAGGATAACCGCTGTCGCATTCGTGGTATCCCTTACGACGATGCTCTGCACCGTCGCCGACATGGTACTCAAGGATCGCAAACCGAAAGGTGAACACAAGCAGACTGTCAAGACCCTGACGGATCAGCATCTGAAGACGCTCGTATGGCATGACTGTCGAAGGATAGGATGAGTATAACACTCAAACCCGGCAATACGGATAAGATGTTCTATTATGTGGACAGATTGAGGACCGACCAGAAATATATGCTTACCTTCTGACAAGTTCCCATGACCCACAAGCTTAGGCTATCGGCAGAATCCTAGACTCTCCTCCAGACTTGAATATACGTCTGAGTCTCCCTCTTAACATCTTCATTCTCGGTAGCAAAAGTTTCTGGACACATTAGTACCGACATAGTAGTCACTCTGCTCCACAAACTTCGATCCGGAGAACCTTGGGACATCGTAAGGAACAACCTGCCCCTGATGCTCTGACCGGTAGGGCCCCAAGATGGGGTCCGGAAGAAGCCAAGGCCTGTAGTCGTAGGAGGAGCGGTTGGAATATGGCATCGAAATCGTGAGGCGACGGTGTCGAATCGCAATCCGTCATCGGAGGGACAGACGATCCTGACCTTCTCGGGGATGATCTCCAGGCGGATGCATGCAGCCTCCTCCATCTCCCCGTCGACGATGTAGGTCTCGGTCCGGCCCACGGGCTCGATCTCGACCCAACCGACCTTCTCGGCATGGGCGTTGTACTGCCTGGACAGCCTCCCTTTGGCCATCGCCGCTGCGTTAAGGTACTTCCCCAGAGGGGTCCCATAGTTCAGGACAATCAGGTCCAACAGACCGTCGCTGACATCGGCCGACGGGGATATCGGAAGGCCCCCGCCGGCGGTGGGGACGTTCTGAACGTTCACGAAGATGCTCCTGATCACGCGCTACCCGGACTTCGTCCTGATGCGGTAGGGGCGCGGCCTGGTCCGATGCAGTGCCCTCATGACCAGCCTCTAGTAGTTCTGGCCCTTCTGGCGGAGGCCGCACTCGAATTCGTCCCGTCGGATCTTCACCAACTGGACGAAAAACTCGGTTTAGACTTATACCCCAAAGTTCCTCTGAATTAGAGTTCTAACTGGCTACGGATATATCGCATCCCTTCTGTCTAGGAGAAAGGGCCTCCGATCGTATTTCTACTTCTGTCAATGAATGAGTTATGGTATTTGGCCTGTCGAAACGCCCAAAAAGATGAATGGGATATGTCACGGGGATTCGATCCCCAGATGACGAAATGAGAGTTTTATGCGACTGTTGAGATCAGCGTGGATAGAAGAAGATCTGGGATCATTCCTTTTCGGATTGCGCGCATAGCCTGTTCAGAAGCTGCATGATGATGAAGTTCTGCTCGATCAGGATGTTCTGCTGGCGCATGATGGCGGCATTGGTCTGAGCCATGTCCATCTTCTTCGACATGACGTCGTGGAGGTCACAGTTCTCGGCGATCAAGATCCTGAGTATCCTTTGGACGTCTTCCCCCTCGAAAGAATCAAGGCTGCGGGAACGGAGGTTCCTCTCCACCCTCTCTTCGAATTCCTTCTGTTTAGCAGCTTCTTTAACGGCCTTCTTATCGGTTTTCTTATCAGCCTTCTTGTCAGACTTGGATTGTCCAGACATTGTATCACAGCCTGAAGTCAGATTGCTAAACTACTATATGATGGATGGTCAAGGATAGGATACGAAACCGCCTTTCATGATATTCGATCCCTCTCACCACCACACGGCAAAAGGCCGAATGTGCTGCAGACAATGAAATCCCAGGATGGTTCCAAACTGTTTGAGCATGATAGATGATATCCAGAGATCACATAATGTCATAGAAGGCACGGGATGGTTCAGAGGATTGCCATCACTCCGGCGGGACATAACAGCGGATGTGCCCGGAACCTGCATGTGGAATTCAGGCCAGCCATAGGCTGAGGTCGTGCCCGTAGATGTAATAACTGTGATCACCGCGGGGGTCGCCGGTCGCATACATCATCATGTGGTGCTGATACTTGGTGTTGTTCATACCCTTGTGATCCTTGACCAGGGACTTGTATCTCTTCCTGTACACCCTTCCGCCCTCCTTCTGGGAGCCGCAGTCACCATCCCACACGCCCCTAACGTCATAGCACCTGCGTATATTGCTTCTTGTCATATCTCTCTCACTCCAACCTTAGCATATCTGTCAATCAGATATATAAATATGATTGTGTCCACGTTGCCGACCGACCTCTCCGTTCATTTTATAAAACTGGTCGAAAATCAGCATTCGGGCCGATTTTATGGTATTCTGCATCAAGTGTGGAACTAAGAATGACGATGATATCAAATTCTGCAAGATGTGCGGATCGAGACTGAGCAACGATCTGAACGACGACGGAATCCAGAAGCTGAAGAAACAGACTCTGGACACGATCGGAAGGGCCGTGGAGAACGATCTCCTCGTGGCCGATGCTCTGGATGGGGAACCGTCCGCTCTGAAGAGACTGATTACCATACTGACGCAGAGACGCGATTCGGCCGGCAACGACAATACCCGCGAGATGAACGAAATCATCTTCGCATGGGCGGAGAGGGGCGCCTCCAAGGATCCTTCCATAAAGACGGTCCTTTCCCTGATGTATCTGAAGGGAAAGGGGACCTCCGCCAACGTCAACAGGGGCCTGACACTCCTGAAGGAGGCGGCATTGGGCGGCGACGCGGATGCCCAGTTCCAACTTGGACGGTACTATCTGGACGGTGTATGGTTCGAACAGTCCGGTTCGGAAGCGGTCAGGTGGATGACCGAAGCTGCGGAGAACGGACATGGGGAGGCACTGTTCATGCTGTCGGAGCTGTATCAGGAAGGCTCCGTCGTACCGAAGGACATGGACAGATCTCTCGATCTCTTGATCAGATCAGCGGACAGCGGCTACCCCTGGGCCCAATTCAAGTACGCCAAGATGCTGAAGGATGGGAAGACCGGAACGGACGACAGGCTCATGATCGGACTGTTCATGAAGGCCTGCGAGGCAGGTATCCCTGAAGCGTTCTACGAGATGGCCCAATGCTACGAGGAGGGAAGAGGGGTCGATAGGTCGGAGAGACTTTTCATCGAAAGGATGGAGACCGCCTGCGGACTCGGGGTGTCGCAGGCCTAGTTCAGGATGGGGAAGATGTACGATTTCGGCGAATGCTCGTTGCAGGTGTCCAAGGACAAGGCCGACGGGTAGTATCTCGGGGCGATCCGTAAGGGCCTGAAAGGCGACGTCAAAGCGTATCTGGCACGTAACTATCTCTGGTACAACAACGAGACTGACGACCGTCAGAAGAGACAGCAGGGGCTGACGCTCCTCAAGCGGGGATGCGAGGAAGGGAATGCGTAGTGCCAGGGGATACTCGGCTGGATGTACAGCACCGGCAATATCGTACCGAAGGATGACACTGAGGCATTCAGGCTGACGAAGCTAGCGGCCGAGGGAGGCTATGTCTGCGGATACCAGCTGCTTGCCGAGATGTATGAAGGCGGTAAGGGCACCGATGCGGATAAAGAACAGGCGAAGTACTGGGCCGGGAAGTGCCAGACGACTGAATCGGACCAGGTCGATGGATCGATCAAAAAGGTGAAACGCCTTTTTGGCCGTAAGGACTGAGACGACCGTACCTCGACCTCGTTAACAGCGTGGCGCCAAAGGAATCGGAGAGAACGAATACTGAATCGGAGCTGCGGTGAGGTGTAACCGTCTGTCACTCACAGCCTCTCCGATAGATCCGATAGGAACGTATCGAACTCGTCCATCAACCTCCTGACGGGCTCGCCCGACTGCATCTCGGAGTATGTGATCCGCGCAACGAACCCTTCTCCGACGGGATTGACATTGATATGGATCCTGAACGGGGAGCGGGAGAGCGGCATGAGCGGGCGTGCGGATACTTCCGGCAGATTCTCCTGGAATCCGGACAGATAGTTGTTGAACTGGATGACTACATCCGGCCACATATGGCGAAGCTTCCTCACATCGGTGAGCGGGATGTCGGAATAGGACATGGTCTCGTCGATCTGAGGCACTGAATCGCGGACGTAATCCAAGATGTCATCGGTACGCTTCCGTATGCGGATCGGATGCAGCCTCATGAACACCCCCACGGACTCGGAGACATCGACGTCGCCTCTGCCGTCCTCGATGATGTAGAACAGCTTGTCCTTCCCGTAGACCCTGCTCATGGCATATGAGAACGCGCAGTAGAAGATGTCCGACGGCCCCGTGTCCAGGGCCGCCATGATGCGGGCCATGCCCTCTGACGTAAGGGCGAGCTGGCGAAGCTCTAAACCGTTATCGGACTCCGACGGCTCCGAATCCTCGTAGATGTCGTCGCTACCCTCCAGGAGGTGGAAAAGCCCGAGGACCCTGTCATGGTATATCTGCGAGGCCATATAGCCGCGATCGTGCGCGGCCTGCCTCAGCAGGCCGTCATCCATCGGAGGCATGTTGCCGGTCAATACCATCATGATACGGCCTATGAGGGGCGCAATGGACCTCCCATCGAACGCCAGGTGACAGATGTCGACGAACAGGTGGCATTGGCCCTCGTACTCGATGACAGCGAACCTGGACAGGGATGGGCCGTACGGAGTGAACTGTCTCACGAATCCCTTTCCGAACTCCTCCGGGTCACAGGCGTCTACGGTGATCTCCACATCGGCATCGTATAGAATGTGGGGCGCTCCGTCCCTTTTCACGACGTGCATCCTGAGATCGGGAGTGGTGGCGATCAACGCCTTGATTATCGGCACCAGGGTCTGTGCGTCCAGCATGTCACCGAAGGATAGGGCAGCGGATATGTTCAGACTTAATCCCGATTCCGCCATGTACTCGATGACATCCTGCTGCGACATCGTGGGCGGATGCCCGCTCTCGAACGAGTATTCAGTGCCTTCGGTAGTGATGACCCTCATATCGGATGAGATGTCGCGTACGGTGCGCCTGCGGAGGATGTCGCGTGCCAGAATGTGGTATTCCGAGAGGGTGTTGAAGACCGAAGCTACCTTAGTAGCTTTCAGGGAATCACCACCCAGGCGGACAAAGTCGTCATCTATGCCTATACGGTCGATCCTCAGCGCCTCGGAGAACACCTGGCACAGGATGCGCTCGGCATCAGTCCTCGGGGCGACATATTCCTTCCTTAGCGATGATAAATCTGGCTTCGGAAGGGCGCGCCTGTCCACCTTTCCGTTGACGTTTAGCGGTATGGAATCTATGGTAACGACGAACGCCGGGACCATGTAGTCAGGCTTGCGGGCCGCAACGTATGATTGGATATCCTCGACAGACTTACCTACCGAGACGGTGGCGTCAGGGACGATGTAAGCGCATAACTCTTTTGCTCCGTTTTCTGCGACGAGGGCCTGGACGGTGACATCGGATATGCCGGGCATGGAGCGGATGCATGACTCCACCTCGGTGAGCTCCACCCTGTTACCGCGGATCTTCACCTGTCCGTCGCGCCTGCCGATTATACCCATAGTGCCATCGGGGAGCAGCCTGAAGAAGTCCCCAGTAGCATACATGCGCTCGTATCCGGGCTCATCGCTGAAAGGGTTGTCGAAGAACGCCTCGGCGTTCTTCTCAGGATTGTTGAGGTATCCTGATGACAGCTGGTATCCCGAAAGGTACAATTCTCCAACAGCCCCTACAGGCACCCTGCGGTGCTCTGTATCGAGTATGTATGCGCGGACGTTGCTGTTCGGACATCCGACGGACGAGGGAGTGCTGCGCTGAGATGCCGATACCGCCATGGAGCAAGCGGTGTTCTCCGTAGGACCGTATCCGTCGATGACCTCTGTTGAACCGTCGAATTCGATGTCTCCCAGGGCCTCTCCTCCGAGGTGCAGCTTCCTGAGCGGTACATCGGGATGATCCGCAAGGAGCATCTTCCCCAGCTGCGTGGAGAGGAACATGCATGTTATCCCTCTTTTCCGGATGCGTTCCGAAAGGGCATCGACATCAAGATGGGCGTCTTCGGAGATGATATCCATCGAAGAGCCTGCGATGAAGGGAGGGAACATGGACACCAGGTGAGCATCGAACCCGAAACTTGCGTGCTGGCCTATGACATCCTCGGACGAGAGGGAGAAGCGGGACGACATCCATTCGGAGAAGTTCTCCACCGCGAGACGGGTGATAAGGGTGCCTTTAGGAGTGCCGGTGGTCCCGGAAGTGTAGAGGATGACGGCTGTATCTCCTGGGGAGACTGGTGCAGGATCGAATTCGGAATCCGGCAGGCGGTCGCAGCGCATGACCTCCATAGGTGTAGAAATGGAGGATGCGAGGGAAATAGCACGGGCCGCGGTGCCATCGGTTACGAGAACGGCCTTGGACGATGAATCGGAGAACATGAAGGCCACGCGCTCGTCTGGGTAGGATGTGTCGATCGGCATGTAGGCCGCACCTGTCTTGAGGATGCCGATCGCACATAGGAGATACCATTCGGACCTCGGCACCATTATGGCAATAGAATCGCCGGGAGATACGCCACGGGATGACAAGGCCGCGGCAATGGAATCACTGATACGGTCTACATCGGCGTACGTATACGAACGGTCGAGATAGGTGAGCAGTACAGCTTCCGGCGATTGGGTGACCTGATGACGGAAGGCCTCGAGGATATCATGGTACTGCAGCGGTGCCGAGGTGTCGTTGATCGAGTCGAGGATCGAGATGTCGTCGTCCGATGTGTAGCGGATGTCCGTTAGGCGGTCACAGGAGATGAGGCCAGAGACGATGCGATCGAAGGCGGATGCCATCCTGCCGACAGTGGCCTCGGAGTACTTCGACGAATGGGAATAGGACAAGATGTACGAATCCCCGGAGCGTATCAGGTTGAAGGTCAGGTCGCCGATGATGTCGCCCTCACCCATGTCGCCGCGTACCGCGTCGCCGTGCTGCTCGATGCCGGTGAGGTGGTTGAAGACTATGCCGAAGCCTATGCCGAGGTCGCTGGCGATACGGTGGAACGGGCAGAGCTGGTTCTCGATGGTGCCGAGGATGCGTTCGGAAGATTCTGATACGAACTCCGATACGGGGCGGTCCCTGCAGTCGATGGCCACGGGGAGCGTGCGGACGAACATGCCTGCGGAATCCTCAGAGGATGTCAGGTCCCTGCCGTTGACGATATGGGAGAATACCGCTGTCGATGAGCCTGTGAACCTGCTGAGGGCGTATCCGAACGCCGTGGCGAGGAAGTTGGCAGGGGTGGAGCCCATGGACCTGGCGGCCACGGATATGGAATCTATGGATCCCGATAATCTGATGGAACCCATGCCGAAGCGGCCGTCGGGATCTGGAATGGGCACGAGATCGCCGTCAACATCCGACAGCATGTCCCTGAAAAATCCCTCCGCTGCGGCGGTGTCAGAGGATGAGTGCAGAGAAGCGTCCCTCAGGAAACCGATGTCCCGCTCCGGGGTATGACCCGCGAATATGGATTGGAGGGTCCTGCCGATGATGCCTACGGTCAATCCGTCGGAGACCGTGTGATGGAAAGCGGCCTGAATGGACTTCCCTGAAATGATATGGAACCTGCTGAGTTCCTCCGACAAGACGAACGGCCTGCGGATGTCGTCCGCCGGGGAATCCGATGCAGTGATCTCCGGTTCAGCATCGACGGAAAACCACGGTTCGCCATCCTTCATGACAATGCGGGACCTGAGGATGGGATGGATATAGAGCAATGAAAGCAAGGCTTCCCTGGCCGCATCGCCGGATGTGCCTTCGGGAATCAGGTATGAGCAATCGATGATGTATACGGAATCCGACCTGCCGCTCTCCACGTCCAGATAGATGTCCAGGGCGCCGCCTGTCAGGGGGCATCCGGACTCCAGGGAGTAGATGCATTCCGCCATACCGGAGGATAATGAGGACGCGATGGTCCTCGGGGAGCGCTTCGAGAGGATATCCGACACCCTGACCTCAGTCCCCGATGACCTGCACACGGAAACCGCCTTGATCGCCTTCAGGGAGTCCCCTCCGAGGCGGATGAAGTCGTCGTCTATGCCGATGGTCTCGATGCCTAGAGCGAATGAGAACGCTTCGCAGAGGATGCGCTCCGTATCGTTCCTGGGGGCGGCGTACTCCTTCCTCAGCGATGATACATCTGGCTTCGGAAGCGCGCGCCTGTCAACCTTGCCGTTGACGTTCAGCGGGATGCTGTCGATGGTCATGACGAAAGCGGGGACCATGTAGTCGGGTTTGCGCTCGGCCACATAGGATAGGATGGATTCCGCGGATACGGATTCCGACGGGGATGACTGATCGAGGACGACGTAGGCGCAGAGCTCCTTGGTTCCGTCCTCGGCGGCTATCGCCTGGACGGTGACGTCGGATATCCCGGGCATGGAGCGGATGCAGGCTTCCACCTCGGTGAGCTCCACCCTGTTACCGCGGACCTTGACCTGGCCGTCGCGCCTTCCGATGATGCCGAGGGTGCCGTCGGGGAGCAGCCTGAAGAAGTCCCCTGTGGCGTACATGTGCTCGTATCCGGCCTCGTCGCTGAAGGGGTTGTCGAAGAACGCCTCGGCGTTCTTCTCAGGGTTATTGAGGTATCCTGACGATAGCTGATAACCAGAGAGGTAAAGTTCTCCTACAGCGCCCACCGGCACCCTGCGGTGCTCCTGATCGAGTATGTACGCGCGGACGTTGCTTATCAGACGGCCGACTGACGAGCTGTATTTCCTGTCGTTCACCGGGATTGCTGTGCTGACCGCGAGGTTCTCCGACGGCCCGTATGATT
>Ga0310786_10005722_pt1 | contig 16757 bp, 8 predicted proteins | sample AusTroGonzalo_MG_FD_203881 | JGI IMG/M metagenome (GOLD analysis project Ga0310786, IMG submission 203881) | Bovine rumen microbial communities from tropical cattle in Woodstock, Queensland, Australia - Gonzalo_03 (v2) (version 2) | ecosystem: Host-associated > Mammals > Digestive system >... | reverse complement strand
TCCTGCGAGAGAAAGGCGGCAAGATCTTCGCAGGCACGGTGATCGTCGAGGGCACGATCACGGTTCGTGTGGAATCGGTCGGCGACCAGACCGCCGTTTCCCGCATCATTCACATGGTCGAGGATGCGGAGGGCAAGAAAGCCGCGATCCAGACTTATGCGGACCGTTTTTCCTCCGCGCTGGTCCCGGTCAACATCCTGCTCGCTGGCGTCGTCTATCTGGCCACGCGTGACATCGGGCGCGCCCTGAACATGCTCATCATCGATTATTCGTGCGGGATCCGGCTCTCCACCGCGGCCGCGCTTTCGGCGGCGATCAGCACTGCCGCCCGCGAAGGCGTCCTCATCAAGGGCGGCGGCTCCATCGAAGCGCTGACCGAAGCAGACACGCTGATCCTGGACAAGACCGGCACGCTGACCGAGGGAAAGCCCCGCGTCGAAAGCGTCATGACCATTTCCGACCACTATTCGCGCATGGACGTGATCCAGCTCGCAGCCGCGGCCGAGGAGACCTCGAAGCACCCGATGGCTGCTGCCATTCTCGCCCACCTTCAGAGGTCCGGCGGGAGCATCCCGCTTCATACGGAAATCCAGACCATCGTCGGGCGCGGCGTGTACACGGACGTGGACGGTCATTGCATCCGCGTCGGCAGCAAACGGTTCCTCAACGAATGCGGCATCCACACGCATCCGATGCGCGATCAGGCGTCAAAACTCTTCGCGAACGGCGAAAGTGTGATCTTCGTGGCGCGCGATGACGAGATCATCGGCCTCATCGGCATCCGCGATCCCCTGCGCGAAAACATGAAGAAGGCGCTGAACCGGCTTCGCCTCACCGGAGTCGACGACATCGTCCTGCTGACCGGAGACCTGGAACAGCAGGCGGACGTCGTGGCGCGCCGCCTCGGTTTGGACGGGTTCGAGTCCGAACTTCTGCCGGAGGACAAGGCGCGCGCCGTGCTTCGTCTGCAATCCCGCGGCAGCAAGGTCGTGATGGTCGGCGACGGCATCAACGACGCCCCCGGACTGGCCTATGCGGACGTCGGCGTCGCGCTCGGCAAGACACGCACCGACGTGGCGATGGAAGCCGCGGACATCACCATCGCGGGCGACAATGCCCTCATGCTGTCCGGCGTGTACGGCCTGGCGCACCACACCATGAACGTCATCAAGCAGAATTTCTTCGTCTCCATCGGCATCAATACGGTCGGACTGCTCTTCGGCGGACTCGGCATCCTGCCGGTCATCGCAGGCGCGGTCATGCACAATGCCAGCACCATCCTCGTCGTCGGCAACTCCCTCCGCATATTCTTCTACGACATGCACGAGCCCATGAAGCACACATAACCGTTCGTTTCGGGACCGCGTCCGCCCCCGGATGCGGTTTCCTCCCATAATCCCCCATCAACCCTCAAAAAGGAGCTTGAAAACAATGGCAATCACAACGGAACATCTGGTCGGAGCCGCCGTCGGCATCGGAGCCGCGGCAGTCGGGTTCTATCTCTACCAGAAAAATCAGGACAAGATCAACGAATTCCTGCGGACGCACGGCCTCGACATCCCGGTCAGCGAAAACCAGCCGCTCGAGTCCATGAGCATCGAAGACCTTGCCACGCTCAAGGAGCGCATCGAGGACCTGATCGCCGAGCGCGAACTCGCCGCGAAGGAAGCCGCAGCAGCCCCGACCGCTGAACCCGCGCCTGCTCAGGCGTAATACCTTTTCAATCGTTTCTTTTGTCCACACATCCGGTCCCGGAGACGCTTTTTCCTCTATGAGGGAAGCGCACTCCGGGGCTTTCCCGCGGACTCTTTGAGAACCGACCATGAAAACGCAAAAACATCTGCCCATTTTCGGCGTGGGGCCGATCTATGTCCTCACCATCGCCGTCCTGACCTTCGTTGCTTACCTCATGCGGAATCTGCCCGCATTGTCGTCCGGGCGGATCGACTTATTACAGAAGCCGCTGTTCATCCTGGGCGTCATCCTGATCGTGCTGGGCGTGTTCATCTGGTTTCAGGCCGCCGTCGTGTCGCGCCTGCTCGACGGCATCGTGAAGAACCGGCTTGTGACCACGGGAATCTATGCGTGGGTGCGCAATCCCCTCTACACGGCGTTCATGATCGTCTGTACCGGGGTGATCCTCATGACGGGAAATCTCTGGTTTTTCTTCCTCCCGTTCGTATTCTGGGGTTTCATGACCGTGCTGATGAAGCACACCGAGGAGAAATGGCTGCGGGACCTGTACGGAAAACAGTACGACGACTATTGCAGCCGGGTCAACCGCTGCTGGCCGTGGTTCCCACGGAAGAAATGAGGTCGAAAACACTCGATGAAGCAGTACGAGATCACGGTCCATGAGTTCGGGGAACGGAATCCCGACGTCATCGTCATGTTTCATCCGCTCGGCGTGTGGTGGGATGTTTTTGACCGCGTGATCCCGATCCTGGAACGCCGTTTTCACCTCGTGGTCCCCGCTGTTCCGGGGCTCGATCCCGGCCGGCCGGATCTGTCGTTCACCAGCATTGAGGAAATCGAAGAACAGATCGAGACCTGGCTCATCGGGTACGGCCACCAACATGTCGCCTGCCTGTACGGATGCTCCATGGGCGGAGCGCTGGCGATCCGTATGCTTGCGCGAGGCGTCATCGTCCCCACGTGCGCCGTCATCGACGCCGGGATCACGCCGTATCGGATGCCGAAGGCGTTCACCTACCTGATCGGAGCACGCGACTGGTGCGCCGTCGAGTTTGCGAAACACGTCGGCGTGCGGATGCTGAATTCCTTCACGGACACCTCGAAGTTCACGCGGGACGATCTGCAGTATGTGAAGAAAGTCCTGTCCGGCATGAGCGCGAAGACGATCTGGCGGGCGTTCTATTCCACGAACAACTATTCCATGCCCGAATCCGTTTTCCGTCCGCCGTGCCCCGTCCAATACTGGTACGGCGAGGCGGAACGCTCCGCCCGCAAGAGGGACATCGCGTACATGAAAAAGGTTTTCCCCGATACGGTCTTCGTGGAGAACAAGAGGCAGGACCATGCGGAATTCTTCACGCTCCACCCGGAAGAGTTTTGCAAACAGCTGGAAACGTTTATCCGAGTATCAGGATAACCCCTGTTCATCGTCTCCTGAATCATAAGGGGTATCTCTATGAATCGGAGCGGATGGATTTTCAGCGTATGGGCAAAAAGGCCAATGCAGGAAGATTTGAGCGTGGCTACCTGAAAACGTAACCACCGAAAATCTGACCAGTTGGACTTTGCCCGGAAGCGAAAAGCCGCCGAAAATAGATTCATAGAGGTGCCCACAAAAAAAGAGCGGGAAACTGTCGCAATGGTCCACTGCATAACCATGCGGAGCTTCCCGCCCGAAATGTGAGGCTGGAGGATCAGCTGAGGTGCGCTTTCAGCTTTTCGACCCATGCCCCGATGCGGGACGAGGTCTTCTCCGATTCGTTGTTGTCGTCCAGCGCGAGCCCGCAGAACATGCCGTCCTCGGCCGCCACGGACGAACTGTGACCGTAGCCTTCGGCGGAGGTCTGGCCGATCAGGTTCGCGCCGCGGCTTTTCGCCGTCTTGGCGAGGATGCCCATCGCATCGCAGTAGGTGTCAGCGAATCCGCTCTGGTCGCCGAGTCCGAAGACTGCGACGAGTTTCCCGTTGAGGTCGGCGTTTTCCAACAGGCCGATCTTCACGGCCCAATCGTCCTGAAGCTCGCCGATTCCCCATGTGGAACTGCCGAGGATCAGCAGATCGGCGTTGAAATCGTCCGCCGTCGCGTTTGCCACGTTGATCGCCTGGACGCCGAATGCAGCCGCGATTTCCGCCGCCGCGCTCTCCGTTGCGCCCGTTGTACTTCCGAAAATGACTTTTACGTTTGCCATGTTACATGACTCCCTTTATTGAGTGATTGGGTTAATGGTGGATATGTGTTCCAGAAAAGCCTGCGGGTCCCCGCAGACGTTCAGAATGCGTTCCGCCGCTGCCTCGACTCTGCTGTACAGCGACATCCGTGCGATGGACTCCCCGGCGTCGCCGTAAACCGCCCAGCGTCCGTGTTCCACCGGAGTCCGGGGCAGATTCGCCATGAATCCCGCCACGTCTTTCGCCGGATAGCCGAGAAAGATGCCGACTTCGTGCGGCAGACCGCTCCCCAGCCGGAAACGCCTTTGCAGTTCCCGAAGCATGGCGTCGCATCCCGCATCGGTCCGGTAGCCGCAGTGTGCGAGCAGAGCGCGGTTCTCCGGTTCGGAAAGCGTGCGAGCCATCGTTTCGGGGTGGTAGAAAAGCACCAGCGAGCTGTCGCGTTCGACAAGCAGCTCCAGATAGTCCAGCTCCAGGATGTTCAGGATATCGCGTCTGTGCAGACAGACCGGTTCGCCGGACGACGTTTCCGCCGTAAAACACCGCCTGACGCGAAGCAGTTCGCCGGGCTTCACGCCACGACGGACCGCCGCGGTCTTCAGCAGGAGAAAGCGCAGGAGGCTTTTCCGATGAAAGAAACAGGTTGTCGGTGTCATAACTTTGTTTTACCTAACTTTCAAGAAAACGCCGAGTCCATCCGGTCGACACATGATACGGGTGAAAAAGACAAGTCCCGGAACCACCCTGCAAATCCGGTTGGAGGACCGGACATGCACCTGCATACCCTAACCAGCGTATTCTGTTCAAATTCTGCTGGAAGCAGAACTCAAACAGAGCACCGGACCCTTTTTCACATTCTCCCATTTTGGACAGCGGCACACCTGCACCAGTACACCGTGAATGGTTCCGGGACTTTTGCGTCATGGTAATACTATATCACGCCTTTTTTGAGATGTCAAGTTAGTTTCAACTAATTTTTTGATTTTTTCTGAAAAAACAGCTCGTCTCTCCTACATTTTTTCGTGTTTCCGGCTTGAAACCATCCCGCAGGGAAACTATATTAAAAGGGTCGACAAAACAAACTATCATATTTCTCATTCAAAAACAGGAGGTTTTCATGTTATTCCGTGCCATGCTCGTCTTCGCATTGTCCGCCTTTGCGGTCGTCAGCGTATCCGCCGCCGATGCCGCGAAGAAGGTCCCGGTCAAGTCCGCCCGTATCCTCGTCGCGTATTATTCCTGGAGCGAATCCGGCAACACCAAGTATTTCGCCGAGCAGATTCAGAAAGCAACCGGCGGCAAGCTCATCGAGATCAAGCCGAAGAACGCCTATCCGAAGGACTACAACGCATGTCTGGCGCAGGCCCAGAAAGAGATTCAGGGCGGCATCCATCCTGAGCTCGCGAATGAACCTGTTGACTTCAAACAATACGACGTTATCTTCATCGGCTCCCCGAACTGGTTCGGCACGATTGCGCCCCCGGCTGCGAGTTTCCTGGCTTCCGCCGACCTCGTGGGCAAGACCGTAATCCCGTTCTTCACCTACGGCAGCGGCGGGATGCAGAACTGCGAACGCGACGCGAAGAAGCTGGCGGAAAAAGCGGCTGCCGTGCTCCCGGCCAAGGCGATCCGCGGCGAATCCGTGCGCGAGGCGGACAAGGAGATTGCCGACTGGATCGGTTCTTCGCTTGACATCTCGAAAGAGGCCGATGCCGGATTCTACAGCTTCACGCTCACCTCGTGGGACGGCAAGGAAATCAAGACCGCTGATTTCAAGGGTAAAGTGGTGCTCGTGGTGAACACGGCTACGCGATGCGGCTTCACCCCGCAGTACGCCCGCCTCGAAAAGCTCTACAAGGATTATCACGACAAGGGACTCGAAATCCTCGACATCCCGTGCAATCAGTTCGGCTCGCAGGCTCCCGGCAGCGACGAGGAGATCCACACGTTTTGCACCTCCAGCTACAGCACCACGTTCCCGCAGATGACGAAGAGCGACGTGAACGGCGACAAGCAGATCCCGCTGTACAAATTCCTGAAGGCGCAGAAGGGCACGGAGGGCGACATCCGCTGGAACTTCACGAAGTTCGTGATCGACCGCAAGGGTGACGTCGTGAAACGCTTCGAGCCCGCGGGAAGCATGGACGAACTCGAATCGCTCATCAAATCACTGCTGTGAGGTGATACGGATACAGGTTTTTGATAGTCAAAATGAGACACATCTCCAATGCGTTTTGTTTTGCTTGTCAGACGTAATTCGCTGACGCCAAATCACCTTGTATCTTCTGTAACTTGTTTATTATCAGCAAAGAGAGTTTAAAGAATTTTTAAAATCAGGAGCTTCCACCTCCAAAATTCTTTGTAACTTGTTGATAATCAAAGACTTACGACAATTAGACATGGTTCCCCTTTCCCCATTTGACCCCTGGTCTAAATAGGAATTTGTCTCTTCTGTTTTACGGTTTTTTTTGTTCTGATATTAAGATAACATCAGTCATAAGGGATGTCAAGGACATATCCCGGCTTTTTTTAAAGAATGTTTTGGTTATGAGACTCTTGCACAGGTGGAGCCCCTTGTTAATAAAATATCTTTAAAGTCCAGTCTGTTTCAATGCATAAAAATCAGCCCCCGGAACCGTTGTGGATTCCGAGGGCTGTTGTTTTCCGGTATTTTCGACCATCGGCTGGAACTATGGTCTGTTACACGATGAATCGTTTCAGCTCACTCAAAAGTTCGTCCACCTTCAGCGGCTTTGCGATGTGTCCGTCCATGCCAGCCTTCAACGACTTTTCCCTGTCTTCTTCGAAGGCGTTGGCGGAGAATGCGAGGATTTTCAGTTTATCTCCACCTGGGAGCTTCCTTATGATGGACGTCGCCTCGTATCCGTTCATTACAGGCATCTGAATATCCATCAGGATGAAATCGTATGCGTCCATGCCATTCGCACGAATCATGTCGACTGCCAGTTGTCCGTTCAGGGCAGTATCAACCGTCATCCCATGTTGTTTAAGCTGCAAAACTCCGATTTTGAGATTAAGTTCGTTGTCATCAACCATCAGAACCCTTTTGCCTTTTAACAGGAAAGCGTATTCTCCTTTATCGGCCTGATCGGGACCTGCTTTTCCACAGCACCGCTGGAGTTCGCGTTGCAAATCGGATGGGAAGAGCGGTTTTGTGAGGACTCCGGTAGCCCCGGCCTCTCGTGCTTCATTTTCGACGTCAGCCCAATCGTATGCGGTCAGCATGATGATATATGGTTCTTCCCCGACAATTTTGCGGATGCGACGAACCGTTTCAATTCCGTTCCAATCCGGCATCTGACAATCTACGATATAGAGTTTGAACCGATCTTTACGACGAACTGATTGCTCCGTGCGGATGACTGCTTCCCTTCCCGAAGCACACCATTCACAGTGCAGGCCGATATCACAAAGCATATCGGCGATGCTCTGACATGCATTGGTATCATCGTCCACAACCAGACTGTGCACACCTTTCAATTCTGGAATCGTTGGATCGGCTGCTCTCTTTTCAGCTATTCTGAAATCAAGCGAAACGACAAATTCGGTCCCTTCGTCTTTCTTCGTGGTAACGGATATCTCACCACCCATCATCTTAACGATATTCTTGGTAATCGCCATGCCGAGACCAGTTCCCTGGATTCCTGAAAGCGTGGTGTTCTCTTCCCGCGCAAACGGATCGAAGACCGTTTTGACAAACTCCTCGCTCATGCCGATGCCATTGTCCTTGCACCGGAATTCAAAAGAGGCAATACCCTCTTTTGTCGTGGGCTTCTGCACGATCCGAAGCGAAATCGTTCCGCCAGGATGCGTGTATTTGATGGCATTGGAAAGTAAATTGAGCAGAATCTGGTTGAGGCGAAGTTTATCGCAGTACACGAGTTCGTTCTGAATGTCCACCGTGTCGACAAAGAAATGGTGCTGTTTTGCCTGAATGTCCGAAGAAACAATGTCTTGAAGCACATGAAGGATATCCGCCAACGATTCGACCCTCTCATGCAGGATCATTTTGCCGGATTCGATACGGCTCATATCCAGAACATCGTTGATCAGCGAAAGGAGGTGTTCCGAGGATCGTTCAATGGTTTTCAGGTAATCCCGAACTCGTTCCTTGTCATCAATGTGGCTTGTCGCTAGTCCGGTGAACCCGATGATTGCGTTCATGGGGGTGCGGATGTCATGAGACATGTTGCTCAAAAACGACGTTTTGGCCTTGTTTGCAGCCTGCGCCATTTGCAATGCGACTTCAAGCTGTTTCCGCAGTTCCGCCTCCTCCTTCTCGGCTGCATGGGCTCGGTCAAGCGCTTTCTCCAGCTCGGCCATGTGTTTTGTTGCTTGTTCGTCCGCTACGAAAAAGACATGAAGGAAACAGTTGCCGACAAGACAACCGAGGGCAGTAAACGGCGTGAGCTCCCAGATGATCTGAAGGACAAGGGCCGCCGCCATTGTGATACTGAAGAGGATTACGATCATGCTTCTTCTACGAACGATATCCAGACTTTTACGCTCTTTGAAGAAAACGTAAATTGCGACAAAGACATTGTAAGCAATCAAAAGATAGAAGGCTGGATCTCGCAAGTAACCTGTTTGGTAAACGCCTTGGGAATCGATATAAAAGAAGCATCTGTTGAATGGGTTGGCAGCAATTGCCACGAGGTTAAAGAACCAAAGCGCGTACCCGCCGCATGAAAGAATCAGAGCCGACCGCTTGTCGAAGTCAAGATAGGTGTTGACAAAACGCCCCCACATAAAAAAGTACGCGACAAGCGAGAGGAAGAAGAATATGGTATCGACATACAGGACCCATATCCAGTCAAGTCCGGCAAATATCCCCCATGCCCCATCAAAAATATAATACGCAAGTGTCCCCAGCAGGAACCCGCGGTAATACTTGACATGCGCAGTGGCATCCCCCCGACCAAGGAGCAATTTGAAGTTGATAATCAGATGAATTACTATCGCTGTGAGAGAAAACACAGAATAGGAGTAATCCTGCATAATATCACCTGTTACCTGTCGTCATGTTTACTTGCTGTCGTGTGAGAGGGTCTGCAATGTCCATTCAAATCATCTCATGTGTTTGGTGAGCAGAGTATGCGTGGGCGTGATATTCTGTAATATACACGCGATACCTCAATTTGTCAAATTATTTGTGCTGGCAGCGTTCGCATGGAAAGATTCCTGACATGGCATCAATCGGACAGGGGTCGGACTTGCGGATCATCGGTAAAAATTTTTAAGTGGCGATTTCACCCATTCGGGTGCTTTTTGGAACTATACTATATGCCGGAAACAGACTTTTTTTGAGCTCAGATCAAAGAAATATTGATATTTCTTCATAAATTCGCTTGACTTATTGATTATGAGGCGATATATTATATAGGGTACGTTTAAAGAATTTTTAAATTCAACCGCTTCCACCACCATTGCCCCTGCCATGTCTCTACCCCCCATATAGTATATTTCCAAAAAGGGCTCGATTGGGTGAATAAAAACGGAAATCATGCCATTTATTTGTGATTTATCCAATCAAATCGGATTTTTGGTTGTTCTGATATCAACATAGCATCTGTCTATTTCTAATACATAAGATCGCCCCCGGAACCAACATGGATTCCGAGGGCTGAGTGTTGTTTGATGTTTGTGCGGGGACCGCTTACGCCAGCAGGCTCTGCCAGCCGGACTTGTCGTCCAGATCGGCGAGAGCAGACGCGGAAGCGTCCGCGAGGACATCCACGTCGTACCCGCCGAGGCTCAGGGCATCCGAAATACCGAGGCTGTCGGCCTCCGGCATGGAGAGCGGGGAGGCAACCGAGGGATTCAGGTTGGCCGTGACGTTGTAGAACACGCTGCCGGAAGCATTGGCCTTCGTGTTCTTCGCCGTCATGGAGACGTAGTATTCCCCGGCGGCAAGATCGGCAATCAGATCCGTAGTCGCCTCGACCGTGGTCTTGCCCTTGGCGAGCGTGAGCTTGGTCGTCTGGACGGCTTTCAGCATGTCATTGCCCTTCTTGTCCTGCGTCTTCTCATAGACCGTGAACGTGGCGTTGCCGGTAGCCTTGAGTTTGAAGTAAAGGTCTCCGGAAGTCGTCAGTTCGATCTTCGCGTAATCCGCCGGATCGCCGTAGCCGACGAAGTTCTCATAGTTGGTATCCTCGACCGGATCGCTGTCCAGCTTGACCGCCTTGGTCCCGCCGCCGATGCTTGTGGTCTCGAAGTGATGATCGGCGTCTTCAGCGTAGAACGCCTTGCCCTTCTTGTCGTACAGGACATCGTTCCTGCCGTTGTCCGCGCTGTCGAAGAACACGGAGTCATCCGTGACCTGGACGTTGTAATACACGCCCTTGCCCTTCGCCGCGTCAGTGCATTCCATCGAGACGTAGTAGGTGTACTTGCTCGTGTCAAGGAACTGCGCCTTCGTCGTCGCGGCATACTGCTTCTTCGCGGGCAGCGAAACGCTCGTAACCTTCGAGAGTTTGCCGGTCGTCCCGATCGCCTGTTTCCAGACCGTGAACTTCGCCTTGCCGTCGCCTTCGCCCGTGAGGCTGAAGCTCAGGAATGCGTTCGAATTGAGGTCCAGCTTGATGTAGTCGACGCTGTCGCCGAGCCCGACGAAGTTTGTGCACGTCGTGCTGCCGAACATCGGGGCGCCGTCCATGACGATGGACCTCATGTCGCGGTAGACCAACTCCAGAAAGTTATCCTTCGGCGTGTTGTTGTCGTTGTCGTCGGCATCCGCGAAGAACTTGTCTGTGGTGACGTTCACGTTGTAAAGGCCCTCGGTTCCGGCTTTCTTGACGTTCTTCGCGGTCATCGCCACGTAATAGCTGCCCGTGGCGGTCAGGCAGACGTCCTTCAGCGTCGCGGTCTGGTCTTTCTTGACCGTGACCTTGGCGACCGTGATCTGCTTGCGGTTGCCTTTCTTGTCGAAGCCGTCCTCGTACACATAGAACGTTCCGGGCGCGGTGGAATCGATCGTGAAGGTCAGCTTTGCCGGCGTGTTCACGTCGATCTTCGCCACGTCGCCTGTGTCCTTCTTCGTACCGTCGTTGCCGAACATGTTGTGCTTGCCGTCCTTGTCGATGGTTCCGCGTTCGTCCAGATTGATCTCGCGGTCGCCGGTGATAAAGTTATTGACAAGAATGTTCGCGTCGTTCCAGCCGTCTTTCTTGGTCCACAGGAAATCGTTCGCGCCGTCGTCCGGCTTGTTCTGCAGGTTATATTCACTGATCGTGAAGGTGAGGTCGGAGCCGTCCAGCGCGAGCGTGATGTAAGCATCGCCGACCTTCGTCGTGCCGGCTTCAACCGTGTACGTGCCGCCGTTTTCACCATAGACGCTCATCAGGGTGACGGGCTTGTTGAAGCCTTCCGCGCCGCTTGCCAGTTTGTATGTGCCCAGGGCCTGTGTGTTGTCGACCGTGATCGTGTACGTGAACGGCTGATCCAGGACAAGCGAAAGGTTTTTCACGAGCGCGTCCGCGCCCGGCGTAGTCTGCGTGAGGTCGAAGTCGAAGACCGCGCCGGTTTCAGCGGTGACGGTCGCGCCGTTTTCGAACGTCATCTTTCCGGTGAGTTTGCCACCGGAGGAGACATTGAGCTCGCCGCCGTTGTTGACGGTGGTGTTCTCCACCGTGCCGCCATCGGAAACGTTGAGCTCGCCGCCGTTCAGAATATTGACGTCATGGCCGACCATGCCGGCGGTGAGGTCGTACGAGGCGGTCAGATCGCCGGACAGGTTGCCCGCGGGTGTGACTGTGACCGTGAGCGAGTAGTTGTCAATCGGTTGGTAGCCATTATTTGTGACCTCGACGTAATAGGTCCCGGGATCAAGCGTCTTCGAGATTTTGGAGAAGTAGCTGTCTCCGTAGTTGTTATTGGTGGCAATCCGATTCTCCTCGCTGCCGTAAAGGTTCAAATACGTGTCGGAATCATCCGGTCCGCTTGTCTCCAGTACGATGTCAGCCCTTTTCGTCAGCTTGAAGGAATAGTAATCTTTTTCCTTTTGATCCAGGATGGCCGCATCGTTCGCCGACTTGATCGAGTCGTCCGTCCCCAGGTCGTACGCGGTGGCAAAGGAATGGTTGTCACGGAAGACGGCATCGCCGACCGGATCGATGTTCGTCACGTCCAGGGAGACGACTTCCGATTCGTTCCCGGCCGCATCGACGGCCTTGAAGAAGACGGTGTTGTTCCACTTCAGGACCACGCCGCCGACGGGATAATCCTTCCATATGCCGTCGCCGTCCCCGAGCCTGTACATCGCGACCGCGACGCCCTTGTTGTCCGTGAACGTCGCCGTGACGGTCACGGGGTTGTGCGTCGGGTCGGCGATGTCGGCCTGCACGCTGGTGACGACGGGTTTTTCCGTGTCCGTGATTTCGGGGGTGTCCGCGACTGTGACCCAGACGCCGGAACCGAATGCCGCGAGCGAGTAGTAGAGGTCTCCGATTTTCGTGAAACCGCTATTTGGCGTGAGCGTGCCGATGTCCGTGCCGAGGGTGTCCTTCACGGTGATGGTATGGTCGAATTCCGCCGCGCCCTTTGCCAGATTGTACACTCCCGTCGACTGCGTGCCGGAGACCGTGAGGGTGAAGTCCGGCGAATTCCCCCGGAGCATGGAAAGATTGTTCACGAGCTCGACATTATCCGGGCTGATGCCGGAGATGTCGAAGTCGAAGATCGTGCCGGTATAGGTGATGACGGTCGCGCCGGCTTCGAACGTCGCCTTGCCGGAGAGCTTGGCGCCGCTGAAGATGTAGAACGTACCGTTGTTTTTGACCGTGGCGTCGATCGCGATGCCGCCCTGATAGACGAGAAAAAGGGCGCTGTCGCTCACGGTGATGTCGGTCGCGGTGGTCCCGGAATGGACTGTGGTCCATTGCCCGTTATTCAGGTCCAGTCCGGAGATCGTGTTGGAAACGAACGTGACATCCGCGCCGTCCTCGATATCGACGTATCCGCCGTTTTCCCGGATGTTATGCGCGACACCGCCTCCATAGATGAAGGCTGATCCACCGCTGTTGACGGTTGCTTCATTGACAATGCCGCTGCTGTAGACAAAGACAGAGCCGCAATTGATCAAGGGGGCGGTCGCGGTGGTCCCGGAATGGACTGTGGCCAAACGCCAGCTATTCACGACCAGTCCGGTGATCTCATTGGCCGCGAAGGTGACATCCGCGTCGTCATAGACACGGACGTATCCGCCGTTCTCCTTGACATTATGCGCGATACCGCCCGTGTAGATGTAGGCGGCGCCGCCGTCGCCGACGGTCATTTCACTGGCAATGCCGCTGCTGTAGACATAGATTATGCCCTTATTGACCACGGGGGCGGTCAAGGTGGTCCCGGAATGGACTGTGGCTCCGCCCCCGCTATCCATTGCGAATCCGGCAATCGTGTTGGAAACGAACGTGACACTCGGGTAGCCATTCCATCCGACGTATCCGCCGTTTTCCTTGACATTCGTCGCCGTGCCGCCGTTGGCGATGTAGAGGCTGCCGCCGGAGTTGACGATCATGTCGCTGGCGATGGCGCCTTCGCTGACGTAGAGAGAGCCCCCTGACTTGATATTGATGCCGCTCGCGACCTTGCCCCATCTCAATCTCACCAGATTGATCACGTCGCCGGTCAGATCGTACACGGGCGAACCGGCGATGTTCGTGACTTCGCAGTTGGCTTCCGTTTCGTTTCCGGCGGTGTCGACCGCCCTGAAATAGACCGTGGTGTTTTCGGTCACGGTCACGCCTCCGTCCGGGTAATCCTGCCAGTCGCCGATGCCGATCCGGTACTGTTTGGACGCCAGTCCCTTGTTGTCCGAGAACGTCGCCGTGACGGTCACGGACGCGGCATCGGGCTCCGTGGTGCTCGGTGTGATGTCGGTGACGACCGGCGCGACCTTGTCGATGTAGTCGATAAAGATGCCCTCGACGTTGGATTCGTTGCCGGAAGTGTCGACCGCCTTGAAGGAGACCTGTGTGATTCCGGACACGACCACGCCGCTGTCCGGGTAATCCTGCCAGTCGCCGTCGCCGATCTTGTACAGCCGGGAGGCGAGCTCCAGGTCGTCGGAAAACTCGGCGGTCACGGTCACGTTCCGGTTGGTCGGCGCAGTGATGTCCGCCTTGACGTTGGAAACGACCGGAGGCGTGCGGTCCAGGCTGCCGAGCGTGACGCCGAGGGAGCCGCCGTCTGTCAGCGTGAGCGTGTAATCCCTGCCGCCGATCTTCGTCGCGCCGCCGTCGACAGTGAGCGTGCCGAGCGTGACGCCGGACGTGTTCACGACGGTGATGGTCTTGTTGAAGCCCGCCGCATTTTCCGCGAGCTTGTAATTGCCCGCCGCCTCGATTCCGGTGACCGTGAGCGTGTAGGTCGGAGTCCCCTGAACAAGCGAAAGATTGTTCACGAACGGGTCGTTTTCCGGACTGACGCCGGAGATGTCGAAGTCGATGATGCTTCCTTCATAAGCCGAAACGACCGCGTTGTCCTCAAAGCTCATCGTTCCGGTGACCTTGCCGCCGTCGCAGATTTCGAGGTTGCCGTTGGCGTTGACCGTGGCGCCGTTCGCCACGCCGCCGTCGACGTAAAGGATACCTCCGTCGCTCACGGTGGTGTCGGTCGCGGAGCCGCCTTGGAAGACGTAGAAATAGCCGCTGGAATTGACGGTGATCCGGCTGGCGAGGCCGCCGTAGTAGACCTCGATTCCGCCGCTTCCGATGGTGAGATCGGTCCCGGTGGTGCCGGAGTGGATCGTGGCCCAATCCCATCCCTCGTAACTGTATCCGCCGAACGAATTGGGCAGGAACGTGACGACCGCGCGTCCCAGGATATCGACGAGTCCGCCGTTTTCCTTGACGTTATACGCCGTGCCGTCGGAGACGTAGAGTCTGGCGCCGTCTTTGACGGTGACGCCGTCCGCCTCGGCCCCTCCGGAGACGTCCATGATGCCTTTGGAATTGATGGTGGTCATGCTGGCGCAACCGCCGTTGAGAACTCTGAGTCTGCCGCCATCCAGGATGTTCACGCCGCCGGCGATCATGCCTGTAGTGAGATCGACCGTGCTCTTCAGGTCGCCGGTCAGGTCGTACACAGGTGATCCGGCGATGTTCGTGACCTCGCAGCTGGCAGTCGTTTCGTTTCCGGCGGTGTCGGTCGCCTTGAACTCGACCGTCCCGTTCTGGGTCACGGTCACGCCGCCGTCCGGGTAATCCTGCCACGCGCCGTCGCCGATCCGGTACTGTTTGGACGCCAGCGCCACATCGTCGTCGAAGTCGGCGGTCACGGTCACGTTCTGATTGGTCGGACCCGTGATGTCCGCTTTGATGTTGAAAACGACCGGGGGCGTGGTGTCGGCAATGACGTCGCCCGCGACCGTGACGCCGAGGGAGCCGCCGTCTGTCAGCGTGAGCGTGTAATCCCTGCCGCCGATCTTCGTCGCGCCGCCGTCGACCGTGAGCGTGCCAAGCGTGACGCCGGACGTGTTTACGACGGTGATGGTCTTGTTGAAGCCCGCCGCATTTTCCGCGAGCTTGTAATTGCCCGCCGCCTCGCTGCCATTGACCGTGAGCGTGTAGGTCGGAGTCCCCTGAACAAGCGAAAGATTATTCACGAACGGGTCGTTGTTCGGGCTGACGCCGGAGATGTCGAAGTCGATGATGCTTCCTTCATAAGCCGAAACGACCGCGTTGCCCTCGAAGCTCATCTTTCCGGTCAGTTTGCCGCCGTCGTGGATTTCGAGCCCGCCGTAGGCTTTGACCGTGGCGCCGTTCGCCACGCCGCCGGAAGAGACGTAGAGATAGCCGCTGGAGCCGACAGAGGTGTTCTCCGCCGTGCCGCCTATGACATAGATTTTCCCCCATTCGTTGGCGCTGAGGTTGGTCCCCGTGTTCCCGGAGTGGATCGTGGCACTCACGAACGTGTAAGTATATCCGCCGAACGAATTGGGCAGGAACGTCACGGTCGCGCCGTTGTCGACATTGACGCATCCGCCGTTTTCCAGGATCTGCGTCGCAGTGCCGCCGGAGGAGACGTAGAGATAGGCGCGGTGTCCTACGGTGACGTCATCCGCCTTGCCGCCGTCGGAAACATACATGCTGCCTTGGGAAGCAATCGTGGTGGTGTTCACCGTGCCGCCGGCGGAGACATTGAGTTTGCCGCCGTATCCGACGGTGACGCCGTCCGCCTTGCCGCCGTCGGAAACGTGCATGATGCCATATATGGTGGTCATGCTGGCGGAACCGCCGTTGGAAACATGCATGATGCCGTCGTCGATGGAGGTCTTGCTGGCGAAACCGCCGTCGGAAACGTACATGAGGCCATTGGACGCGATGGTGGTCATGCTGGCGGAACCGCCGTTGAGAACATTGAGTCTGCCGCCGGAGCAGACGCGCACGCCGCTGGCGATCATGCCTGTAGTGAGATCGGCCGTCCACTCCAGCCTGCCGTACAGGTCGTACACGTTGCTGACAGTGACGACGAGCTCGGAGGACGCGTTGATGCTCAGGATGTATTTCCTGTCGACGAGGACGAGGCTGTTGTCCTCGAGCGTGAGCGTGCCGACATCTTCGCCCTGTTTGTTCTTGACCGTGATGGTCTTGTCGAAGCCCGCCGCGTTTCCGATCAGCCGGTAGATGCCGTACGCCTCGTATCCGTCGACCGTAAGCGTGTAAGCCGGCGCCCCCTGAACAATCGAAATGTCACTCAAAGCTACGGCGACCGAGACACCGTTCGTGAGGTTGATGAGGCTGAGGTTGAAGTCGATAATGGAGCCTTCATTGGCGGAAACGATAGCGCCTGCATCAAACTTCATCGTTCCGAACAGGATGCCGCCGTTGGCAACATAGACCAGACCGCCTTTATGGACTGTGACAGTCCTC
>Ga0310786_10005721_pt1 | contig 16760 bp, 18 predicted proteins | sample AusTroGonzalo_MG_FD_203881 | JGI IMG/M metagenome (GOLD analysis project Ga0310786, IMG submission 203881) | Bovine rumen microbial communities from tropical cattle in Woodstock, Queensland, Australia - Gonzalo_03 (v2) (version 2) | ecosystem: Host-associated > Mammals > Digestive system >... | reverse complement strand
TTTGAACATACCGAGACTTAAAATAAAATTTAACCACCGAAAATACTCTCTGGTGGTTGGAGGTTCAAGACAATCCAAATCGGAAATTGTGCGCTTTATTCAATATATTCAGCTGCCCTCCAACCCATGTTGGTTGGAGATTTTACGTCTGGTGTTATTCCAAACGCCGATTTGTTTCGGGTCTTGATACCCCATCGGTGAAACGCCCACCGACAAATTGAGTTTAGCAAATTTTTTATTTGCAGTGCAAGTGCTTTTTATTTGACAAATCAAAAATATTGTCTATAATAAAGTCAATAAACAAAAGGATTTGATATGAATAAAACACAAAAAATGAAAAAGGCAGCCCGCAAAAATCGTATTAAAAACTGCGTTGCGTGGTTGAAAAAAATTGTTTTATTGCCGTGGCGCGCGATTAAAGCCGTTTGGCGTTTTATCTGTCGTGTGTGTCGTAAAATCTGGAATTGGTTAAAAGAAATCAATATTGTCGGGATGATAAATTTGACTTTGTTGGTCGCGATTATCGTTTTATGTTCGGCGATGATTAGTGTTGTTTGGGGCGAGAAATCAAGCCAGACAACAAAAAGCAATGTCGTTGTGACAACCGATTCATATAATGCGAATCGCAAAGTTGTGCAACGTAATTTTAATACAGATTTGCCAATGCGCGCGGATCCTGAAACAGGGATTACACCAAAAATCAAAGTTGTTGGTGTGAAAAAACCAGTGGTCGATACTAATCTATCTGTGCCTGCAAAAGATTTGCCAAAACAAACATTGTATGGTGATGTCGTGGTTGATACATATCCAAATGCAGCTATTTTAAGAAACGGTGTCAATGTAAATGGTAATTTATATATTCAAAATATGCGTAAATATACTTTGCCATGTGGCGCAAAAATTTCTGGGAATTTGTTCGTTCGTAATGTCGAAAAACTTAGTTTTTGTGGCGCGTTCACTGTCAAAGGAAACATTTATGTCACACATCGTTCGTCATTCGGTGCGATTCCCCAAGATTCCTTTGTCGGGGGCCAGGTGATTTTATAAAACAAATTTTCATGTTTTGTTGCTTAATAAAAAATGTCGCAAAAAAACGCGGCATTTTTTTTGTTTATTTTTTTGTTTGTTTAGTGCTATAATAAACAGTGCAGAGAAAAAGAAAGGGGTTTGTTATGAATTTCTTTGAAAAATTAGGTCGTGTTTTGGCGAAAAACGTCACATATACCGTGGTGTTGGTTGTCGCGTTCATTTTGTTCCTTTATTTTGCCGAAGGTAATTTAATAGGTGGCATTTTGACGGCAATGGCCGCGTTGGTGGTGTATGTTTGTGTCATGTTGTTGTATCAAGAATACAAAAAAATGGCGCCGGCAAAATCCAAAACAGCCAAAAAAAGAAAATAAAAAAATCCCCATTTATTTGGGGATTTTTTAATAGCGTTCTTTTTTATTCTTCGGTTGCAGATTTAACCTTTTCAATAAGGCTATCCATGTCAATTGGTTCTGAGTTTTGAGTTTCGGATTCGGTTTCTTCAACCTCTGGTTGTGGATTCAATTCGTTACGCAATCCAGATTTACTCGAATTTGAAACGTCTGTTTTTGCAACAACCAATGATAACAGGGCACACAATATGAAAAATATTGTCGCCAACCATGCCGTTGTCTTGGTTAAAAAATTCCCGGCTGCAGACCCAGTCAACACGCCACCAAACATTGATGCCGCAGATGATCCAGACATGCCCGAACCTTCTGATTTTTGCAACAAAATCAGGCAGGTCATTAAAACTGCGACGATAACCAATAATGTCAATAATATAGAGAACATAATTTTTTCCTTTTGTTCGTTGTTATGCGATTGTAATAGGCGCGCGGTTAAATTGCAAGGCTTTTTAACAATTTTTCAGCGGCGTCTAAACTCGCGTTTTTCTTGGATGATCCGACGCCCGTCGCGGATTTGCCAAGCGCGGTGACAATCGCGGTGAATTCAGGGTTGTGGGATTTACCCGTCGGTTTCATGTATTCATAGACCGGTAATGCCCCCGCATCCTTTTTTTGAACGTATTCTTGAAGTGCGGTTTTGGCATCTTTGGGCGCAGTGATTTCAGCCGCTGCCAAATCAGACCAGATTCCCAAAATCACGGAACGCGCCGTTTCGAATCCTGATTCAATAAATATTGCACCCAAGACGGCTTCCATTGCGTTGGCCAAAATGTGATTGATTTTGCCGCCTGTCATGTGGCCGTGATGCAATTGTGATTCCAGACCGATTTCTTTCGCGACATTTGCCAAAGTGTTCGTCGAAACCAAAACTGCATGACGGCGACTAAGGTAGCCTTCGGCTTCGTCTGGGTACATGTCGTAAAGCAGGGCAGCCACAGATAATCCCAAAACCCTGTCGCCGATGAATTCCAATCGTTCGTTATTGTGTTTGGCGTCAACACCACTTTGGGTCAATGCCAAATCTAGTAATTGTTTGTCTTTGAATTTATAATTTAATTTCATTATTGTTTTTTCCTCATTCCAAATCTATCCCAGCGCATTTTGTTGTTCCAATTCCATACGGCCAGCATAGGTGAATAATAATTATGTGAATACCATATAAACCATACGTTGCCCAAAACATTGTCGCGCGGAACGTATGATACAGAGTCAACACGGCTGTCCGCACTATTGTCGCGGTTGTCGCCCATGAAAAAGAAATGCTTTTCTGGGACGATGTATTCGGCAGTGTTGTCCAGGTTGGCAGTGTCGCTGACCTCTATTATACTATGTTCGACGCCGTTTGGTAAGATTTCAGTATATTCGGTTGCGCGATAAACGCCACATTCGTATGGATGTGATTGGCAAATATAATCTGATTTATATTCAATCGTGTAATTAAATGGTGCCGGTTCGTTGTCAATCCAGATTTTATTCCCCTTGATTGACATGTTATCTTTGTAATATCCGACACCACGCATGGATTTTGGCAAATTTGCAACGATGTATGGGCGCGGGTCTTTGCGTTCGACTATTTTATCATTTATATATAAGCGGCCGTTTTTCATTTGAATTTTATCGCCGGGGGTCCCAATCAAACGCTTTACATAATCGACCGTCGCGTTCGGTTTGCGGAACACAATTATATCGCCGAGCGCCGGTTCACGTGGTGTCCAAAAACGCCCATCCCACATATTCCATGAACCAAACGGGAAAGAATAACGCGAATATCCATATGACCATTTTTGAACGAAAATATGATCGCCGACATGCAGGGACGGTATCATCGACCCAGACGGAATATTAAACGGTTCTAGTAAAAAACTACGAAAAACAATTGCGATTAAACCACCATAAAATATAGTATCAAACCATTCGCGTGCTGCATTGTGTTTTTTTAATGGCATATATGAATCCTTTTTTCTTTGCCATGGTATTTTATAACTTGAAAACAATCAGTGCAAGTTTTAATATGTGTTCATGATAAATTTGAATTCTATTATTTTTAATGGGATGGATGTCACAAAAATAGATGTTCAAATCCAATTGTCGCCAGGATTCGCGAAACCTGAATTTAATATCATTGGTTTGGCAGATCGGGCGGTCAAAGAATCTGCAGAAAGAATTCGTAATGCGATGGCTGCGCTGAATTTGTCTTTGCCGTCACAAAGATTAACTGTGAATCTGGCGCCGGCTGATATTGAAAAGACGGGGTCGCATTTCGATTTGCCAATTTTATGTGGAATTTTATGTGCGATGGATGTTTTGCCTGAATCCGAATTGTCGAAATATGTTATTATTGGTGAAATAGGGTTGGATGGTGCAATCGTTCGCACTGGGGGTGTTTTGGCGGCCAGTGTTTGGGCAAACAATAATAATCTTGGAATAATTTGTCCGGGTGCTCAGGGTTCCGAAGCGCGTTGGGCGGGACACACTAATATTTTGGCGCCGAATCATGTTCTGGATTTGATAAATCATTTTCATGGAACGCAAATTTTACCATTGCCGCCGGTTGCACAACCAATGGAATCTGAAAACCATGTTGGCGATTTATCAGAAGTTCATGGACAAGAAGCGGCCAAACGTGCGCTGGAAATTGCAGCGGCTGGTGGACACGCGATGTTGATGGTTGGACCGCCGGGATCTGGAAAAACTATGTTGGCGTCACGATTGCCGACTATTTTGCCAGAAATGACGCCAAATGAAATTTTGGAAACGTCTATTATTTATTCAATCGCGGGAAAATTAAACAATCAATCGTTGATTGCAAATCGTCCGTTCCGCAGTGTTCATCACACGGCCAGTCCTGTGGCATTGGCGGGTGGGGGCAGTGATGCAAAACCTGGTGAAATATCGTTGGCACATAATGGTGTGTTATTTCTGGACGAATTGCCTGAATTTAATCGCGCGACCTTGGAAATTTTGCGGCAACCAATGGAATCGGGAAAAATAGTTATATCACGTGCAAAGCGTAATTCAACGTATCCTGCACATTTTCAATTAATTGCGGCAATGAATCCATGCCCGTGTGGGCATTTGGGTAATGCGGCGTTGTCTTGTTCACGCGCACCGCGTTGTGCCGAAGCGTACCAGAATAAAATTTCGGGTCCATTACTGGACAGAATTGATTTGCATGTTGATGTTGATGCGGTCAATCCATGGGAAATGAAAAATTCGTCAAATACACCATCTGAAACCAGCGCGCAAATACGTGAACGTGTTGTTGCGGCACGTAAAAAACAATTATCACGCCAGGGTTATATGAACGCGTTGTTGGACGGCGCCGATATGGACAAATATGTTGTGTTAAATGATGAATTAACAGAATTTTTGAATACGGCCGCTGAAAAAATCGGTATGTCTGCACGTGGATATAATCGTGTTAAAAAGATTGCACGAACAATCGCTGATTTGCGTGGTGATGACAATATTATTTTGTCTGATTTAGCCGAATCGTTATCTTATCGGCCAATTAACCGTGGTAAATATGGTGTGAAACATTAAAAAAAATCGTCATTATGACGATTTTTTTAGACAAGTGAAAAAGAACCGCATGCCACGGTTTTTTCACGTATATTATACCATATATTTATGTGTTTAAAAATGAATTCTTTCCAATATGTATTGGTTTTATTTGATGATAAACTTGTCATTGAATAAACCAAAAGGAATAAAAAATGGCAATATTAAAATTTGTTTTCGCGATATTTATATCTTTCATACCTGGGCTTTTGGGAATAATGATTTCGCCAATCGCATCTGGAAAAAATACATGGTATGGCGGGATAAATCATTCTGTGTTGACGCCATCTGGTTGGGTGTTTAGTGCGGTTTGGACGGTTTTGTATTTTTTAATTGGTATCGCATTGTTTTTAATCATGCAAAAACAAGGTATTGCGCATCGACGTGATATCACGATGGCCTATGTTTTGTTTGCTGTTAATTTAATATTGAATACAGCATGGTCGTTTGTGTTTTTCGGTCTGCATTCCCCAGAATATGCAATGTTCACGTTGATGGCGTTAATCATAGTTGCTATCTTTATGGCGCGTGCGTTTTTCAAAGTTAATCCGACGGCGTTTTGGTTGGTATTGCCATACATAATATGGTTGATGTTCGCATTATATTTGAATGGGGTAATAATTTATTTGAATTAATATTTTAATTCTTTGTATTCCGCATCACCCAGGTTTAATGTTTTTAATCCCAATTCTTCGACATAATCAGATGATGAATTTGGGTGTTGCAGCAAATAAATATGATGTTGAATTTTTTCTAATTTTTGTTGGGCGACAATCAATTCTTTTTTTTCTTGGTTCAAATGCCATGCGTTCATAATAAAACTTTGCACATTTTTTTCGCCGTAAAATAATCTGGCAAAGAAAAACAGGGATATTATCATCAATATAAATCCCACTTTGCCGCGCGGCCCATCGACCCATGCGTTTTTTACAAATACAAAGAAATTTTTGATTTTTCCTTTCATAGCGTCTATTATATCACAAATGTTTAACAATAATCAAATTTTTACTGCACCACTTGCAGGAATTACCGACAAGCCGTTTCGACGGGTTATACGTATGTTTGCACCTGATGTATCAATGGTGACCGAAATGATATCGTGTCATTCGTTGGTGGGTGGGCATAAAAACTGTATCCGTAATTTCGATAAATATGACGACGAAGGCAACATTGGTGCACAAATTTTTGGCGCAGAACCCGATTTAATGGGTGCGGCTGCAGCGATTTTACAAGATGCAGGTGCCAAATGGATTGATATAAATATGGGTTGTCCGGTGCCAAAGGTTGCAACACGTGCAGGGGCAGGCGCTTATTTAATGAAAGATCATGCCTTGGCCGGTCGGATAATAGAGGCCTGTGTTAAATCTGTCAAAATACCTGTGTCTATTAAAACGCGTTTGGGTTGGGATGAAAAACACAAAGATTGGTTGGATTTAGTGCATGTTGCCGCTGAATCTGGGGCTTCGTTCGTGACGTTGCATGGGCGAACACGTGCCGCGGGCTATGTCGGGGCGGCCCAAATGCCAGAAATATCAAATTTACCATTGCCGATAATCGCAAATGGCGATTTGAAAACGATTGATGATATAGAACGTGTTGAAAGATTGGGCTATGCGGGTGCGATGATTGGCCGTGCAATGTTGGGGCATCCATGGATTTTTGGTCAAATTTGTGGAAAACGCGACGCACCAAAAAACGTTGGTGATGTTGTTTTGCAGCATCTGGATTTTATGATTGAATATTATGGTGCACGCACCGCAATACCAATGTTTCGTAAACATGCGGCCTGGTATTCGTCTGGGATGCCGAATTCGGCCCAATTTCGTATAAAAATCAATCAAATTACAGATGAAACAGAATTGAAAAAAAATATAAAAGAATTTTGGTCGATTGGTTGACAATCACAGGATTCTATCATAACATATTGCTAACATATGGGTATCAAAGGATTTGAACATGGACGAAAATCAAGAAGTTTTTACGCCAAACAAAGAAATGACTGCGGGGCAAATGCTTTATAATGCACGAACCACAGGACGCAGAAAACGTGAAATCACAACAATTGCAAAATTGCTTTGTATTCGCGAAGAATTCTTGGAAGCGTTGGAATCCGGAAATTATCGTGTTATTCCCGAAGATGTTTATATTTTGGGATTCGCACGCAGTTATGCTGTGGAATTGGGTTTAAATCCAGATGTCGTTATTGAAAAATTGAAACGCGAATTAGGTATTGAATCAATCGAAGAAGAAATTGTTGAACACAAAGAACCTGAAAAAAAACCGGAACCACAAAAACGCAAATCAAAAATAACCCGGGAAAATGTTACAAAAATCGCAAAAAAATGCCTGGATTATGTTAAAAAACATTGGGTTTGGTTTGTGTCGGGTTTGGCGGTTGTGATTGTTGCGGTAATCGTGATGATTTTTGCGTTTTCAAATACAACATCTACTGAAACAGAAATAACACCAACAGAAATAGTTGTTGATGTGTCGGCGGCTAATCAGGCGGGACCAGATTTCAGATTCCCTGTGCGTGAAAAATTCAATGATAAATTGGTCAAAGAATCACGTGTCGTTTTGCAGGCCGAAAAAGAATCGTGGGTTAAAATAGAAGATGCACGTGGAAATACCGTTTTTTCACGTGTGTTGGTGCCGGGTGACGTCTATTATATGCCATTGTCTGATAAATTCAAAGGAACGTTCGGTAATGCGGGTGGCATAGATGTTTGGGTTGACGGTCAATTAGTGAAAAAAATTGGTCCGGCAAACACCCGTAAAACCGGTATTTCCATGGCACCAGATGCGTTAAAGGCTGTGGGATTGGCGGAATAGGGTTATTATCCGTTATAATATATTGAATTTTCGTTGGTTTTGACTATATTATAATCATTATGAATGGATTTATAAAAATTCGCGGTGCACGCGAAAATAATCTTAAAAATATTGATTTAGACCTGCCAAAAAACAAATTAGTAGTTTTGACGGGGGTGTCTGGGTCTGGAAAATCATCTTTGGCGTTTAATACAATTTATGCCGAAGGTCAACGTCGATATGTTGAATCATTGTCATCATATGCGCGTCAATTTTTAGACATGCAAAAAAAGCCAGATGTCGATTTAATCGAAGGTTTGTCTCCGGCAATTTCTATTGAACAAAAAACAACATCTAAAAATCCACGTTCAACCGTTGGAACTGTGACGGAAATTTATGATTATCTGCGTTTGCTTTGGGCGCGTATTGGTGTGCCGTATTCGCCAGTGACAGGATTGCCCATTAAATCGCAAACAATTGCAGAAATGGTAGATTGGACACTGAAAATTCCACATGGTGTAAAATTTTTCATAATGGCGCCAATGGTGCGTGAACGTAAGGGCGAATATAAAAAAGAATTGGCTTTCTTGGTGAAACAGGGCTATCAACGTGCAATAATTGATGGTGATTTGTATGATTTGTCGTCTGTGCCACCGTTGGATAAAAACAAAAAACATAATATTTTCGTTATCATAGATCGTGTTTCAATGCCAAATGAAGATTTGTCGGGTGATGATGCCGATGAATTTCGTTCGCGTCTTTATTCTTCATTTGAAGCATCCTTGCGTTTGGTACCGGGGGCTGTAATTGTGCGCCGTCTGGATACAAATACGGATTCGCTGTATTCCCAAGAATACGCATGCCCGGTTTCTGGATTTACTGTGCCGAAAATAGAACCCAGATTGTTTTCATTTAATGCCCCGTTGGGTGCATGCAGTGCATGTGATGGTTTGGGGGTGCAATTAAATGTTTCGCCTGATTTGGTGATACCGGATCCGTCAAAATCTATATTGGGTGGGGCGATTGCGCCTTGGTCACGTGGTGGTATGTTAAGCCAGTATGAAAACGTGATGGATTCTTTACATAAAAAATATAAAATACCACTTTCAAAACCGTGGCATACATTATCACAACATGACAAAGATATTATTTTATATGGCACAGGTGACGAAGAAATAAAAATCAATTGGAACGGTTTTATTTATGAAAAACCGTACGAAGGTGTCATACCAAATCTGGAACGGCGATTGCGCGAATCTGAATCAGAATCAATGCGCAATGAATTGGCAAAATATCAAACTGAAATATTATGCCCGGTATGTCATGGTAAACGTTTGAATATCCAGGCGTTATGTATAAAAATCAATAATTGCGATATTATGGATGTGTGCGATATGTCCGTGGACGATTCTTTGAAATGGTTTATGGATTTGCCAAAGTTTTTAACCGACAAAGAAAATGAAATTGCATCTATAATTTTGCGTGAAATTACAACACGTTTATATTTTTTGAAAAACGTTGGTTTGGGCTATTTAACATTGTCGCGTATGGCTGGAACCTTGTCGGGGGGCGAAGCGCAACGTATAAGATTGGCGTCGCAAATCGGCAGTGGTTTATCTGGGGTTTTATATGTGTTGGATGAACCGTCAATTGGTCTGCACCAAAGCGATAATGACAAATTAATAGACACATTAAAAATGTTGCGTGACAAAGATAATACCGTGATTGTCGTTGAACATGACGAAGATATGATGCGTGCCGCAGATTATTTGGTTGATATTGGTCGTGGTGCGGGTGTAAACGGTGGAAATGTTGTGTCTGTTGGAACCCCGGACCAGGTTATCAAGGATCCTGAATCTTTGACTGGGCAATATCTATCAGGTAAACGAAAGATAGAAGTTCCAAAAAAACGTCGTACCGGTAATGGTAACGTCATAAGAATAGAGGGGGCGCGTTCAAACAACCTTAAAAACATTACGGTTGATTTTCCGTTGGGAAAATTTATCGCGTTAACAGGTGTGTCTGGGTCGGGCAAATCGACTTTGTTATTAAATACGTTATATCCGGCGATTATGCGTGTGTTGTATAATTCAAAACTAGAAACGGGCGCGCACGACGTTATTCGCGGTCTTGAAAACATAGACAAAGTTGTCGATATTGACCAATCACCAATTGGACGTAGTCCGCGCAGTAATCCTGCAACGTATGTTGGGGTGTTTAACAATATTCGTGATTTTTATGCCAATTTACCCGAAGCCAAGGCGCGTGGGTATGATGCAGGACGTTTTTCTTTTAACGTCAAAGGTGGGCGATGCGAAGCATGCCAGGGTGACGGTCAAATCAAGATAGAAATGAATTTTTTAGCAGATATTTATGTTGAATGCGACAAATGTCATGGTCAACGTTATAACGCCGAAACTTTGGCGGTTAAATACAAAGGCAAATCGATTGCCGATGTGTTAAATATGACGGTTGACGAAACATATCGGTTCTTTATCAATGTTCCACAAATCGCACGTAAATTGGAATTATTAAAACGCGTTGGGTTGGATTATATTAAATTAGGTCAAAGTTCACTGGATTTATCAGGTGGCGAAGCGCAACGTATCAAATTATCCAAAGAACTAGCGGCGCGCAGCACGGGTCAAACAATCTATATTTTGGACGAACCAACCACAGGATTGCATTTCGAAGATATTAAATCTTTGCTGGCGGTGTTGCATGAATTGGTTGACCAGGGAAATACTGTTATTGTGATTGAACATAATCTAGAAGTTATCAAAACTGCAGATTGGGTTATCGATTTGGGCCCCAATGGTGGGGCAGGTGGTGGCCGTGTTATCGCGATTGGAACACCCGAAGAAATTGCCGAAAATGCGGAATCTTTGACCGGCAAATATTTGAAAAAGTATCTGGACAAATCAAAAAAAAGTAATAATATTAAGAAATAAGACACAAACAAACCGAAGGAGCAGATAATGTTTGGTTTTGGAAAAAAGAAAGCGAATACAGAATCGGAAGCAAAAGAATCGGAATCTATGAAAATTCCATCCGGTATCAAAGCGACCGCTGAACGTATGATGGCGGGCCAATTTGATATGAATGATATGTTGGCACAATTAAAACAAATTAAAAAAATGAGTAATTTCAGCGGGCTGTTAAAAATGGTGCCGGGTATGAAAGATGCTGTTGCGGCAATGAAGGAAAAAATTGCGGACGGCAGTGTTGATGCTCAAATTAAAATTTTAGAAGCAATGACAACTGAAGAACGCGCAGATCCAGAACGTATTTTCGCAAATGCAAAAAATCGTATTGCAGAAACTGCGGGCTGTACAGTGCGTGAAGTGGAACACATTATTAAACAATATATGAAAATGAAACAACAAATGGCCATGATTCAGCGTATGGGGGGAATGGAGGCAGTAATGCAACGCATGCAACAGGCCGGAACCCCAGGGGATGCAAAATGAAACCAATTATAATTAGTGACGAACAGGTTTTTGACGTCACTCCAAAAGAAGTCGCTTTTATTGGGCCAGTGCCTGATTATCGGTGCCGCAACATAGAATTAGTGGATGGTTATCAGGTAAATATTAATTTCAAAGGCAACATGATGCCGTTGTTTACAAATGAAGAATTAGCCAAAGAATATGGTTTGTTGCCCAATGGTGCGGAAATACGTTGTCGTTTATATAGCGAAGCGAGAGATGTGACACACGTTCGCTATTTGTTCAAAGGTGGTTTTTTCCATGATGGCGAAAAGCGTGCAGAACGTTTTAAGAATAAAATTCAGGACCAAATGGCAAATCCTGTGAATATCAATAATCCAGATAACAAAGTTTCGCCATTGCGTGTGTCAAAAACGCCAGAACAATGTTTTAATGGTAAAAAAGATGGATACAAAGTTTCTGTCGTTTTTGAAGGTGAATGGGGTAATTATCCACCATTGGTGTTGTCAAAAAACAAATATTATCCACGTGGAGCGCAAGTTTTGAATTTTGATTATAACTTCGCAGAACATATAACAAATGTTGATTATTTGTTTAAACATGGGTTATTTAACGGCGGAATGAAGCGTGCTTGGAAGTTTATTGATAAATTGAATGCACAAATCAATGATAATAAGCAAAACATGTTAATGTACAAGCCTGTCGTTGTTGATAACCTTTTCAAAGTCAGATATGACGATGGTGTGTTCAAAGAATTGATTTTGTCGGTGCATTTTGGAAATTTGGGTAAACAAATTGATTCATCAAAAACACCGCGTCCAGAATGTAAAAACGTTTATTTGACAGATAATTGTGGTTTTATCATGGATTATCTTGTTCGGTATCATTTTTATGGAAAATCATTCAAAGATGCGTTTTGGGATATGAACAAATTCCGTATCAAAATGTTGGCCGCTATGAAACAAAATGAAAATATTAAATAAAAAAATTGCAGCGCATAAATCATCGGCAGCTTGGATTCAACGCCAAGCCAACGATCCGTATGTTGCGCGTGCCCAGAAAGAGGGCTATCGTGCGCGCGCTGCATATAAAATCATAGAAATGGATGAAAAATATCATTTCTTTCGTGATGGCCAGGTTATTGTTGACCTGGGTGCGGCGCCAGGGTCTTGGTCGCAATATGTTGCCCGCAAATTTCCAAAATCAAAAATTTTTGCGATGGATTTGTTGGAAATCAAACCGATAAATGGTGTTGAATTTTATCAGGGTGATTTCACAACGGATGCGGCGCTGAAATGGTTAGAAGAAAAATTAAATCTGACCGATGCGTCGTGTGGCACGGCGGATGTAGTAATGTCTGATATGGCACCGAATACGGTTGGACATAAAAAAACCGATCATTTGCGTCAAATGGTGTTATTGGAATATGCGTTGGATTTTGCCTTGCACGCGTTGAAAAAAGGTGGTACATTTATCGCGAAATCTTTCACTGGCGGCACAACAAACGAATTGTTGAAACAAATCAAAGAACACTTTGAAAACGTGCATCACATAAAACCGCCGGCTTCGCGCAAGGATAGTGTTGAAATGTTCATTGTCGCGACAGGATTCAGGGGATTAAACGAGAGAGCATAAATAAATCTTTAATCAAAGGAAAGGATTTAGTATGCCCAAAAAAAAAGAAAGAAGTAAAAAAAATGAAGTAGTTGTTGATTTTGAAACATTTTTTGTATCAACTATTTTTAAGGCTGTGGAACGATGTTTACCGAATATTATTGCCAAATATGCAAATCTTGATGAATTTGATGATGATGCAGATGATACACAAGACGCAGAAAATCAAGAAGATGAAAAAACTGTAAAATTAAAACCTATTCGTAAAATATCAGAGGAGATAAATCGCGATAAAGACAGATGGGCCAGTTTCACAATCTATATGGATACACGTAAGATAAAACCAGGCACGGTTGTCTATGTTATTGAAAAGATAGAACCAAATGAAAAAATTCCGTATGTCACATATAAACCGGCGGTACGTATTATAACCGAAATCCAAGATAACGGTGTAAACAATGGGACCGTCTTTTTGACATATACGCCAAAGGTTGCATCTGTGTCGACATATTATACACCGCAACATAATGCGCCCCAGGTTATATCTGAACACGATGTTATTTATTCACCGTTAACCAAAGCGCATGCTGAATTTGTTTGTAGATTATTAAATCTGCAATCAAAACAAAAGTATAAACAATATGTTCGACAAATTGAAAAACAAAAAAATAACGGGCGGTAAAACCCGTTTTTTTATTTATAACTTTCGGCGGCAGTTCGTGCTAAATCATCTACACGTTCGTTGAATTCTTCGCCGGCATGTCCGCGTACCCAAACCCAATGAATTTTTTTCGTGGATGCCAATTCATCTAATTTTTGCCATAATTCTTGATTTTTTACAGGTTTTTTATCAGCGGTTTTCCAATTATTTTTCTTCCAATTTTTTATCCATGTTTGCATGCCGTTTTTAACATATTGGCTGTCCGTATGGATTTCAATTTCATTATGTTTTTTCGCGGCGGTCAATGCCCGAATAACCGCGGTCAATTCCATTTGATTATTCGTAGTCATTTTTTCCCCACCACATCTTTCTGCGATGTTTTTCCCATCGGTTGCTATGAATCCCCAACCACCGGGGCCTGGGTTACCAAGGCAACTGCCATCTGTCCAAATTTTTATCATTTTATTTATCACCTTTTATGTGATATAATATCATAAAATGAAGTTTAATGCCAAACAATTACAACAAATGTCATGTGTGGTGCGTGCGAACGCACTGGGGGCGATTTTGTCTGCGCATAGTGGACATATTGGAATTGTGCTGGATGCCGCGGAAATGGTGACGTGTATATTTGCAAACCATTTGCGTCGCGGTTTCGATAGGTTCGTTTTATCTGCAGGCCATGGCAGTGCGTTGCTTTATTCTGTATTAAAATTGGCGGGATATAAAATCCCAGATTTGACCCGTTTTCGTAAATTACATGGATTGCCGGGGCATCCTGAATTTGGAATTTGTGGGGTTGATGCAACAACGGGGCCATTAGGCCAGGGTGCGGGAAATTCGGTTGGGTTGGCACTGTCACAAAAAATACGTGGTATAAATGCGCGGACATATTGCGTTGTTTCTGATGGTGATTTAATGGAAGGTGTCACATTCGAATCGTTCGCGTTCGCAGGTCGTATAAATTTGAATAATTTAATTGTGTTGTGGGATGATAACGGTTTATCGATTGATGGCGTTGCCCAAACAGATATTGATATAAATGCGCGCATGCGTGCAATGGGCTGGAACGTGATGTCGATTCGCGGAAATGATATAAATGCGTTGGAAAACGCTTTGGCGCGGGCTGAAAAATCAACGGCGCCTGTGTTTATTCAATGTAAAAATGTTTTGGGGCGTGGGTCATCTTTGGCCAACGATGCGCGTGCGCATGGGTATGCATTATCCGATACCGAAATGTTAAATTTAATTGCTAAGAATGCTGATTCGGATGGTGCAAAATTATGGGATGTCGTGGCAATGCGACCGTTGGGCGAATCGTGTTCTATTGCGCCGGTGATTCCGCGCGTAAAATTACCAAAAATTCCGAATCGAATTTCAACACGTGAATTGTCGGGAATTTATCTGGATTTAATTATGCAATCGGGTGCAGATTTAATCCTGGGATCTGCAGATTTGGCGGATAATACGCGTGTTAAACCGTCAAACGCGCGCGTGATTGATAAAAATAAATTTGATGGCAATTATATAAATTACGGTGTGCGTGAACATGGTATGGCCGCGATAATGAACGGCATGGTTGTGGGGGGCTTGCGACCGGTGGGGGCAACGTTTTTGGCGTTTTCTGATTATATGCGCCCCGCGATTCGAATCGCTGCGTTATCGAATTTGCCGGCTATATACGTTTTTTCGCATGATAGTATTTGTGTCGGCGAAGATGGGCCCACGCATCAACCAATTGAACAATTGCCGTCGTTGCGTATGATTCCAAATTTACAGGTGTATCGCCCCTGTAATATGGTTGAGGTTGCATATGCGTGGAATGCTGCGATTGGGGATGTGTCACATCCGTCGGCTATCATTTTATCGCGTCAAAAATTCACCCAAATTCCGACACCGCGTGATGGTGATTTGTCACGTGGTGGATATGTAATTTATCCGGCACGGTCTGGGCGCGCAAAGACAACACTGGTCGCGACGGGTTCTGAAATACCATTGGCGGTTGAAATCGCGTCGCGTTTCAAAAATGTCCAGGTTGTATCCATGTTGAATCTGGGAACATTCCAAGAACAAGACGCACAATACAAAAACAAAATTTTGCGTGGGTGTGTTGTCGCTATCGAAGCGGCGGCGCCGGGTGTTTGGTTTGAAATTGCAGATGCAGTAATTGGAATTGATAAATTCGGGGCGTCTGGGGATGCGGATAGTGTTTATCGCGAATACGGTTTTGACGTGAACAAAATCATTTCTGAAATTAAACAATATTTGAAATAAAGAAAATGTCATCAAATATGAATTTTGTTTTATCGAACGGAAAATCTGTGCCGGTAATAATTGAAACGCGGCGCGGTATGCGTAATGTGACATTGCGGCCCAAGACGGTCCCAGAATGCGAAATCCATATTTCAAAACCGTGGGCAACACCAGACGCGTTTGTAATGAAATTCATTGAATCAAAACGTAAATGGATTGAAAAAATTTTTGATGCCGCACCGGCCAAAGAACACTTAAAATCGGGTGACATTATCGAATTTTTGGGACGCATGGTGCAAATTATTCACGACCCAACGATGCGCGGGAATAAATATATAGATTCTGATAAAATGCGGTTATGTATTGGGGGCGGGGATGATATGTTCGAACATCGTGTCCGTGATTTTATACGTGACGAATTTTTAAGTACGGTCAAAGAAATCATAAAAACAACACCACGTGAATATTGGCCAACACGAATCAGTTTGCGCGATACAACATCACGTTGGGGGTCGTGTTCATCAAATGGGAATATATCGCTGTCGTGGCGATTGGCATTTGCGCCATACGATGTGATGCGATATGTCGTAATGCATGAATTGGCACACCGCAAACATATGGATCATTCGCCTGAATTTTGGGCAACCGTCGGACAATTATACGGATTTGGGGTTGAAAGGGCAAAACGCTGGTTATCCAAGAACGGAACAACATTACATAAATATTTTTGAAAAAAATGCTTTTTTTAACCACCGGTTTATGATAAAATAAATCTATCAAGAAACATAAAGAAAGGAAAGAGAATCATGAAAAAAATATTGTTTTTTATGCTTGTATGTTTTTTTGCGGGAATGGGTTATACCCCCGCATATGCTGGTTGTAGTTCTGTTAAGTTGATTTATAATAAAAGTGAAGTGGATGACGACGAATATCTTTACATGAATAAAGAACAACATGAATTAGCGCTAGAAGGTT
>Ga0310786_10005720_pt1 | contig 16769 bp, 14 predicted proteins | sample AusTroGonzalo_MG_FD_203881 | JGI IMG/M metagenome (GOLD analysis project Ga0310786, IMG submission 203881) | Bovine rumen microbial communities from tropical cattle in Woodstock, Queensland, Australia - Gonzalo_03 (v2) (version 2) | ecosystem: Host-associated > Mammals > Digestive system >... | reverse complement strand
CAGGGAATCACTTTTTGTGGCCTCGCTTTCGGAAGAACAGGCAAATCGGCCGCGTCGCCGGTTATAAAAGCGTCGCAGAACGAGGACAGAGGGCAACGAAGGCAATCCGGAGTCCCGGGGACGCAAACGGTCGCCCCGAGATCCATGACAGCTTGATTATAATCTCCCGGGCGTTTTTCAGGAACAAGGGATGCCGCAAGGCTGTCAATGCTTTGACGGGTTTCGGATTCCAGCGCGTTGCTGCGGATTCCGAAGATCCGGGAGAGGACACGGATCACATTTCCGTCCACTGCGGGAACCGGCACGTCATAGGCAATGGACGCGATCGCACCGGCGGTATAGGGGCCGATTCCGCTGATCTTCCTGAGCCTTTCCGGATCCCGGGGCAGGATACCGTCATATTCAGAAACTACCTGCTGTGCGCCTTTCCAGAGATTCCGGGCACGCGAATAATAACCGAGACCTTCCCATGCTTTCAGTACATCTGCTTCCGGGGCCGCGGCCAGGGAGGGAAGATCCGGAAAGCGGGATAAAAAACGATTATAGTAGGAGAGAACGGTTTCCACACGGGTCTGCTGAAGCATGGCTTCACTGACCCAGGTGCGGTAAGCGTCATGAAACCCCCGCCAGGGCAGAGACCGGGCGTTCTGATCGTACCAGGCCAGCAGGGCGGCTGCGATGTCTTTCATATATCATAAAAAGGGTTTTCTGCCCGGAACCGAATCCGTTCAACGGGCGTAAATCCCTCCAACCCTCCTTCTTCCGCTCTGAGAAAAGACGATGGATCAGCAACAACAGACATGTGAAACATACAGTAATTGAAACCTTTACAGCATAACACAGATTCCAATGATGCGCAAACGGAGGAATACGCTTTGAGAGGGTTCACGTTTTCAAGAAAGCAAGTTTGCGGTATAATGAGCAGCGGTTAACCCGGGAACAGAGGGAGCGTGTTCACGCAAAAGCGGAGGGAAAAGAGTGCTTCAGGAATTTAAGGACAGGATCAGTATCCGGAATATCAGAGCCAATCTGCTTTTGATCATTTCTTCGTTTGCTTTTATGGGGCTGAATCTGCAGCGGGACCCGCAGAAGATCATCGCACTGCCGGTGGCGATGCTGGTGATTGTGCTGTTTTTTTCAATCATGCCCGATGTCCCGGGAAGATACAGAAAAACCCGGACCGGTGTCAGAATTTATGCAGCCTTCTCTGCCGCAGGTATCTGCCTGTACGCACAGCAGAGCTTCGTCAGCAGAACCCGGAATGCCCTGGAATCCCGGCAAACAGTGCTGATTCTTACCGTGTTTTCCATCGTTGCGGCACTGGTTTCCCTGATTGTGGTGTATATGATGGCCTCTTTGCTGCTTGACCATGCAGTCACGGTGCTCAGGCCTTTGTTCAGCAGCCTGTCAAGGGTAGAATTATCGGTATATGCGCTGATCACCGCGGCCCTGATGGTTTATTCCTGCTATGCCTTCACAAACAGCAGGGCGTTCTGGGATTCGGGAATGAGCTATGAGGTGATTTATACCAGCGATTCGCCGAGTATGATCGACCCGAATGTTTTCCTGTGGCTTTACCATCCGGAAAATGATCTGAGGCAGCCGTTATTTGCCGTTTTCGCAGCACCGCTGACGGCACCTGCCTATCTGCTGGCGCTTCCGTTTACCGGTGTGAGTCCCATGATTTCCCCGCTGCTGATGAACCTGATCCAGATCGCGGTGCTGGTGGTCGCAAACCTGATGCTGACGGGAATGCTCGGTCTGAAGGGAAAAAACAGAATCTGTTTCATGCTTATCGCTTCCGTGAGCTATACGGCATTGCTGTTTTCCGTGATGATCGAACAGTATGTCATCGCGTATTTCTGGCTGATCTTTGCCGCTTATTCCTATACGGAACACGGCAAGGCTTCCGCGATCGCCGTTTCGGCTGCCGGCGGAACGCTGCTGACCAGTCTGGCATTCATGCCGCTGGCATACAGGGCAGAAACAGACGGGAAGGGACTGCGGTCTTTTCTGAAGACCATGATTCGGGTGGGTATCGGTTTTCTGACAATGTTTTTTGCCTTCGGCCGGCTCGATACGTTAATGGGCTTTTCCAAAAAAGCGGGTATCCTGGCCTCATTTGCCGGCGGAGGAAGCCTGAGCGGAAGGATCAATCAGTACCTTTCCTTTATTACCTCCTGTTTCGCAGCGCCTGAGGCGGCAATGGATACCGTTACTTACGACCATCCGTCCTGGCAGCTTACGGGGCAGAATATCCTGAACACGGATTACGCGGGCCTGATCATTCTGCTGCTTTGCATTGTGAGCATCATCGTGAACCGCAGGGATACAGCGGTCAGGATTTCCGGCGCCTGGGTCGGCTTTTCGGCGCTGCTGTTACTGGTTGTCGGATGGGGAGCCCCGGAAAACGGCATGATTCTCTACACGCTCTATTTCGGCTGGGCTTTTCTGGTGCTGTTGTTCCGGCTGATTGAGCGGATCGGGATCGAACTGAAGTTCGTATTGTTGACTCCGCTGGCGAGCTGTATTATAGTGGTTTTACTCGGGTGGCTCAATTTCAGAGGAATCGGGGAACTGATGAACTTTGCGTTTACCTGCTATCCAAGATAACGGTGGATGATTGAAGATGAAGGAATACCTGAAAGAGATGCGTGTGCATCACTATATCAAGAACCTGCTTGTATTTATTCCGCTGGTCTGCAGCGGTCATATTCTTGATTCAGACAAGCTGTTACCTTCCGTATACGCTTTTTTCAGCTTCTGCTTCCTCTCTTCCGCAATCTATTTTATTAACGATATCCGGGATGTCGAAAAAGACCGGAACCATCCGACCAAATGCAACCGGCCGATCGCAGCAGGGAAGATCCCTATCAGATCCGCAATTATCTGTGCCGTTGCGCTTATTCTGCTGGCGATCCTGTTCAACAGCCTGTGTTTCAATCCCTTTGCCACCGTGTTGCTGATGCTGTATTTTCTGCTGAACCTCGGGTACAGCTTCGGCCTGAAAAATGTTCCACTGCTGGATATCACGATTCTTGCCGCGGGATTCCTGATCCGCGCGGTCTACGGTTCGGTAGTGACCGGGATTGAAATGTCGGACTGGCTGTATCTTGTGATTCTGTCCGCCGCCTTTTATTTCGGCCTCGGAAAACGCAGAAACGAGCTGAAAAAGCAAGGAAACAATACCCGGGATGTAATCCGCAAGTATCCTATTTCATTTCTGGAAAGCAACATGTACGTCTGTATGGCACTGGTGTTCGTGTTCTATGCCCTGTGGACAATGGACGCGAAGACGGTTGAGGCATATCACGGCAGCAGGCTGATCTGGACCGTGCCGATGGTCATGCTGATCTTTATGAAATACAGTATGACGGTGGAAGGAAACTCCGACGGCGATCCGGTTGAAGTGCTGATCCATGACAGGGTGTTGCTGGGTCTGTGCGCGATTTATCTTCTGCTGATGCTCGCACTTTTGTATATAATCAGGTGAAGCGATGAACGTATATGATTTTGACGGAACGATATACGACGGCGACAGTTCGGTCGATCTATGGCAGTTCTGTATGCGCAGAAACCCTTCCGTTTTCCTGAAATGCCTGCCGCGACTGACGGCAGGCGGTACGCTCTATGCGCTGGGACGGATTCCGAAGGAAAGATGGAAAGAACGGTTTTTCTCTTTCCTGAACTATATGCCAGCCGATGATCAACTGATCGGAGCTTTCTGGGAACAGCATTTCGGAAAGATTAAGGAATGGTATCTGAAACAAAAACAGAGCAGCGACCTGATTATCTCTGCATCGCCTTCGTTTCTTCTCCGGCCTGCCTGCCAAAGACTGGGCGTTTCGCTGATTGCTTCAGAAGTAGATCCGGCTACAGGACGTTTTTCCGGGCAGAACTGCTCCGGAGAGGAAAAGGTCAGGCGATTCAGGCAGGCGTATCCTGACGGAACCATAGAAGCGTTTTATACAGATTCAGAAAAGGACCTGCCAATCGCAGGTCTGGCCGGGGAGGCTTACTTCGTCCATGGGAATTCAATCCGCAAAATGACACAGGAAGAGAAACGATGAGGCTCAAATCCAGTAACGGGTGAGCAACGTGAATACGGTGATCAGATAACAGCATACGCCCCAAACGACCGAAACAACCGTAAGCCTGCGCCCCCAAAGCGGAATCATTTCCGCTTTTTTTCGATTCAGGCTGTCATTGGCAAAGGTCAGAAGGAAGGGAAGGAAGCAGGGGATCAGATACCGCCCCTGAAAACCGACCGAATAGTCCCCGCCGATGACGCTTCCGTTTACCTTCGGCGCATGGCTGATATACTGCAGGGTGCAGAAGATACAATAGATCAGGACGGTGGCAATCAGACCCGGGAGCCGTTTTCGCTTTTGCACGGGGGAAGGAAAGGTACAGCATTCAAAGACAGCCACAATGAGCAGGACAATCCATCCGACGAGCAGACAGATTTTCGGAACATGTACATCCAGCCAGCCGAAGCAGCCCCAGAAACTGATCACCAGGGAGGCCGCGTCACGCCAGAGTGTTTTCAGAATAATGCCGGGCAGGGCAAAGGGATGCGACAAAAGCCAGGAGCTTTGTTCTGCCGAGTAACCGACAGCACCGCCCTCCGGTACCAGATAGGGAACGGACGAAAGCACCAGGCCGAAGAAAGCGAACAGCAGAATCATCATTCCGCGCCTTGTGCTTCCATGATCCCGCAAATCCGACTTATCACGCGGAAGGATAAGGAAAAGGAGCATCAGGCAGGCATAAGGAGCCTTGACACCGCAGATGAACAGGGAGCAGAGAACCAGTCTGATATATTCCGGACCGGAGATCTGCCCCGATCCGCTTTCAGAGAGGGAAAGGATCGAGGCAAACAGATAAAGGGAGACAGGGATCAGCACGGCGTCGTAGTTGAGCGTTGCTCCGAGAAACAGCGTCATCGGCATGAAGGCAAGCAGAAAGAGGGTCCGCCGGAAAGGCTGAACTTTTCGAAAAACAGCCCGCAAGACGACCACAAAGAAGATCCAGTTCGCAAACCGCCCAAGCAGCATCTGGATATAGGGACTGTGAAGCCAGCCAATTCCGAAAAGCGAACCGACAGCGGAACCAAGCGCCATCCCCAGCGCGGAGAAGAGATAACCCAATGAGAAGATCCGGCCTTCGACCGACATTATTTTTCCGGTCGGAACGTATTCCGCGCTTTGCCGGAGCAGATCACTCCACGAACATTTATTCTGATTTGAGAGCCCTATCAGGCGGACCGGGTATTCACGCATCAGGGGGGCAAACCCGGACGGGAGCGACAGCTTTCCCTCTACCCAGTATTCCTCCGTAAAGGCCTGGCCGTGCCCGATGGCCCAGACGTTCTGAAAGTGGGTCAGTTCATCAGGCGAGTCAAAGGGAGGAATCAGGAAGATCAGAAGCAGGCCCATGAGCAGCGCACAGACCAGAAGGAGCTTTTCCTTCCAATGAAAAGGCCTGTTCTTTCCCGCTGTCTGATCAGTCAAAATGGATCCCTCAATTCACAATGTCGTATGTTTTCCACCCGGTGAAACCTCGAAAAGTATAACATGGTTATCATCGTCTGTCCACAGAGCCGGAACAGAAGCGAACGGCGGGGTAAAGACTGTTCAGTCAACAAAATATGAAGAAAAACAAAGAATATCATAGTTAATAGTCGAAAACGAGAGAATAAGCCGTAATATCAACGGTATGAAAGCTTGCTTTCAATATAAAAAAACATTATAGTACTCTCTGGTTGTTAGCACTCAATGAGAATGAGTGCTAAAACCAAGACAGAAATGACAGGAGGAAACAATAAATGACCGTGAAGCCGTTGGGTGACCGCGTTGTCATCAAGAACTGCGAAGCAGAAGAAACCACCAAATCCGGCCTGATTCTGACCAGCGCCGCTAAAGAAAAGCCCCAGATGGCGATCGTGATCGCCGTCGGTCCCGGAGGAAACGTGGACGGGAAGGAAATCAAAATGCAGGTAAAAGCGGGCGAAAAGGTAATCTATTCCAAGTATGCCGGCACGGAAGTGAAAGTGGACGGCGAGGAACTGATTATTGTCCGTCAGAGCGACATTCTTGCAATCGTAGAATAACAGTACGGAAGGAGTATGAGAGAAATGGCTAAGAAGATTCAGTATGGTGAAGAAGCCCGCCGCAGCCTGGAAAAGGGTGTAAACGCACTGGCTGATACCGTAAAGATCACCCTCGGACCGAAGGGCCGCAATGTAGTGCTGGACAAGAAATACGGCGCTCCCCTGATCACCAATGACGGCGTAACCATCGCCAAGGAGATCGAACTGGAAGATCCCTTTGAAAACATGGGCGCTCAGCTGGTGAAGGAAGTTTCCACGAAGACCAACGATGTTGCCGGCGACGGCACCACCACGGCCACGCTGTTGGCTCAGGCCATCATCCGTGAAGGATTGCGGAACCTGGCGGCCGGCGCCAACCCGATGATTCTGAAAAGAGGTATTGAGGCTGCCACGGATGCGGCGGTCGAAGGCCTGAAGGAACAGAGCGCGCCCATCAACGGCAAGCAGGCAATCCAGCAGGTTGCTGCCAATTCCGCCGCGGATGAAACCATCGGCAAGCTGATTTCCGACGCGATGGAAACAGTCGGTGCGGATGGCGTTATCACCGTTGAAGAGAGCAAGACCATGACCACCGGCATGACCACCGTGGAAGGCATGCAGTTTGACCGCGGATACTCTTCCGCATATATGGTAACCGATACCGAAAAGATGGAAGCGGTGCTGGATGATCCGCTGATCCTGATCACCGACAAGAAGATCAGCGCCATTCAGGAAGTACTGCCTGTGCTGGAGCAGGTCGTGCAGACCGGCAAGAAGCTGCTGATTATCGCTGAGGATGTGGAAGGCGAAGCCCTGAGCACCCTGGTGGTGAACAAGCTGCGCGGTACATTTACTTGCGTGTCCGTCAAGGCCCCCGGCTTCGGCGACCGCCGCAAGGAGATGCTGCAGGATATCGCCGTTCTGACAGGCGGTACCGTGATTTCCTCCGAAACCGGTATGGAACTGAAGGAAGCTACGATTGACATGCTCGGTAAAGCACGCCAGGTCAAGGTGAATAAAGAAAACACCACCATCGTCGACGGCGCCGGAGACAAGGACGCCATTAAGGCCCGGGTCGCCCAGATCCGTGCCCAGATTGCCGAAACGACCAGTGATTACGATCGTGAGAAGCTGCAGGAACGGCTGGCCAAACTGGCCGGCGGCGTAGCGGTAATCCAGGTCGGCGCCGCTACCGAAGTGGAAATGAAGGAACGCAAGATGCGGATCGAGGACGCGCTGAGCGCAACACGCGCAGCGGCTGAGGAAGGCATCGTGCCCGGCGGCGGTATCGCCCTGCTGAACGTGATTCCGAAGGTTGCCGGTTTGCTGGACAACTTTGCCGGAGACGCCAAGACCGGTGTTGAAATCGTCCTGCGCGCGCTGGAAGAGCCGATCCGTCAGATCGCTCTGAACGCCGGCATTGACGGCAGCGTAATCGTGGACCACATCAAGAACGCCAAGAAAACCGGCTACGGCTATGACGCGCTGAAGGGCGAGTATGTGGATATGGTGGAACGCGGCATCATCGATCCGACAAAGGTGACGCGCAGCGCTTTGCAGAACGCGGCTTCCATCGCGGCGATGATCCTGACTACCGAATCCCTGGTGGCAGATATTCCTGAACCCGAACCCGCAGCTCCTGCCGGCGGCGGAATGGGCGGAATGTATTAAGTAACAAAGACAGCAAGACGGCGTCCGTGAAAAGCGGGCGCCGTTTTCTGTAGCAGAACTTGATTTGTACAAACGATCTGTTTATACTAAGTGACATCCGAACCCGGCAAAGAAACATTCATCGTTTACGGGTCAGGAAACGTATGCATTTCGCGGGAAGGATTGACCGACAATGCCTATCAAAATCTCCAACGAGCTTCCGGCGTACAGAACGCTGACGGATGAGAATATCTTCGTTATGACGGAAACCCGGGCGACGACCCAGGATATCCGTCCGCTCCGGATCGCCATTGTGAACCTGATGCCGACAAAGATCGATACCGAAACCCAACTACTTCGCCTGCTTGGAAACACTTCGCTGCAGGTGGAAACGGAACTTGTGAAAATGCAATCGCACGTTTCGAAAAATACATCCGCCGAGCATCTGACTGCCTTTTACAAAACATTCCCGGAAATCCGTGATCAGAACTTTGACGGGATGATCATTACCGGCGCACCGGTGGAACATCTTCCCTTTGAAGAAGTTGAATACTGGGAAGAACTGTGCGAGATCATGGAGTGGAGCAAGAGGCACGTCCATTCCACTTTCCATATCTGCTGGGGCGCACAGGCGGCGCTGTACTATCATTTCGGAATCCCGAAGCAGCCGCTGGCGAAAAAACTGTTCGGAGTTTTCCCGCACCATGCGGAACGGAAGAACTATATTCTGCTTCGGGGTTTTGACGATGTGTTCATGGCGCCGCACAGCCGGCATACAACCGTGAACCGGGACGATATCGAAAACTGTCCTTCCCTGAAGATTCTTGCTTCTTCCGATGAGGCAGGCGTGTACGCAACGATCACGGAGAACGGCCGGCAGGTGTTCATCATGGGACACAGCGAGTATGATCCAAGGACGCTGGAGAGGGAATACCTGCGGGACAAGAAAGCCGGCCTGACGATCGAAGTTCCGAAGAATTATTATCCGGATGACGATGACACCAGGGAACCGATGGTCACCTGGCGCAGCCACGCGAATCTGCTTTATGCCAACTGGCTGAATTACATGGTTTACCAGACCACGCCATACGACCTGAACGAGATCAGGGAACAGGAGGGATAAAGAATGCTGCAGGATCTGCTGAATGAACAGAAGAAGCTGTTTTCGCCTGGTGTACACACGGAACTGAGGGGACAAAAGAACCGAAACCGCCGCGTGATACTGCTTTCCGGCGATGTGCTGGCCAATGTCCGCTCTGACGTGAGCGGCGTTTCCGCGCGCGTTTACCGGGGTGGCGTATGGGGGTTCTCTTCCATGGCCGAATACACGAAGGAAGCCGCGGAGAAGGTGCTGAAGGCGGCCTCGGAGAACGCCGCCTTCATGGAAAAACATGCCGGGAACGGAAAGCCGGCACTGACGCCGTTCATCGGCAGCCGACCGTTCATCATGGAGGACATTCATGATCCGGCTCAGAAAGTCTATGTGGATTTCGCCCGGGAAGTGGACGGGTATATTGCCGCACACTATCCGAATCTGACGAGCCGGAAAGTAATCGCAACGGAAGACTCCATGGAGAAACTGCTGAAGGTTTCGGATGGCATGGACGCGCATATTCTTGCTCCGCGTTCTTATGTTTATGTCTTCCTCTCCGCTGAAACACCGGCCGGCGCTCCGGTTGAACTGTTCAGGGCTTTCGGCGGAAGCGGGACTTTTGACGTCAATTTCACCGATCCTTCCGCGCTGCATGAAGGAATCGACAAGTTATATGAGCAGATGATGCAGAAGCGGGAAGGCATCTATGCCGACGCTGGGGAAAAGACGGTCATCCTTGACGGGATGATGACAGGGATGCTGAGCCATGAAGCGGTCGGGCATACCGTGGAGGCGGACCTTGTGCTGGGCGGCAGCGTTGCCGCGCATAATCTGAACAGGCAAGTGGCCAGCGAGCTGGTGACGCTGACGGACTTTGCGCATACCGCCTTCGGTGAATCCTGCCCGCTGCCGGTATTCACAGACGACGAGGGAACCGAGGCGAAGGATGTGACGCTGATCAGAAACGGGATCCTGACCGGATATATGAACAACCGTGAAAGCGCACTGCATTTCGGCATGGAACCAGGAGGAAACGCCCGGGCCTGGATGTTCTCTGACGAACCGCTGATCCGCATGAGGAACACGGCGGTGCATCCCGGCAAAGATAAACTGGAGGATATGATTGCATCAATCGATGACGGGTATTACCTGATCAACTCCGGAAACGGGCAGGCGGATACGACGGGCGAATTTATGTTCGGCGTGACGATGGGATACGAAATCAAGGGCGGGAAGCTCGGCAAAGCCCTGCTGGACACAACCATATCCGGAGTGGCTTTTGAGATGCTCAAAACAGTGGACATGGTCAGCGATCAGGTTGTCTGGAGCAGTTCCGGTTTTTGCGGGAAGAAACAGCCGATGCCGGTAGGCATGGGCGGACCGGCGCTGCGCTGCAAAGTAAAGATTGGAGGCCGCTGAGATGGACAGAATCACAGATATTGCAAAAAAGATCCTGGCGGAGGCAAAGCAACTCGGCGCAGACTATGCACACTGCACAGTCAGCGAAAATGAGAAAAAAGAGTTTAACGTGGACGGAGGGCAATTCTCCCTGATGCGGACGCTGTTTAACCGGAATATTGTGATTACGGTTCTGAAAGGACAGCGCAAGGGTACGGTGCAGATCAACCGCTTTGAGGAAGAGGCCGTGAAGGAAGCTGTGGCGGATGCCATTGCCGCAAGTGACAGCGGCAAGCCGGATCCCGCCTGGGAATTCGCCGAAGGGCCTTTGGAAGAAAGCTTTGAGGAAGGTACACCGGAGTGTGACACGGACCGCCTGTTCATGCGGACAAAGGAACTGCTGGAAACCATCCGGGAAAAACATCCGAAGATTCTGATGGAACAGATGATCACGGAACACAGCGCAGAACGAACCGTTTTTATGTCCACGAATGACGTATGCTACCGCACACGGTCCGGAAGCTATTCATTCTCGCTGATGTATTCCGCCCATGAAGGGGAGAAGAGTTCTTCCTTCTACGGCAGTGACGTGACCCTGAAAACGCTGGACAAACCGGTTATCGAGTGCGCACTGATCGAACGGGAACTTGCGGCGGTGGAGCAGCAGCTGGATCCTCAGCCGCTGGAAGGAAAGTTTGTCGGCCCGGCGATTCTGGCCCCGATGGCACTGGTAGAGATTATCATCGAAACAATTATGGGCAGTTTCGTCGGCGATGTGGGCCTGATCGACGGGACCAGCATCTGGAAAGACAAACTGGGACAGGAAGTCGCTGATTCCGCTTTCTCCCTGTCCTTCAGGCCGTTCAGTGAGGATGTGGTGGCTGGCTGCCGTTATACCGGAGAGGGATATCCGGCCGAAGACTATGACCTGATCAGGAACGGAAAGCTGGCGAGTTTTGCCCTGAGCCAGTACGGCGCCAACAAAACCGGCGGAAAACGAGCCGGAAACCAGAGCGGCAATATGTTCATCGAACCCGGAAAAGATACGCTGGAACAGTTGATCAGAGAAATTGAAAAGGGGATCCTTGTGATGCGCTTCTCCGGCGGACAGCCGGCGCCAAGCGGTGAATTCTCCGGAGTGGCGAAAAACAGCTTTCTGATCGAGAACGGAAAAATCGCCTGTGCGCTTTCCGAAACGATGATCAGCGGCTGTGTGCCGGAAATGCTGAGACAGATCAGGAGTATCAGCAGCGATACACTGAAGGACGGAAATGTGAGTTTGCCGTATATTGCTTTTGACGGACTGACAATATCCGGGAAGTAAGGGATTATTGTCGGTTAAACAATCAGGTTTACAGACCTTTCAGGACTCCGGGAGGGTTTTATCCCCGGAGTTTTTTTCCTGATAAGGATTGACTTAAAGTCAGCTCTAAGGCTTAATATCATCATATAAGGAAGACTGCATACACAAGGATGCTGGCCGGAAGGCCGAAAGGAGATCAGGATGAAATATCGCACAATGGGGAAACTGGGCATACAGGCTTCCGCCTTCGGACTGGGTTGCATGCGATTCAACGGCGAAGCTTCCGGAGACAGCACGATTGACGAGCAGAAAGCGATCGGACTGATCCGGCAGGCGATTGACGGCGGTGTAACCTATCTGGATACAGCCTACGTCTATCTGGATAAAACTTCAGAGATTGTGCTGGGGAAAGCGCTGCAGGACGGCTACCGGGATCGTGTGACCATAGCCACCAAGATGCCTATGGAGTATGTCCACAATCGGGAAGAGATGCAGGAACTGCTGGACAGCGAACTGAGAAAGCTGCAGACAGATCATATTGATTTTTACCTGATGCACGGAATCAACAGGGAAAAATGGGAATACTTCAAATCCATCGGTGCGCCGGAATTCTTCGATGATATGAAGAAAGCGGGGAAGATCCGCTACAAGTGTTTCTCTTTCCACGGGCCATATAATGATTTTGAATATGTCATCAGGGACTGGGACTGGGATATGGTCCAGATTCAGTATAACTTCATGGACATCAACAACCAGGCGGGAACCAAAGGCCTTGAACTGGCAGGCAGCCTGGGAATACCGGTTGTCATCATGGAAGGTATGCTTGGCGGCCGCCTGGCCAAGGCGCCGGCTAATGTTCAGGCACTGTACGACGCCTTTCCGGTTAAGCGCTCTGCGGTGGAATGGGCTTTCCGCTGGCTTTGCAACCATCCGGAGGTTTCCGTTGTGCTTTCCGGATGCAATGAAGCCGAACAAATCGAGCAGAATCTGAAGATTTTTGATACGGTCGGCACCGGTATTATGACGAAGGACGAGCTGAAACTGATCGACGACGTGCGCACGGCGTATATCAGCCGGACAAAGATCGGATGCACCGGCTGCCGGTACTGCATGCCCTGTCCGAACGGGGTGGATATCCCGGGCGTTTTCTCCGTATGGAACAATTTCTCACTGTATGAGACTGATCCCAAAACAGACTGGAACATGAACAGGATCAGGGAAAACGACAACGGCGCTGACAAATGCGTGTCCTGCGGCGCCTGCGAGGCGGCCTGTCCGCAACATCTTTCCATCATTGACGAGCTGAAGAACGCCTGGAATGAACTGAATTGAACTCTTCCCAAAGTAACATTTCTTTGATACAATAGTTTCAGAATAAACTGACCCGTGAAAGGATGATCAGATGCTTATTGAATTGTTGGACAAGCATTTTATCACGTTGTTTCTGATCATCGGCTTCTCCCTGAAACTATGGAGCAAGAGAAGTTCAACGGATACATCCCAACACTATTACTGGCTGACGGTGATCAGTACTCTGGTGCTGATCGCCGCCGACAGTCTTGAAATCTGGTCACAGGGGAATCCGGATTGGCGTTTCTGGCGGATTCTGTTTTCCGTAATCGGTTATATCATGCGTCCCACAGCAGCGCTGAGCATTGCGCTGATCATCTATCCGGAAAACCAACGTCCGCGCTGGCTCTGGATTCCCAATACAATCAACATGCTGATTTACTGTACGGCCTTTTTTTCGCCTCTCGCATTCAGCTTCGGGGAAAAATACAACTTTGTCAGAGGACCGCTGGGTTATACGGCTTTCGTGATCTCGTTCTTCTATATTGCCTACAGCGTGTGGATGACGTGGAAGAGGTTCCGGGATAAGGATCATGCCAGAGAAAGATATGTTTTGTATCTCTGCGCGGCTTCCTGCGTCATTGCCACGCTGATCGATATGGAAAGAGGGGGATCGCACCTTAATTCCGCCATTATGATCAGCAGTGTTTTTCTGTATATGTTCCTGCGTTCCATCGATACGAACCGGGATCCGCTGACCCAGCTGCTGAACCGCCTCTCCTTCTTTGAAGACTGCGGTAAATACGGCGCATCGGTGAGCGCGGTCGGCTCAGCAGACATGAACGGATTAAAGCGGTTGAACGACGCGGTCGGACACGAGGCGGGAGATAAAGCGCTGAAGGAGATCGGAAAGATTCTGGACGAACTCAGCGGTAAAAAAACCCTGGCATACCGTATCGGCGGAGATGAGTTTGCAATCCTGTTTATCCACAAGGAGGAGGAAGATGTCAGCCGGATCATGGAAACGCTTAGGGAAAAAGTCAGTGAGAAAGGATATTCTGTTTCCACAGGCTATGCAATGCGGGGCGGGAAATACGCCTCCGTACAGGATCTGATACGCTGGGCTGACGAGAACATGTATGCAAGTAAAGCTGCATTTTACAGGGAGAATGGCCATGACAGACGAAAAAGCAGAGAGACATGAAACCTTTCCCGAAATAAGGCAGTAGACAAAAAGATGCATATGAGATACAATACATGTCAGAAGAATTGAACAGACAGGAGAAGAATAATGCGGAAACTGATTTGCATCCTTATCACAGCAATACTTCTGGCCGGTTGTACCGCATATGCGGAAGAGAAGACCATTACGTATCAGACCAATGCAAGTTTCCCCAAGGTAAGCATCAGGGACAATCCGGCAATCGAGGGAGAAAGTCCGCTGACAGGACTTCCTGACCAAGGGGAAACATATACACCGATTATGCTCCCGCTGGATAATTCCCCGGAAGCCCACCCTCTTTGGGGAATCAGTGACGCCAGCATACTTTTTCAGATTCCGCTGACAGAAAGCGGAGGGACCAGGCTGCTTGCCCTGTTCGGGGACAGTTATCCCCAGCAGGCGGGAGGCGTCCGTTCCGGGAGAATGACCATGCTTCCTTTGGCCAGAGCTTTTCACGCAGCTTTTGCCTATGCGGGCGTACCTCCGATCGGAACCGAATGTGTCAGCGTCGAAAACTGGCTGACCGAATGGTCCTTCCGGAAACCGACGCGCCATTACAACCTGCTGGGCGAACACTTCCGGGAACGTGTCTCTTTTGTTGACCAACCGGGCAATCTGAGCGCGCATGTTAAGGAACTTCATAATCATTTATCCGCAAGAAAGATTGATTTTGAGGTCAAACCGTTCCTGTTCACAGATGATCCGCTGAACAGAGGCGATGAAGCTTCGAAGGTTTTTGTCAACTTCCAGTATCACGATAATCCTTCCAAAACCAATCCTAACAGCGCCTGTATGTTTGAATGGAAACCGGGAATCGGATATATCCGTACCGCTGTTGACGGGGAGCTGACAGACAGGAACACCGGAGAAGCCGTTCCGTTTGCCAATGTGATTATCATGAAAATCCCCGTGGAGTGGGAGCGGGGATATCCCTATTATGCCAGCCAGATGCGGGGCAGGGGACAAGCGAGTATTTTCCAGTCCGGACGGTATATTCAAGGCACCTGGCTGCATGATAACTATGAAGACAGGCTGGTGTTCCTGGATGAAAACGGAAGGGAACTGACATTTCAACGAGGGAAGAGCTTCATTGTTCTCGGTGATGATATCATCGTCTCCTATATCAATGAATGACCTGCCGTCATCTTGAAAATGCCGCATAATCGATTTCGCAAGGAGCCTTGAACCGGATGCGTTTCAGGGCTCCATTTCTGACAGAAGAATCGGATCAGGCCGGAAACAGCCGCAGAGGAAACGATCATCTGATTGCCTGAATCATAACGGAGGTTTTTTATGAAAAGAATAAGCGTTATCCTGTTCGCATTGATCCTGTTGTGTTCAGCGGCTGTTTCTTTTGCGGAAAACGACACATGGATCTGTACCAGTTGCGGGAAGGAGAGCACAGGAAACTTCTGTGCCTGGTGCGGTTCGAAAAAAACGACGGGCAAATCCGTCTGTCCCTCCTGTGGCGAGGAATATGATTCAGACGCCGGATATGCCTTCTGCGGCAACTGCGGAGCTTCACTGATGGGGAAAACTTCACAGGACAAGAGCGATAATCCGAGCGGAGAAAAACCGATCATCAGATGGGAGACGGACAGAGATCAGATTACTGTCGGCGATAAGGCTTTTTTCGGACATTATGAACAGGACAACAATCAGGACAACGGTCCGGAAACGATTGAATGGATTGTGCTGGATATTCAGGACGGGAAAGCGCTGCTGAAAAGCCGCTATATTCTGGACACAAAACCCTACAATGAACAGAGGAAAACTGTTTCCTGGGAAGAATGCACCCTGAGGTCCTGGCTGAACGGCGAGTTCATGAACGCCGCATTTACTTCGGAGGAACAGAAGGCTATTCTGACGGCAGAAGTGGACAACGGTGCCGGACAGAGTACAGCCGAATGGAAAACCAGACCGGGCGCGAATACGCGGGATCAGATTTTTCTGCTCAGCCATCGGGAGGCTGCAGAGCAGTACTATTCAAACAACGAATCAAGAAGATGCGCGCCGACGGCCTATGCAGTCAAAACCGGCGTTCTGACATCGGACGAGTACAGGACAGGCGATGGTGAGCTTGCCGGTTTCTGGTGGCTGAGGTCACCCTACCTGGGATCTGACTATTCAGCCTGCTTTGTTTATGATGACGGGGACACACTCATCGCCAGCGACGTGACCGACAATATGACCGGCGTGAGCCCTGTGTTATGGATACAATGGCCTGATTAATGGTTGCTGAAGATGATCAGTTTGTCCTCCCCGGTCAAAGTAACCTTCTGATTAAGCTGATCGCCGCTGAAAATATGCTTTTTGTTTTGTGTATCGACATAGCCGATCAAAACAGCATAATCACCCGCATATCCCCAGAATTGTCTCGATTTGGCAAAGACAGTCCTGATGAGTGCAGCCACGGAAGTCCCCGGCGGCGGAAGCTTCTCAAAGTATTCTCCGGCTTTTTTGACATAAACTTCCTTGCTGTCGAATGAGGAACCTTCAGAGTCATAGGTCATGATATCGGCATAGAAATAATACAATGCATAATTCTCGCTTATCTGGGTAATCATCTTACTGATATAGCGATTGGAGATAACAACATTGTGTACATCATAACTTTTAAGTAACCGGATTGACGCTATCTCAAACATGTGCTACTATGCCTTCAGAATAACCATCATTATTCTCCCAACGATAAGTCACGGAGACAACAAGCGACTCTCAG
>Ga0310786_10005719_pt1 | contig 16770 bp, 9 predicted proteins | sample AusTroGonzalo_MG_FD_203881 | JGI IMG/M metagenome (GOLD analysis project Ga0310786, IMG submission 203881) | Bovine rumen microbial communities from tropical cattle in Woodstock, Queensland, Australia - Gonzalo_03 (v2) (version 2) | ecosystem: Host-associated > Mammals > Digestive system >... | reverse complement strand
AGTTAGAAGTTATGAAAAATTCGACTGCTGCATCTCCTTTGACATCTCGTTATCGTGCACAACGATGGAGAACTATGAATAAAATACCAAATAAAACAAAATTGGCGGAATTTGCTCGATTGTTGGCAACCAAAGGAAATATAACATATAAAGATATAGTTCGTTACATTGAGGAGTATTAAATGATACAGGATTCGGTAAATTACACTTTAATAAGTATCTTTGAGACTGCCACTATGGATGACGGACAGGGCGGAAGGGAGTCGCTTTTTCATCAAGATGCTCAGGGAAACTTTACTGACATCAACTATGAATACGAGGCTTTTACCAGACCTGATACAGGCTGCTGGTACGAACTTCACTTTCTTCCAGGACAACCAATGATGACTGAAATAGGCCGGACAGCTATGAACACTTGGACCGGTATCTTTCAGATAAATGTATGTGTTTTGAAAACCATACGAACAATAACTCCGGAATACGGAGTTGAAGATTATGTACATAATGCCTACGAGTCAATCGCAGAAGTGATGAAGCGTGGTGTTATACAGGACAGAGTACACATCACAGGAATCGGTAAATCGTCTGCAATCGATAATGGTGATTATTACGCTGTTCCAATATCAGTTTCGTGGTATGCGAATCTGACAAATTAATAATAGGAGTAGCACTATGATTGATAAGGAAAATATACAGCACAATCTGAAAACAGGTGCTGACAGTGACATAATCTACACAAGAGAAGTCACTGACACAAAATCTGCTAATTTCAGTAAGCTGAAAACTCGTGATGGTCTGTATAAGTTCCCACTTCTTTCACGTTCTACCGGAAACAGCATCTCAGGTTCAACTGAGACAATCGAATCTAATGAGTTGAGAAAAGGACGAACAAAGTCGGCTCCACGCAGAGGTAACTCTTCTGCAGAAGGAACACATGACTTGGAACTCTCTCCAACAACTTTTGATGATTTGCTTGAAGCTGCTCTCCGTAACAACTGGAAGAGATGGACTTCAGACACAAACTCTGCAATCAATCTTGATAACACTGCTTTCAACGACGGATTCTTCTTGACTCGCTGTGTAGACCCAGAAGAAAAGGAATACAACCACGATAAGAACTTCGGTGCTCGAAGACTTATCAATGATGGCGTTGCTGGTCACGAAGACGGTATGCTTAAGGTTCCTGCAGGCTGTATAGTTCACGAACTTACCTGCGGCTCAAAGGATATTAAGTATTCCCTCTTGAAGAAATTCGGCGGTGTAGATGGTGAAGACCTCTATCAGGAGTTCAAGCACATTGCAGTAAATACTCTTTCACTCTCAGTACAGATTGGTGCTATCGTAACCGGTTCTTTCGGTATGATGGGTACAAACAATCCAAAGCTGATGACAGAAGATGTTGCTCGTGCAAACTTCGGCGGTGAAGACACAGACAGATTTGAAGACGGTGTAACAACTGGTAACTCATACATTGAGAACCTTCCAGTAAAATCTACCGACACAGATCAGTTTACTTCACGAGAAGGTGACTTGTGGATTAACGGTAAGAATATTACCTTTGCCACAAACTTGACACTTGAATTGAATAACGGACTTGAAAAGAAGTATGCAATCTTCGTAAAAGACGCTATTTCAACACAGCCTCTTTCTCTCGATATTACAGGTGATTTGACAACCTACCTCGTTGCAGGTTACTCAGATGAACTGTACAATTCGGGAATTGATGACGAAACAAACGAAATTATCTTCCAGTTCCAGAACAAGGAAAAGGAACCTGATTTCATTTATCTGTTCCAGATTTTCCAGTCAAAGATTGGAGACCAGAACCTTTCTGCAAGCGGTGCAGACACATTCGACCAGAGCGAGCCTTGGAACTCATTCGGAGAACGAGCACTTCGTATCTTCCGTGTTGCACTTCCGAAAGTTCGTGATATCGAATTTGTTGCTGACACAACAACTTGGACAGCTCCAGGCGAGTTGATCGTCACACCAAATGCAGCAGTTGAGGCCGCTGATATTACTGGAAAGATTACTGTACTGGATTCATTGAAAGATGAAAACAGCCAGACTCTTGCTGAACAGGTAATCACAACTGCAACAGTTGATGACAATGGCTTGATTCATGTTACAGAAGCTGCATTCTCTACTACAACAGGTGGCGTTCTTCGTGAAGTTGAGGTAACACTCAACGGAGAAACAAAGAAGATGTCATTTGCTTGGAAGGAACAGGATGCACCTGACCCTGTTACAGACGTTGCAATTACAGTTAAGGCCAAGAAAGCAACAATTACTTGGACTGATTCTGTTTCTACAGATGCAGACCATGTTCTTGTAGATGTTCAGGACAACACCGGAGCTTCAGTTGTTTCTGCCAGCGTTCCAGTTGGAGAAGAAACATACACAGCATCTGGCCTTTCAGTTGGTGCAACATATCTTGTTGATCTCATCGTTGTTGATGTCAATGGCAATAAGTCTACAAAGGTTTCTAAGACCTTCCAGACTTCTGACATTGTACTCGGTTCTGTTTCTACACTTGCTGCAACTGCAAGCGGACAGACAATCACTGCAACATGGACTGACCCAACATCAGACCTTGACGGTGTGCGTGTAAGCGTATACGACGGTGATGCTCTCGTTGAAACAGACGATGTTCTGAAGACCGTTGAGACCTTCACAACAAGTGCAACTCTCACAGCAGATCATACATACAAGATTACTGCAGTGCCTTACAAGACACTCACAGACGCAGTTCTTCTTGGAACTTCTTCTTCTGTAAATTGCACAACAGAGGCTTAAGTTTAATCTAGTATTTTTCTAAGTCTAATATATAGTCAGCTTGGCGTATGCTGGGCTGACTATATTTATTTATGGAGAACTATAAATGAAAACAATCAACATCGAGGACTTCTTTACAGAAGACAACGAACAACAGGGAGTTTGGTTTGAGCCAAAAATAAACGGTATTCCGTGTGGGCTTGAATTCCTGCTTACAGGTAAGCATACCGATGAAAACATAGCAGGTACAGAACGCTATGAGAAACAGTTGTCTAAACTGGAAGAATTAAAAGACCCTGTTGAAAAGGCAAAAAAACAAAAAGAACTCGACGCAAATCGTGTTGCAGAATTCGTAAAAGGTTTGCGTGTTGTTGAAGGATACGAAGTAAACTTTGGCGGAAAAGGAATAGAATATTCAGTTCCACTCGTTCAAAAGATTTTTCTAAAATCGCCGCTGATAAAAGATGAGGTTATCAATTTTGTAATGAAAACCACAAATTTTATCAAGAGGGAGAAAGACGCTTAAAAGAAGCGGTTGAGCGTTATTTCTTCCTAAATCATTTACACCCTGTCACGAGAAAGGTAAGCGAAAAAGGGAAAAAAGTAGATAAAACAGAATATATAAGAAATATAGATAAGAGAGAAGAATTTATAGAGTTAAAAAGCGGTCCGCAAAAAGATCGTAAAAAAGGTGAAGAAGAATTTTTCAAAATGGGAGAGATAGATGAAAAGTGGAAAAAACTTCGAGATATCCCAATCCCACCTGAATACTCTTGGATATTTAAGCATTTTATGCAGATATGGCAGGGGTGTGAATATGATTTTGCCGGGAACATAATTTTCACATTCCGTACAGTAAATGATTATGTGGAATGCATGAAAGTTCCATTAACAGTAGATGACAAGAAACTACTATTTAAAATGAAAGCTTGGGCTTGTAATACAATCTACGAAATGAAGGATAAGGAGGATTAGTATGGAAAAAGATGTTAATATTACAGAATTTAAAGGTGATGCAAAAAACCTTGTTAATGCAATAGACGAAATTAAAGAACATTCCGATGGCTTGGACAAAACTCTACAGGCCGTGCTAACCCATCTTAACGATATCGAAAAAGGATTGAAGAATGTAAAAACAAATACAAACAACGCAAAATTAATAACAAACAATGTCAACGCAAAAAATAATACAAATCTTTTTGATTTCGGAACTCAACAACATGTAGTAAAAAGTTCTACAGGTTTTATGGTTTCTGGTTCAGGAAGAGGAAAAGCTTTTCAACAATATCAACAAGCAGTTATTAAAGAAACAGAAGAGATAACAAAAGATGTTGCTGAAAGAAGAAAATTAAGAAAACAAAGAGCAGATGCTGAAACAAAAACTGCAGGTGCTTCATTGCTTAGGGCCAACAAACTTGAGGACCAAACTTCTGCAAGATATTTAGATCGAATGGACAAACTTGCTGAAGCAAAGATGTTAAATGCAAAAGCAAATCAAGTTGGAGCTTATTTAAAAGACCCACGTTATCAAGCAGGACGTGCTATTAGTGCTATTGGAGGAGTAGTAAACTCCTTCGGTACTGGCGGTAAACTTTTAGGCGGCTTGCTGGATTCTGTTGGGATGTTAGTAAAATCACCTGTTGCAGGTACAGCCGCTGCGGTTACTAACCTTGTGAAAGGGGTTACAGATTTAGGTTCAGAAGCAGTAAAAGCTTATTCAGAAATTGAAGCAACGAAAACTCAGCTTGGAATTGTATTTTCTTCTCAGACACAAGCTAATACAGCTTTTGGAGAATTATCACAATACGCAGTACATTCTCCATTTGGTATCCAGCAGACAAGTGAACTTGCAGTTCTTTTGAAACAATCAGGTGTATATGCCAGTGACTTAATGGATACACTCCGTATGCTTGGTGATACAGCTGGTGGCAATATGGAAAAAATGAAGCGTATTGCAAACAACTACGCTCAGATTGTTTCTATTGGCAAGGCCTCTATGCTTGATATGCGTCAGTTTGCATACGCAGGTATTCCAATATTCGAGGCTGTTTCAAAAGAACTTGGTGTATCTCAGCAGGAACTCAGAAAACTTATTTCTGATGGAAAGGTTACAAGTGATATTATAGAAAAAGTTTTTAAGGACCTTACTGGCATAAATGGTATTTTCGAGAACGCAACAGAAATTGGGGCAAAAACACTCAAGGCCAGACTTCAAAACTTATCCGATGCAAGCCAATTGGCATTTGCAAGTGCCGGTGAGTGGATAATGAATGTTGGTACAAAAACAGGTGGTGACTCTTATGGCCTTAGACTTGTAAGTTGGGCAGAAAAAATATTCCAAGAAATACATGAAAATATTGATACCAGAAACATTGAAAAATCAGTAAAGACAATCGAAGAAAGAGAAAATAGAATTCGAGAATTGCAACTTCTTTCCGATAAATATTCTGGCAATCCAGAAATGGAAAAAATATTGGAACAGGCATTGAAAGTTCAGGTTGATAAAAGAGATATAGAGAAAGATCGTAGTACATATGAGGCTTCGTATCAAAACAAAGTTGGGAATAGAAATGCTTTGTTAGCTTTATCTCAGGATTCGTTGTCAAAATATGAATATTTGTTAGACGCTATAGAAGGTGGAGGTTCTCTTGCTATACAGGGGTTAAAAAGTGAAAGAACAAAAGGGCTTGTTACAGGCGGTGTTTTAGGATTAACACGAGCAGGTGTTGCTCAAGGTGAGCTTTCTCAGATTTACAAAAAAATAGAAGATATGGGGTTCAACCTGAAAGAAATAGAGAAAATGAACCCAGATGAAAGGAAAGAAGTTGTAGAAGTCATCAGAGAGGCTATAAAAGCCCTCAAGGGTGTTTCAGAGCTAACAGAAGAGGAGATCAGAGCACACAGGGAAACAATTATTGCTGATGCACAACAGCTTGCATTTGATAAAGCCTCTAAAGCAAGTGGATTAAAAGAATCTTACACAAGCGGTTTTGAAGAATTATTTTCTCTTTACAGAGATTCTGAAGAATACAAGGAAAAAGAAACAAAAGCTAGAATAGAATTTTTAAATGAAGCTAAAGACATGTTGAAAGAGCTTTTGAAGTATGCAGATAAAGAAGGAAATATAGATATTACAAAAATGACTTATGACACTTTTGTAAAATATCTTGATGAAGATAAAAGGGTTTTGAATGAAGGTGTAAAACTCAACCTTGTTGAAAACGACAAACGAACAGAAGCTCAACTGACAGAAGATAGAAAGATATTCACAGAGCAATGGACAAAAGTTACTAGAGATATTGAAAGTTTGTTGCGTTCAGGCGGAAATTCACAAGCAGCAGACGAAATGCAAAACATGATGCGAGCATATGATCTTACGGGTGACAATGTTTCATATTTTAGAAATATGAATATTATTCTCGAAGCTCAAAACGGTATTCTTGAAGATTTGTATAACAATACCAAAGATGAAAAATATCGTAATATGCTGACCGCTTTGTGGGGAAGTTCTTTTAAATATCAGCAAGGAAGTGAGGGGTTAAATGCTAATCCGGAAGATTTGCTTAAAGGAACAAAATATGACTTTATCCCTTTATGGAAGCGAATTCTTTCTTCTAAAACAGGTCTTACAACAAATGGAATGACAGATACAATCAGCACGATGACAAATTATCGTGATGACATGGCAATACGAAACATGACTTCTGGAGTGCTTTCTGCAACTATGAAATCAATTGGTGTTGATACTGCAATGAGCCTTATGAAAACAAATAGTGCAGTACAGCTTGCAGGAGATAATGGCAAGACGTTCCAGGTAGACTGGCTTTCAACTAAAAAAGCTATAAAAGATTTTTCAACACAACTTTCTGCATCAACACAAGTAATAACTGCTTACAAAAATGGATTACAGGCAGAACTTGATACCTATGAACAATTAATTGCAGCAGGGTATACCGAAGCTGAATCTACGGATTTGGGTTCTCAAAAATTTGTAAGTACTAAACAGTTACAAAAACTAGCACTTGGAAATTCTTCTCAATTAGTTAATGCTTTTGGAGAAGTATTAGAAACAGCTACTGGTAAAAAATACAAAACTTCTGAAATTGAGTTTAAAAACGGGGAGATGTTTGATAAGTTTGGAAACAAGATAGAAGAAGAAGTTGTAATGACAGGAAATCTCTTCAATTTTATAAAAGAAGAACTTCCTAGAATATACAATGAAATACACGAAGCTAATGCACAGCAGCTCAATAACGAAGCAATCAGCAAGATGCTAACTCAGATTACACCAAGTGCGTATATGTCAAGGGTTCTTCAAATGGGAACATCACCAGAGCATATTGCTTTCCTTGGAAGTAATTCTGATTATATAGAAAAATTTATAAAATCAAAAATAGATGAATTAAAAGCAAGTGAGACATATAAGAATACCAAGTTAGGCGGAATGGCCAATGATGATATTATTATGAGAGCATTAAATGCTTCTGAAGAAATGAAGAGTTTATATGAACGTAGAATTGCCCTAGAGGAAAGATATCAGAGAGCCTTAAATGATGAAACAGGAGTTTATAATCCAGAATTAGATTTATCTTTAATTGAAAACCAGATAGCACAGTTAGATAGAGAACTATCGCAGTTTGGTTCAGAGGGAGAAGAAACCGCAACTGCCATTCGTTTACTTAATGATGTATTTAAGGCTTTGGATGAAAATGTTTCAAAATTAGTTGATACTAATGAATATGCGTTGTTGTTACAACAAATTAAAAATTTGCCCCAAACAAATGCCTTAAATACTGCTGTTCAAAATATTCTTGGAGCTTATGGGCTAGACAATATTCCAGAATCTAAACAAAATATTCCTGAGAACTATGAAGGCCCAAGAGGTGAGCGTAACTGGGCACTTAAGGCTCTCGGTTGGAATACAGACCTATTTGATAAAGAAGATTTGTATTTAGCTTTAGCACAGGCAGGTTATTTTAGAGATGCTAATGGAAAAGACAAATTTTGGGATTATGAAGAAGATAAAAGCCTTATCCCTTCAGGAATAAAACCAGATGACTTTGTAAAAATGTTAGATGAGCCAGATAAAAAAGCGGCAGATATGGCTTACCAATTTGAAAAAATGAATAAAACCATAAAAGACATGGCCGCAGGACTTCTCAATGCTGTAAACGATTTCAGTAAAGGTTCTTGGCTTGCTCCTTTTGAACAACTTGGAGATTATCTTGTAACTGGAGAAAACTATGCACAAGGACTTTCAGAAAAGATGAGAGGGCTTGGTGCTGAGATGATAAGCCAGATGGGTAATTATATGGCACAGGCTGGTTTCTCTCTCGTTACAATGGGTGCTCAGAGCGGAAGTTGGGCTACTATCGGTGCCGGTCTTGCACTTGCTGCCGCAGGTGGATTTGCTTCTGGTCTTGGTGGTGCTTTAAGAGAAGGTGAGAAGAGTAAAGATAAGACAAACAAAGAAGCTCAAAAGATAGAGAATCTTAAGAATGATTTGCAGAAACTTCTCGAACAGGCAAGAACAGATGCCCTTTATTATGAAAACAACTTAAGGCACAAAACTGCTCTTGGTACAAACAGAGAGTTCTCATATAAGTCTGTACACGATGCTGTAATTACACCGCAAGGAAATGTCGTAACAACAGACCCGAAGGATTATCTTATAGCCACAAAGACTCCGCAGAATTTTGTTGGCGGCGGTAATGTTACAGTATCGCCTGTAATCAATTGTAATGTTGTAAACAACTCTAGTGCACAGGTAAGAACAGAACAAACTCAGAACGCAGACGGTTCAATTGACATTGTTACAATTATTGAAGAGGTTGCAGGCGGTTATATTTCTTCTGCAAGAAGCGATAGTGCATTCGAGGCAAGAAATATAAGAATGAGAGGAACACAGGCAATAATGTAATCTTGTTATTTTTAATTTCATTTTTTTCATATCATATACTACCGATATGATTCAAGGTTACACTGGCTGGCCAACTGGCGTAAACAGAATAATAGAAGACTCGTCTAACATCACATTGGGTGAAAATGCATTAAAGAACGATGAACTTGAGAATGGACTTAAGCGAAGCAGAAAGCGAGGTGCTTTTTGTCCAGATAAATTTTCTGTAAAAATGCGTTTTAATTGGGTTGATGAAGTTATTATCAATAACCAGAACACACACAAAACAGAGTATAACCTTTTTACAGACTGGTATAAATACATACACAAATACGGCTCTGTTCCTTTTGAATTTCCAAAAATATTATATTCTCAAGATACTGGAATCTTAATTTACGATACAGTAGAAAACGGACCAATAAATGTAGAGTATTACAAAATCACATCTGCGGTACCTGGCAATAAAAGCGGCGACGACATCGTTGTAGATACAACTTGGGAAGCTGTGTACGGTGGTATTGTTGATATAGCAACTCAAACTCCGTTAGTGTTAGGCTGCTCCGCAAAAGCGGATTATATAGATATTGAATTTTCTGCTTTAGGAACCACAGCCCCTACATCACAAATGTTTACAGTTTATTCTGGCTCTACGGAAGGTTCTACAGATAACACAGTAACAATCAAAGGCTTTTATTACGATAACGCAAACACAGTTCGTATTTATTATGACTCTCTTGCAAGTGATACTTGGGTAACATTTGCGTTGAATTATCCAGACTATGCAGTTGCTGCAGGAACATTTAATTCGGAGGTGCCATAATGGATGTAATAACAATGACAGAATTATGGAAGCAGGACATTGATGGATACCTTCCGGTTCTAATGGAAATATATAACCCAGACATAAAATGGACTGCTGAAGAACAAACTGCGTATGAGCAGGAAAATTCGTATATACGATTAATCGCAGATGAATCAACTGTGAGGTATAAAGGAAAAACATATTTACCATGTTCTTTTGACTTCACTCCGCCCGAAATTGATGGCAAGAAAATAGGAACAGCCTCTATTTCGATATCTGCGTTAGATGTAAGAATCAGAAAGCTTTTAAGAACCATTAAGATTCCGTCAGAGGTTCGCATTATATCTTTGTTCTCTAAGACAGAAAAGAACGGAACTACAGGTGCCTTTATTTACAAGTTTACAGAATTAGACTCGACACCGTTTAAAATGTCTTCTGCCTCAAGCAATAAAACAACAGCTACTTTCAACCTTCAGTTCGGAAAGAATATGACTCAAAACATACCATACGATGTGGCTACCCCAGATCGAGTTCCTGGAACAAGGGGATAGTATGCTGATTGATATAAATGATTTACTGGGAAAGCCATATAAACCTCATGCAAGAGGACCTAAAGAATTTGACTGCTATGGTCTTGTAATAGAGGTTGAAAAAAGACTTGGACACAAAATGCCAGACCTTTATACAAAACTTGCAAACAAGGGAGAGTGGGAATACGACCCACACAATGTAGATTTTGCCAAAGAAATGACCGGCATGGAGAAAACAGACAGTCCTTCTTTTGGAGATGTAGTTGTTTTCTTTGATACAAAAGGCAGGATATTTCATACCGGCGTTTATTTGAAAAACGATGATATTATTCATTGTAACAGAGATGGTGTGCATATTATAAAAGTGCAGGAATACGGAATAAAGTGGGAGGCTTATAAATGGAAATAAAAGTTTTTAATAATGTATTTGAAAACAAGTATGAAACATTCGAATACGACACAACAAAGCCTCTTTTGGAACAGGTCGAAAATCATATAAAAAAAGAAACTTATGTAGAAACATTAGTTGAATGTTACGATTCTGAAACAGGCGAAACATTTTACGCACCAATGGTTGATTCTGAAGAAGAATCTTCTGTAATGATACTCGCTGACGGCAGGTGTGTTGATAGAGATTATATACCAAACGAAAATGAAGTTGTTTCGGTAGTGTTTTTGCCAGCCAGCGGAGATACAGTTAAAAACGCAGTGGATTATACTGTAGGGTTTCTCTGGGGCGGAATAGTTGGAACAATAGAAGCACTTCCTTTAGCAATTGCTCTTGGTCCTCTGGGCTGGATTGCTGCTCTCGGTGGATTTGTACTTGGTGGTCTGGTTGGTATCTGGGGAATGTATGAATATAAACAGCTTACCCAGGACCACAGAAGCATCGAAGAAGGTGGGAAACAGGGAAATCAGTCACCAGATATTCGTGGTGCAGAAAATACATCATTAAAAGGAAATAATTTTCCGTTTGTAATAGGTAAGCATCTTGTTACTCCTTTCATTGTTGGTGATCCGACAACAGAATATACAGGAGAAAGGGGTGTAGATGCTTATGTTCGAACTTTGCTGCTTGTAGGATATGCACCGTTAAAACTTACAGATTTTAAGCTTGGAGAGTTCTGGCTTTCTTATAACAGAGACCATAAGATTGGAGATGGAACAGTAATCACACAGCCCACATATCTTTCTGGTCTTCTTAAAGGTTATTCTCAGGAAGGTGCTTCTCCTGACAGCGGCGATATTCTTGATTACTGGAAGAACAACGATATTGAATTAGAGATAATTCAGCAAACAAATAACGGTAATATAGATTACGGTACAATCTACACAGAGGCTGTGGATGATCAGCAGGTAAATGCAAATGTTTTTTACATAGCAGACAAATTACTTGATGAATCAGCACAGGTTACTTACAAGGGAGTAAGTTTTCCGAATAAATTCAGAACCAACGGCTGTTGGTTTACTGCTTCTTGTCCAAAAGAATTTACCATTACTCTCGATTTGCAGAACGGTTTATACAAGACATACACAAAGTCTTCTACTTCAGGAAATACCACAATTTCTCAAACAAAGTACGAGTCCATCCCTTTGTGGGTTTGTGTACAATGGAGGCCTTATAATAATACCAATCCTTCTCCAAAGGCAGATGGTTCTGATTACGATTTGTGGAATAATATTGAATTCCCGGTTTACGGAACACAGCAGACTTATTCAGACACTTTTGATACAACAAAAGCAGCAGCAGACAAATCAGCTCACAGAGGCAACGATTTATCTACTAACTCTTTGCAAGATATTTATGGAAACTTTCTGGGAAAAACTCTGCAGAATTTCCAGTCACTTGGTGGAGAAGACGGCATATCGGAAATAAGAGTTTCTGCTACTGTTACTCTTACTCCACAGCAGATTGCAGAAGTTATGGCCGACACAAATACAATGAAGGCTATAGAAGTCAGAGTCCTTCGTGTATCACCTAACTATATGAATGAGTTGGACAGTTCGTCTGATTCGAAGGGTCCTGAAAGTTATTCAGAACACATCAAGGTAATTTCGCTTGTTACAAAATCTTTTGACGAACAAGCTTACATAAACGACCAGTCTATTTTACCGGTTAGACCTCTTTCTGAAAAAGACATGAGAGATTTCTGTCTAGTTGCTATAAAAGCAAAAGCAGATGCAAGCGGTTATCTTCAGAATCAGTTATCTCAGGTAAACTGTATAGCCGAAAGTTTTTCTCCGTACTGGGATTACGAGAACAGAAAGATAATGCCAGAAGGTATTGTGGGAGTAAAGAAGTATTATGGTTATTTTGATCAGAATGATAACAGAGTGAATAGAAGTTGTGATGATGGAGTTGAAGAAAGAGAAGTAACAAGGGCTGAATACGAACAGGCCAGACAAGACGGATTTAACTGGTACTGTGAAGACTGTGGTTCAAATTATAAAGAGACTATTAAGAATATCGTATTTGATACTCCGACAACTCATAATTTGAGACCTGCTTATACTCTTTCATCAAACGCAGCTAAATATAACAACAACTCAGTTGTCTCTGGATTTATGCTTAGTTGTATAGGTCAACAAAACGGACCGATTGCTGTAGGTTATGAAAGAATAGATTTGCTTTCAATCGGAGACTGGGCATTAAAAACAAATGCGTTAAAAGATGGTACTACATTCAATTCTGATACAACTTACAACGGAGTTTCATATCACAAGGGTGATGAAGTACCGATTCGAATGGAAGCCAACGGATATGTTTATTCAGGAACCAAACAGGAAGATTTGTTGCAGAAACTCGCATTATGCGGTAGGGCAACTTGGTGTATAGATGATAACGGAAAAATCAGAGTTGTAATGGATGCACCAGTTGATTACACAAAAGGTGTTGTAAACGCTCAAAACTGTATAAGCAGCACAAACGCTTTTAATTATGAAGATTTGCCAGCCGGTTTATTGGTTGCTTTCTCGGATGAAAACGACGGATATGAACAGAACCAATTTTATGTTTGGTCAGACGGAAATAAGCTTACAAACTATCACGGACAGGTAGAATCTTGTGGAGTTGAATTTGTAACAAATCCGTATCAGATGTGGTCTTTGGGTAGATACATTCTGGCCCTCAGGTTACAGACAAGAGAAATACTCACAAGGAAGATCGGTCCGGAAGGAAAGTTGTTCAGACTGGGTGATGTTGTTCTTGTTCAAAGTGAAGACCTTCTAATTGGCGACTGTTCTGGAAGAATTCAGGAAGTAATTGAAGATAGCGAAAAGATATACGGATTTGTTTGCGATGCACCTTATGAATACAAAGCAGAGCAGGGTGAAGATAGCGATTCAACACAAGGTGTAACAATCTTGCAGCCTGGATATTACGGACAAAGTAATGCAGTAACTCTCCCGATTTCAATGCCAGTAACATTAACAGTCGGCGGCAAAACTTATACCTTGAAGAAAGGAACAACGAACCTTGTTTTGTTTGGTGCAGTGGGTGGTAATTACGGCTTACCAAAAGGAAATACAGACCCATCTCCATCAAAGAAGTCTAAATATAATTTCAAGACCAGCAATATCTGTATGTTTGGTTTAAGAGACAAAATCTCTGCACCATACAGAATATCTAAGATAAAGCCAGAGAAAGACGGCTGCTTTACAGAAACTCTTGTTCCGTACGATGAAAGCCTTTACAACGCAGGTGCGGAACTACCAAGTTTTCAAAATTATATTACACCACCACAAGTTGAAGAGCCACCAATTACATTAAGTGAAACTCCTTCTACATTACAGGAACAACAAAATTCCCAGAACGCTTTATCAAACAGAATAAACGGAGTTATTAATGGTAATGTTGTAATTCAAGCTCCAGATAAAGTTACAACGATTACTGCCAAGACCGTGGAAACAGGAATAGATATTATATGGAATCCTCTTCCAAATAATGGCATGAGAAACATTATAAAGAATTATACGGTTTCTATTTCTAAAGACAGCGGATCAACTTGGTTTAAAGTTGAAAATGTAAAAGACTCGCAGTATTTTTATGAGTTCGTAAGAACTGCTCCTACAGGAAATATTGATGGTTATCCAGAACAAAGTGATTTTTCTACATGGCGAATTAAAGTAGCAAGTACAAATATTTACGGAGAGACTTCTGAAGATTCAGATTTACAGACTGTAGATACAACGGATTATGGAACATGGATAATCCCACAAGTTACTACAAGCGTAGAAATCCTGGACAGGACAGTAGTTCTTACCGCTGTTTATGCAAACAGTGGCAGAAAGGTTTACGGCAAGATTGATACGCTCTTGAAAATTAAACGACTTGGAAACTCTGATACAGTTGATAATACAACATATAATGATATGCTTTGTATTCAGCCGGACTCAGATTATCATACTCCAGAATTTTATAAGAATGTACTCAGAACAACCGCTGCAGAATCTCATTCTCCAGACGGAAACACAGAATTCAACTACATGGTTTATACGCTTGAAGGCAACCAGTGGGTTCCAGGCGATGATTATTATGTAAGCAGTTCAAACAAGATCACCCATACATTGCCTTTAATTGGTCAAAACCCACGAATGTTTAAGATGGGTGACGTTCCAATTGTAAAGAAACTCCAGGTTACTCCATCTGGAACAGAGAATCCACATCAAATGAAGTGGTATGAACTTGTCAGTGGAGAATATGTTTTAACTAATGATACGACAGTAAATGAACAAAAGACCTATTATGCTGATAATCCGGTTTTTGCTTGGGAAGTTCCTGATTCTGCGACCGAGCCTGCAAATCCTCAAGTTGGAGATATGTTCCATTACACAGGCGAAACGAACCAGCAGTTTACCCAGGAATTTTATTATATGTATGTTGAAGTAGCTGGAACTTACAAATGGGAACAGGTATTTGCAAAGTCTCTGATGGTTCCTTGTCAGTACGAATATTTAATTGGAATGACAAACGAAAGCTATCCTTTAGATCAGCAGACAGGACAAAAGACCGGCGTGTTTGCAGACCCGATAATTGTCAAGGCTCTTCCTACAAACATAGCAGACATAGTTCACTCACACGAGCATTACAAGGATTTGTATGTTGAAAAACTCTCTGCGATTTCTGCAAATATCGGTTTGATTCAGCAGGGTGGTTTCGGTGAGTTCGACCTTAACAAAGGCAACTATTGGGCTTTGTCTACACTTACAGCAGAAGATACTGGAATAAGCGGAGGAATAGAAAAAGGTTCGTTCCGAGTAGGCGGCACTAACGAATACTTCCGAGTAACACCGCTTGGAAATGACAATTACAAAATCGAGTTGAAGGCAGGAAACATTGAACTTACCACAGATTCCAACGAAGGAATGGATTTCTTCAACGGAACTTATGTATACGATTCTGTAAAAACACAGAGAATGGCACTTACACCGACAGGGATTCGTGTTGAAAAATACACAGCCCAAACTGTTACACCAGCAGGAACAGAAAATCCATCACAGGAAGGCTGGTACGAATACACAAATGGGAAATATGTTTTAACAACCGACACGACAGTTGATAATCAAAAGACTTATTACATAAATCCAGACTGGTATGTTCTTGGAAAAGTGTCTATCGATTCGAACAATAACTTGATTATTTCGAACACAAACGACCCGATAGAGTTTGGTTTCAAGGTAAACGGAACTATCTATCACTTCGAAGATTCTGCTCATAAAGAAGATGCGGAAAGCGGTTCAAACCCGATGGGAATTGCTGTTACAGGTAACATTGTTCCAAGCGACAATTCAATGATAGATACAGATAGTTCAAAGAATGTCGTACAGGGAACTGTCGAAAAAGATGTTTCGCAGTTCTCAAGCCGAGTTGTATTCTTTACCAAAGCAAACGGAGTTCAGTTAGACAGATATGTAAATATAGATGGCACGACAACCGTCACCCCAGATACTTACAACTCGACTATGTTCGAAGCAAAAGGACAGGGAACAGTCGGCTCGTACTTAGGGCTTACATCAACCCAGATAAATAACGGAATATTTGAAGAAATAGAGGAGTAGAAATATGGCAGTAGTTACAGTAGCATTTAGCGATTTAGATACTTGGTTGCAGAATCAACCACAGAACACAGTTGATACTCCTTATGAATTGAATATTACAGGGCTGACATCAGAGGAAGTAAAGCAATCTTGGGAAACAGGCACAATTGGATATGTATTAAGATTATATTCTGATAGATATGTAGACCTTTCAGAAACAGAGTTACCAGTAGCCTCTCTGCATTCAACTTTTTTCCATTGTGAAACATTAGTAAAAGCACCAGACATTCCGCACGGAGTAACCAATGTTAACAGTATTTTTTCTGATTGTACATCATTAAAAGAAGCACCTCATTTACCAAACACCGTTACAATTATTGATAATATTTTTTATGATTGCACATCTTTAGTAATAGCACCAGAGATTCCAAATAGTGTAATAAATATGAGTTATGCTTTTAGAAATTGTACATCACTAATAGAAGCGAATATTCCAAACTCCCCACAATATATTGAATATGCTTTTGAAAATTGTTCTGCACTTACAACAATAAAAGTAAAAACATTAAATTTTGGTGAAATTGAATACTATCCTAGAGTTTTTAATTTGTGTAATAATTTGACAGCTTTCTATACAGATACACCGTATGAATTAAAGAATTGGCTTTCTACAATTTATCAACAAGGAGTATCGAATTTTCCAAATGACCCAGAAACTTGTACTTTTA
>Ga0310786_10005718_pt1 | contig 16770 bp, 7 predicted proteins | sample AusTroGonzalo_MG_FD_203881 | JGI IMG/M metagenome (GOLD analysis project Ga0310786, IMG submission 203881) | Bovine rumen microbial communities from tropical cattle in Woodstock, Queensland, Australia - Gonzalo_03 (v2) (version 2) | ecosystem: Host-associated > Mammals > Digestive system >... | reverse complement strand
TTCGTCAGTACGGAGAAGCGTATTCAGAACAACAATTTTTGGTGATTGCCCCGTCTCTGCCTGCCACTTAGCAGCACAACGGTAGGCCAGCTCACCACCAACGCAGTGACCTGTAAAAGCATGAACATGTGCATCAAACGGCAACACCTCGTGGAGTAGCTTTACGTATCTTGCAATGATTTCAGACTTTGATTGATAATTAAACATCTCATCATAGTAATCGTCAAGAGAAGCAAAAATGAATACAGAGAATCTCGAGCACAATGCATCAAAATAAGTTTGCACCTGGTGAGGCGAGAAACCCTGAACAGCAACCACGATGGGTTTATTGGGATCGTATTTGTTCAGCCAATGCCCAAAAGACAACCCACGATTAACGATACTACGAATAGTCTTATAATTGAGGATATCGTTGACTTTCAGTCTTATGCCTTTCTTGTCTGCCATAGATGACAATTTGATGGCATCAAGAGAAGAAAGACCAAGTAGCGTCAGGTCGTTAGTTACACCAATATTGTTGATTCCCAACAGTGTTTTTGTCAAGTCGAGAAGAATTTTTTCTTTCTGGTTTGATGGTTCTACGAGAGTTCCAGTATTATCAAGTAGACTACTAACAGATTCATTCAGCTGTCGACGGTCTATTTTACCATTGGGCGTCTTAGGCATTTGATCTATTCTAATCAATTGGCTAGGTACCATATAACTGGGCAACTGTTCCATCAGCGTTTTCTGAATGTCAGGCAACTCTTTATTACTTTCAGATGTATAAAAAGCAACAAGAAACTCGACATTTTCCTGTTTATGTACAACAACAGCTGTGGAAATCACTCCAGGACAGAGACTGATCTTGTTTTCTATCTCCTCAGGCTCTATCCTATAACCATGTAGTTTAACTTGATTATCAATGCGGCCTATGTATTCCAGCAAACCGTCCTCGTTCCAACGGACCAAATCACCAGTGCGATACATTTTCTGGTCACTTAGGAAAGAACAGTCAACGAAGCGTTCCTTTGTCAGTTCTTCCTGTTTCCAATATCCGCGGGACATCTGCCGACCAATGAGACAAAGTTCACCAACAGTTCCTTGAGGAACTAAACGCCCCTCGTGATCAACAACGACAGAGATGCTGTTGGGAACAGGCCTTCCGATAGGAATATTACTATACTTTTCATCCTGATCCAGTATATAATAAGAGGAACAGACAGTAAATTCTGTTGGGCCGTAGCCATTAATGACTTTGGTAGTTCCTGTGGGAATATGTTGCATTTTCGAGCCTCCCAACATCAGATATCTGAGAGAAAGACTGTAATTACTTAGTATCTCTATGCCAAGTTGCGTACTCAAAGTGAGACCCGTTATTTTGTACCTCACGAAATAGTCATTCATTCCTTTTATGTCGCGACGCAAATCAGAAGAGAGAATATGAACTTGCGCACCCTTGACAAGAGGTGGCAACAGATCGTCGAGCGATGCGTCGAAACTAAAACTAGCATGCTGTGCACAACGCTCCTCTTGAGTCAGATGCAGAAGGTCAATACGGAATTGCAAGAATGCACTCAAGTTTTTATGATCAATCATCACTCCCTTAGGCTTTCCTGTCGTTCCTGATGTATAAATCATGTAGGCAAGACCTGATGGCTGCGAGAAATTGACGGGATAATCCGACGACTCATTGAAATCAAAATCATCGATGAGCAACTGCTTTTCTCTTGGGAAATATGGCTCTGTCTGACTTTCCTTCAACATGGTGCCTGTAGTAATTAATATGTGAGCATCGGAATCTTTCAGCATAAAGGCAAGACGCTCCTTGGGATAATCACTGTCAAGTGGAATGTAGGCACCACCAGCCTTGAACACAGCGAGCACAGCGATGAGGAACTCTTTGCGTCTGGGAAGTATAATAGCTACAAAGGTATCGGTGTTGACTCCCGCCTTTCTAAGTGCTGTGGCCAACAGGTCTGATCTGCGATCCAGTTCGGCATAGGTGATTCCTGAAACCTCATCAACTACAGCAATGTTATTAGGTGTAAGTTGGGCTTGACGATGGAAAAGATCTACAATTGTCTCTGTTTGGTCGTAATCTAAATGTTCGCCAGTTCCTAATGACAAAATGGCCTGTTGCTCATCATCGGACAGAATAGGAAGTTCGCAGAGACGTTTGCTCTCGGATTTAGAATTGAAGAAGCCTTCAAGAATGGTATCATAACAATGCATCAGTCTTTGGATATATGACTGAGTGTATTCGGTGCTATGGTATTCGGTGCGCAATATTAATTTGTTATTGTTGCGTATGATTTCAAAAGCCAAATTCTCTCCAGTGGCATTCTCCATCAAGGGCTGATAGGTGAACCATTCACTATCACCTGATTTTAAGTCGCCTTGGTAAGCGAACATGATATGGCTGTTGATAGCATTATTCATGGCTTTGATTTCAGCAAAAGAGAAAAGACTATTGCTCATACTACCCATCAGCTGTTGTTTTGCATCATGAAGCAAATCCTTAACAGTCGTTTCCTTATCCCATTTGGTATAGACTGGTAAGGTCTTGACGAGCATGGCCACCGTCCGCTGGGTCTTTAAATCTTGTCGCCCTGAATAGATTGTAGCGAAAAGTGATTCCTGTGCATGCGTGTTGATGCCTAACAGATAGCCAAACACGGTGGTTGTCAGCACGTTAGGCGTGACATTTAAACGATTGCATGCATCCTCCAATTGCTTGTAGTCAACAGTTAGTTCAAGATATTCTTGTCCAAAAGTGATTGGCGAATCCTGCTTCTCTGATATAGGAAGAGACGAAACCTTTATATCTTTGAAATGTTCCTTGTACCACTTTTTAGCAGAAAGGTATGCATCAGTCTTACGTGATGTCTCCTCTTCTAAAGCAACTTCATATCCTGAAAAATCTTCCTTTTTGACAGGTAATTGTTCGTAAGCATCTTTTAAGTCTTGAAGGAGAATATTATAAGACATACCATCAAATATGATATGATGGAAGTCCATAAACAAATACTGTGCTTCAGGTGTCTTTAGGATACGAATGCGATAGAGGCGGTCATTGAGCAGGTCGAAAGGACAAATCAGTTTCTGCTTCAACTTTTCGAACTCTTGCTGAGTCAGAGTTTCCACGCTCTGATGGTATGGTTCAGCGTCATTCCGCAATTGTCTTGGATTACCTTGGCTATCAACAAATAATCGGGTCTTGACGAATGGATGGGCCTCTACAATCGTTTCACATGCTTTGGAAAGTCGGTCAATGTCTATTGTCGGCTTTAGTTGAAAAAGCATACCATTATTATAAGCCACTTCTCCTTGACGCGACATGCACTCCACGTAAATACCTAACTGGGTCTGGCTAAGCGAATAGTCTTTCTGTAGTGCGTAACTAACTGGCTCAGAGTGTGCGCAGACATCTGCAATATTCTTCGGCGTGCGATTCTCATATATCATCTGTGAAGAAAGAGCCAGTTCCGGACACAGAGACTGGACTTCCATCACTCTAATACTATCACCGCCAAGTTCAAAGAAATCGTCCTCAATACCAACATGGTCAACTGATAATGTCTTTTCAAAGGCTTCGCAGAGTTGACGCTCAGTATTATTGGTAGGTGCAGCGTATGGAGAGCGAACGTTATCTTCTGTCATATTGACAGGAGAAATCAGTGACTTACGGTCTGTCTTTCCATTTGGAAGAAGAGGGAAGCTATCCATCTTCACAAAATATGCAGGAACCATATATACTGGCAACTTAGAGCGCAAATATTCACGGATAGTATCTTCCGTAACGTTGTCTTTGGCAATATAATAGGCGCTCAGGAACTGCTTGTTTTTAGTTGAAAAGCCTTTGACGATTGCATTTTCCACGCCGTCAACCTGCTTTATTATAACCTCAACTTCACCTGGTTCAACGCGCTGGCCATTGATCTTTACCATCCAGTCCTTACGATTAACATAAATGACATTGCCATCAGGTTGTTGATAAACAATATCACCTGTGTGTAACCATCCACCACTATAGAGTCTCTTAGTTAGTTCTGGTTCTTTGTAATAACCAGTGGTAAATTGTCCTCGAACACATAATTCACCTTCTTCCCCTTGTGCGACAGGCTTGCCCTTCGAATCCAAAATACAATACTCAACATCTTTGTCTGGCTTGCCGATAGGTGTGTTTTCGTATTCTTTATCTACGAGAAATGAAAAAATAGCACCACCAGTCTCTGTCTGCCCATAACGATTATAAATTTTAAAATCAGAAGATGCTATTCTTGAGAGCCTCTCAGATGCTGCAATTACAACTTTTAGATAGGGTGATTTGTTGTGAAAATAGGCGAGAGCATTGGGAGGAATGAAAACAAACTCTATTTGGTGTTTTTTTAGATAAGTTTCAAACAGACGGATATCCTTAATGATTTCTAACGGAATGATGTTGGCTGTACCACCTTTTAGAAGAATTGTATATAGTTGTTTACAAGCAACAAAATACATGGGAGCCGTGATTCCCATGACGGTAATATTCTCCTCGTCGATTATTGACTCATCTGAAGGAGGAATTCTAAAAGATGCGAAGGTGTCTATCACGCCTTTAGGAGTTCCAGTACTACCAGAAGTATAGAAAAGCGCATTGATATCATCCTCGTCAGGGAGAACATAGTCTCTTGTTGGTTCTGTTTTTATCATTGTCTGAATGACATCATCATTAATCAATAATGGCGATTCGCAATGATGCATGATGTAATCGATGCGGTCTTGTGGATATTTATTACCCATGGGGACGATGGCATGTCCTGCTAACCATATGCCGATTTCTGATGCTACATATTCTAATGAAGTCGGCAGAGAGATTCCTATAAAAGAGTGGGGAGGATATTGTTTTTGCTGTAAGTAACCTGCCACTCTGCAGGCCATCGTGTAGAGTTCTTTATATGAGGTCTGTCGCAGGCCATTTTGGTCAACGACAGCAACCTTGTCTTCATTCGCCTTGAATGAATCCAAAAGCCTAAGAATAAATTTTGCTTTGTTTGGTTGTAACATGTATTACTTCTTGATAGGTATCTCAAATGTGAAGCTGGTACCTTGTCCGAGTGTGGACTCGAAGAACAGCTTACCTCCATGTTTGTTCTCAATGATGTCGCGGGTGATGCCCATGCCGAGACCAGTGCCCTGCCCTACTGGCTTGGTGGTGAAGAAATTATCGAAGAGACGCTGCTTCACCTCGTCGCTCATACCAGTACCATTATCCTTGATGACGATTCTCAGCATATCGCTGGCTGACACCTCAACTTCTATCGTGGGCTGATAGTCGGACTCCTGCTGACTGCGCTGACGAACGGCATAGCAGGCATTGTTCATGATGTTGAGCACAGCACGACTCAGGTCCTGGGGAATGACCATCATCTGGGGGATGCCCTCCTGATAGTTCTCCTTGATGCTGATGTTGAAGCTCTTGTCATTGGCACGCATAGCATGATATGCCAGCCACACATACTCCTTCACCAGACGGCAGACGTCTGTAGGCAGGTACTCGTTGTCCTTGCCTCGCGACATAAGCAGGATGCCACGGATGATGCTGATAGCTCGCTCACCGTGTTCCACAATCTTTGCCATATTCTCTTTCAGGTCGGCTACGATATCTTCCACTTCCTCACGGTCATCGTCAGACAACTTATCCTCATTGTCCTCAACAATATCGGTCAGGTCGCCCAACAGCTTGTCGGACATTTTGCTGAAGTTGATGACAAAGTTCAGCGGGTTTTGAATTTCATGGGCTATGCCTGCACTGAGCAATCCCAGCGATGCCAGTTTCTCCTGTTCCTTCAGTTTCTGTTGCAGGTCTTCCATTTGCTTCTCCATAGTTGTATCAGTTTTGAAGAATCGGTAATATGATAGTAAATTCTGTATAAACATCCTTCTCAGACTTCACGCTGATGTCGCCACTGAGATTCTGAATAATCTCACGACTCAGATACAGTCCTACACCAGCGGCCTCGCCAGTTGGTTTCGTGGTAAAGAAGGGGTCAAAAATCTTGTCTATGATAGTATCCTCGATGCCAATACCATTATCGCGGATGGAAATGATATAATGGTCATCAGAGGTGCTGACACTGACGCTAACCTCTGGGGCATACTGTTCGCGCTGTGCCTTCTTGACGACGGCATAGACGGCATTGCCCAGCATACTCATCATCGTCATGCTCATCTGTTCAGGATTACCCTTGATGTTAATGGTATCCATAGGAACATTGAACGTTGTCTTAATGCCATATTTCTTGATGTCAGCGTCAAAATAGTTATGAACCATCTCCTCGTCCTGATGTAACACAGGAACAAGATCCATAGCGATGATGCCACCACTACGGTCTTTCAGCATCTCCTCCATAGCCTTCAGCGTGCGAGTGGTGTTGACACCGTGCTGCTCCACCTTCTGCAGGTTCTGGTCAAGCATATCGATGACATCCATCGTGTCCTCAAAGGTATCCTGAGTCATGTGCTCTTCCTCGTCCTCGATGTTGGCCTTCAGGTCTTTCAGCAGACCACACGACAGTTTGGAGAAGTTGTTAATATAGTTCATGGGGTTGAGGATGCGGTCGATAAGACCCTGGGTCAGCTTACCTGCCGTTGCCATCTTCTCCTGACGGATAAGCTCTTTCTGAGCCTGGGCCAGTTCGTCGAGGGCTGTCTGTAAGCTCTTTGACTTCTCTTCAATCTCGTCCTTCTGTTTTACTACCTCGGCAGTACGCTCCTGCACGATATTTTCCAGACGGATCTTATCCTTCACCAGCTGTCGCATGCGCCACATGACGATAAGATAGACAATAAAGGCGAATATCAAGGCATAGAGTAGCACCATGTACCAACGCATGAAGAACGGATAGCGGATTCTGAAGTCGAGCTTCACGGAATCGGTAGTCCTGCCAAAGGCATCAACGGCCTGCACCTCGAAGGTATAGTAGCCATAGGCCATATTTGTGAAGGTGGTAGAAGAGTTGGTAGACCATGCTGACCACGCGCCATTATTGACTCGGTGACGATAGCGTGCATCACCAGAAAGTGGTGGATAATCAAGGGCATAGGAGATGGTGATGTTACGTTGGTCGCTGCTGAAGGTAAACATCTTCTCGGGCTGTGGACCAAAGCCTCCCCAGATAACGCTGTCGGCATTAAGCACCACAGAACGGATAAACAACTGCGGTGTCGTCGTCATAGAGACATCGGTAAACTGATGTCCTATGGTTATTAAGCCGAACTCACCACCAAACCAAAGGAAGTCCTTCTGGTGAAGCAGAGCCTTGATGACATAATTGGAGAAAGGAGCAAGCTCCTGCTCGTAGGCCTCAACGCGTTTGTTGTCCTTCAGGGCATAGAGATGCCTGCCTTCATAGTTGGTCATCCAGGTGTAGCCATACTTGTCGGTGATGGTAAACAAAGGATAGTCGTTGCCCTCAGCCGAAGTCACGACATCAACCATTCCGTCTTTGATAACCATAGAGGCCACAGTCTGACTATCGGATACCAGCTTGAAGTTGGACTCGTTCTTGGCTCTGTTCCATACCTGTCCGTAGATATCCTGAATCCACAGGCAGTCGTTATTGTCAAGATGGATATCCGTGGCTTTCTCGACATCGGCAACACGGGTGCCCTCGCCATTTGCGTAAAGCATCACATGATTCAGCTCGCCACAATAGAACCTGTCGGGGGTACCCATCACGGAGATAGCACTCTCGTGAGACAACTGACGGGCGGCGCCGTATTTTGGAATACTATAGACACCCACGCCAGTAGCCGCCAGCAGACTCTTGCCTGTCTGATACAACTGTGAGCAACCGTGAGTGACACCTTCCACAGGTTCGAAAATGTTGCCCACGCGACGGAAGACACCATTAGAGGTGCTGACGAAGATGACAGAGTCTAACTGCTCGATGTCAGAAATCTCGCCCTTAATACCTTCTGTGATGCTATAGTGAGCATATTTCGACGGGATGGCCATCGCAAAGAGGCCTTTGTTGGTAGCTCCCCAGAGGGTGCCGTGTCCGTCGTAGCTGATACTGTTGATGGCATTGCTGCTAAGGCCATTGTCCTCACTATAATGACAGACAACCTTGCCGTTCTTGTCTTCGATGAAGAGTCCGTTACCCTCCATGATGTTGACACGCAGTCCATCGTCCAACGTAATCTGTTGAGTATAGTTGAATATTTCTTCCAGGTTGCCTGTCTCAACAACGGCCTCGCCCTTCACCAGATAGCTCTTGCCGTTAGACAAGCGGAAGCCCAACTGCCCATTGACCTCGCGAAGCTGCCCCACCTCACCACGCATATTGCCTAAGTCGATGGCATGAAGCATCGGCGACCCCTGATCGTTGGTCTCCAGATAGCCAAGGAAGTTATATCCTGCGGCCCAAAGACGGTCCTGCTTGTCATAGTAGAGCGAGGTGACACGCGTGATTCCAGGCGTATGGATGATGTGCCAGTTGGCTTTATCGTAATAGAGCAGACCTTCAAAGTTGGCCACGTAGACCATACCGTTATTACCTGCATAGATATCGAAATTGATATTATGCGCCTTGTAGTCCTCTGCCATATATTGTTTCAGCAGAGGAATGCCCTGTGCCCAGTTTGCTGTGGGGATAGCAGACAGGATGGCAATTATGATATGTAGTGTAAACCGTTTCATTTGCCTTTGGTTATAAACGTCTCAAAGGGTATCTGATTACCAATATAGTACTCCCATTCTTCCTGGGTGAAGTTACGTTTCAGGTTGGCAAGCACTTTGTCTGCCATCAGTTCCACAGAGATGGTGGTATAGTTCAGGTTACCGTTCTGGTCGCCTGTCCATACATGTTCTTTATCTTGTGAGATGGTGAAGGTACCTATCCACTGGTTGGTGTTCACCACGGTGATAGGTTCAATCTTATCGTAAGTGATGTTCCAGAACTTCACGGTACCATCATAACTGGTCGAGAACAGCAGATCGTTCTCGAATTTCACCCTCGAAATCCTGGAACGATGACCCACCAGTCGGTGCATCTTTCCAGAAGTTTCGAAATAATAGATGGTACCGTCACTGGTGCCGAAAGCCTTGTCGTTATTATCAGTATTAAAGTTGCAGGTAGTAACGGGCTGACTGAACGGCAACTTTTCAGATGTCACCTTACTCAGCTGGAAATCAACGCTATACATACCTCCCTTGACACCAAACAAATAGATATGCGAGGGATCACGTTCAGCAATTCTGCTCTCGAAGTTCAGCGGCAGGGTCTTTAACACCTTCAGCGTCTTGATATCGATGAGAAGCACGCTTCTTTCTGCTGTCACAATCAACTGACCATCGACCATACTGAATATTCTGTAGGGATGGACGGCACCTTCCAAGAGAACCTCCTGTATATCATTGCCCTTGACTTTCAACAGATGGCCCGTATAGCTTAATATATAATAGGTGTCATCACGGATAATGATATCACGGAAGTCATACTTGCTGTTAGCATAGATGGTACGCGTGTGCTGACGACCATTCTTGAATTCATTATAGGTTATCTCACCATAGTTTGAGAGGGCAAGGATATCGTCGGTATTGGGAATCTTCAGACTCTGCGTGATGGTGCCTCGACCTACTGACCATTGTATATTGTTCTCACTGGTCAAAGCAAGCGCCTCATAGATGGCGGGATTATAGACATCGCCATTATAACGCTTGGTGAAGAGATAAGAGGCATAGGACAGAAGAGCCGCCAACTCGCGGTTGCCTGTGTTCTGCTGGTTGACAGCCTGGGCACCAAGACTTCGTGCCAAGGCAATATAACTCAACGTGTCAGCCACACTACGAGAGTATTCAGCTTCCTGCTGACGTTGAACAGCCAACTGACGCTGCGTCTCCGCCACATCAGAAGCCTCCACAGCCTTACGCTCAGACTCTCGGGCAGCCAACTCGGCCTGATGAGCCCTCTGCTGCTCCTGCTCAGCCTGCATTCGCATCTCGTTAGCAACGATAGTCTGTTCTTCTGCTTCCTTGCGCCGCTCATCGCTGATAATCTGCTGTTCACGGGCAATCTCCTCCATCTGTGTGCTGATGTGCTGGACAATCACAGACTGTTTCTCTTTCTGGCCCAATTCGGCCAGCTGCTGTTCCAACGACTCTGTCTTTTCCAACTGCGAATAGTAAAAGCCAAAGCCCGCAAGACATCCTGCCCCAAGAACGACACAGGCAAGTCCCCACAGCAAATTATTCCTAACCTGTTCTTTCAAAACCTATTACTTACGTTTAAAGGATAATATGGTAATATCATCGCTCTGAGGAGCGCCATCGACGAAAGTCTTCACGCTGCTAAGCAGACCGTCAACAGTCTCGTGGCAGGTCTTGCCACTCAACTGGTTCAACGCCTCCTCCAGGCGTGGGTCTCCAAATTCTTCAAAGCTATTGTTGACAGCCTCGTTCACACCGTCGGTATACGTCACCAGCATGTCGCCCTTCTCCATCTGAAGGGAGCCAGCGTTGAAGCTAAGGCCCTCGATGGCACCAATCATACAGTTGGTACTGGTAGGCAACGCTTCCACCTGTCCATTGGCATGAATCAGGTATGGAGAATTATGGCCTGCATTACAGTATACCACCTCACCTGTCTTGGTGTTATAGATGGCATAGAACACGGTGACGAACATACAGTTGACCGACTCCTTGCAAAGCAGGTCGTTAGCACGGGTGATGGTGTCTTCAGGTGCATTGCCCTGCATGCCGATGGCACGGATGAGGGTACGACTGACAGCCATGAAGATAGCCGCAGGAACACCCTTGCCGCTAACGTCGGCCATCACGAAGCCTATGCGGTCTTCATCGATACGGAAGAAGTCATAGAAGTCACCACCCACATCCTTGGCTGGCGTCATCGAGGCAGCCACGTCGAGGATATCCTCAAACTCTGGGAATGGCGGGAACACACGAGGCAGGATGGCCTGCTGTATCTCGCCAGCCACAGCGAGGTCGGTCTTCAGCGACTCCAGCTGGGTGTGCTCCTGCTGCGACTGCTTGATGTAGTTAATCTGCTCAATAGCCTTCTCTATGGTAACACTCAGGTCATCAAGGTCGATAGGCTTGGTGGCAAAGTCAAAGGCGCCATTGTTCATAGCCTGTCGGATATTACCCATATCGCCATAAGCCGATACCATGATGCACTTCAGGGCAGGGTTCTGCATCTCGTTGATTTTCGTCAGCAGGGTCAGTCCGTCCATCTCAGGCATGTTGATATCACTGAGGATGATGTCGAAGTCCTTGTGCTGCAACATCATGGTCAGCGCTTCCACACCATTATGTGCGAAATGGAACTCATACTCTCCCTTACGGATCTTTCTTCTAAAGTATTGTGTCAAGAGCAACTCGAGATCGTTCTCATCATCGACACTAAGAATCTTTGTTGGCATATAAATGTGATTTAGTAGTTTATTCTTATGATTATGAACAGAGCACCGTCAGACCAGCCATCACGATGCTGACCATTGACATGAGCTTGATAAGGATGTTCAGACTCGGACCACTGGTATCCTTGAAGGGGTCGCCTACGGTGTCGCCTACGATAGTAGCCTTATGGGCAAACGAGCCCTTGCCGCCAAAGTGACCTTCCTCAACCATCTTCTTGGCATTGTCCCAGGCACCTCCGGCATTAGCCATAAAGACAGCTAACGTGAAGCCACATGCCAGTCCGCCTACCAAGAGACCCAGCACACCGGCAATGCCGAGCACACAGCCTACGATAATGGGGATAGCGATGGCAAGCAGCGAGGGAACCACCATCTCGTGCTGGGCAGCACGGGTAGAGATCTCTACGCAAGAGCCATAGTCGGGAGTACCCGTTCCTTCAAGGATACCCTTAATCTCACGGAACTGACGACGCACCTCTTCCACCATCTTCTGGGCAGCACGACCTACGGCCTCCATGGTGAGTCCGCAGAACAGGAAGGCAGCCATAGCACCAATAAAGGCTCCCACCAGCACGCGGGGGTTCATCAGGTTCACCTGGAAATAGTTCATGAAGTCAGGAATGGTGGCATTCATCGCGTCAATCTGCTCACCTGCCAGGTTCACGATAAAGTCACCAGAACGGTGCATCGCAATCTTCACCTCTTCTATATAAGAAGCCAGCAGGGCCAGGGCGGTGAGGGCGGCAGAGCCAATGGCAAAGCCCTTACCAGTGGCGGCAGTAGTGTTGCCCAGGGCGTCGAGGGCATCAGTACGATGTCGAACTTCCTCGCCCAGCTCACTCATCTCAGCATTACCGCCAGCATTGTCGGCAATAGGTCCATAGGCGTCAGTAGCCAGCGTGATGCCCAGCGTAGAAAGCATACCCACGGCAGCGATACCAATGCCATAGAGTCCCTGAGAGAGGGCTGCGGCATTCATATCCATCACAAAGCCGTTGGCACAGAGGTAACTCAGCATGATGGCCACACCAATGGTGACCACAGGGATGCAAGTCGACATCATACCCGTGCCTATACCCTTGATAATCACGGTAGCAGAACCTGTCAGACCAGCCTCAGAGATCTTCTGCGTAGGCTTATAGGAATGCGAGGTATAGTATTCTGTGGCCTGTCCGATGATGACACCAGCAGCCAGACCTGTGATGACAGAGAACGAGAGTCCTAGCCAGTTCTCAATCTGCAGCATATAGAGGATGCCAAAGGTGGCAGCCGCGATGAACAGGGCCGAAACATTAGTACCCAACGACAGCGAGCGAAGCAGGTCTTTCATCGTAGCACCTTCCTTCGTACGAACAAGGTAGATACCCAAGATGCTGAGGAACACGCCCACAGCAGCAATCAGCATGGGAGCGATGACGGCCTTGAGCTGCATCTCGCCTGAAGCGGCAAAGGCCACAGCACCCAGGGCGGCTGTCGACAGAATAGAACCACAATAGCTCTCGTAGAGGTCGGCACCCATACCAGCCACGTCGCCTACATTGTCACCAACATTATCGGCAATGGTAGCAGGGTTGCGGGGGTCGTCCTCAGGAATATCGGCTTCAACCTTACCTACGATGTCGGCACCTACGTCAGCTGCCTTGGTGTAGATACCACCACCCACACGGGCAAAGAGTGCCTGTGTGGAAGCACCCATACCAAAGGTCAGCATAGTGGTGGTGATGGAGATGAGTCCATCGGGATCGAAAGCATTCAAGACTAGGAACCACACAGCAATATCGAGAAGACCCAGGCCTACGACGGTGAGACCCATCACAGCACCAGAGCGGAAGGCAATCTTCAAGCCACCATCCAGACTCTGACGGGCCGCATTGGCAGTACGGGCAGAGGCATAGGTGGCCGTCTTCATACCAAAGAAACCAGCCAGTCCACTGAAGAATCCTCCTGTGAGGAAGGCACCTGGCACCCAGGGGTTCTGTACGCCAAAGCCATAGGCCATAATCGAGAAGATAATGGCAAGAACGACAAACACGATGAGCACGACCTTGTACTGCTGCTTCAGGTATGCCATTGCGCCACGACGCACATGCCCTGCAATTTCTCGCATTCTGGGTGTGCCTTCATCGGCTTGCATCATACTACGGAAGAACAGAAAAGCCATGCTCAGGGCTACGACTGAGGCTACTGGAACGAGCCAAAATTCAAATGGAATGGTCATATTGGTTTTTTAAAAATTAAAAGGTTTGTTTGTTTTCGAGCGCAAATTTACGAAATAATTCTTAAATGATGAACATAAAACCCTATTTTTTTGTAACTTTGCACCATATTAATTATAAAATGAAATGAATTTGCATATTTTTAACCCAGAACACGACATTGCACTGGCATCAAACCTCAGCAATTTCACAGCTCCCCATGCAGGCAGGCAACTGCGTCATGACTTAGGATTCCTGCCAGAGGTGTGGGCCGAGGAAGGCGACTGCATCCTGGTCGATGACGTGGAACTGGCACAATATGAGGGTAAGAAGTTCCTGCAAGCAATGACACGACAAATCGGCAGAAGTGCGAGCCATCCAAGCTGCCAGTTTGTGCCGTATAAGCCATCAGCATGCCTTCAGCAGACTACCTGTGTGATGCCTTGGGGCTGGGACAGGGCACTGAAAGCCCGACTGAACAGAATCGGCATTGCCCCAGAACTAATGCCCTCTGACCAGCAACTCGACGATATCCGCAACCTTTCTCATCGACGTACTTCGGCCACGCTGCTGCCACAACTGCAAACAGACGGCACCATTGGCGAAGCCTTTGAATGCACAAAGCCTGACGAGGTAGAAGGTCTGCTGAACCGCTATGGACGTGTCATCATGAAAGCCCCGTGGTCGTCAAGCGGAAGAGGCTTGCGCTTCCTCGACGTGCAACATACGCCCCTGCAGATGCAGGCGGGTTGGCTGAGAAACCTGTTGGCAGCACAAGGGTCGGTGATGGTAGAGCCCTATTATAATAAGGTGAAGGACTTCGGCATGGAATTCTCATGCAACGACAAGGGAGAAGTACGCTACGAAGGACTCTCACTTTTCCATACGGCCAATGGTGCGTATATAGGCAACATCCTTACAACAGAAGTTGCCAAGCAAAATACGTTAAGTCATTATGTATCAATAGAATTACTCAAAAATACAAAAGAAAAAATTTGCCACCTGCTCTCCCCTATCCTCGCTGGTCGCTACGAGGGTCCTTTCGGTGTTGACATGATGATAACCGAGGGTGGTCTGCACCCCTGTGTTGAGATCAACTTGCGTCGCACCATGGGTCATGTAGCATTGTCATTATCGCCCCAAGATGATGACATCCTGAGGGTGATGCGCATCGAATATTCGGGCAACAGATATCAAATGAAGATACAGAAAATGAAATAATTGCAAATATTCTTGCACTAAACAGAATTTTTGTTTATCTTTGCGGTCTCGAACTAAAAACTTATTATAATAATACATTATTCACTATGTCAAACAACAAAGAAAAACTCTTTACCGAGTTTACAGCGCCAACCAAACAGGAATGGTTGGACAAGATTGAAGTGGACCTGAAAGGTGCCGACTTCCAGAAGAAACTCGTGTGGAGAACAAACGAAGGTTTTAACGTACAGCCCTTCTATCGACGCGAAGACCTGGCTGACATGAAGACACCTGACGCTCTGCCAGGCGAATTCCCGTTTGTCCGTGGCAACAAGAAGGACTCTAACGAGTGGTATGTCCGCCAAAACATCGTGGTAGGTGGTGACCCCGTAGCTGCCAACAAAAAAGCGCTGGACATCCTCATGAAGGGTGTGGACAGTATCGGCTTCAAGCTGGGACACGATGAGGTCAACGCCGAGTATATCGACGCCCTGTTGAAGGACATCTGCCTCGATTGTGTCGAGGTGAGTTATCGTGCCTGTATGCGCCATACCCTCGAACTGGCCAACCTGCTGGTGGCCTATTTCGAGAAGAAGGGCTACGACAAGGAGAAGATTGTCGGTGGTGTAGGCTTCGACCCCATCGAGCGTATGCTGATGAAGGGCAAGGACTCCACGTTCCTGCTGCCCAACATGCCGAAACTCGTTGAGAAGTTGAAGGACTACCCCAACCTGCGTTGCGTCATGGTACACAGCGACCTGCTGAACAATGCCGGCGCCTATATCGTGCAGGAGATGGGTTATGCCCTGGCTTGGGGTAATGAATACCTGCAGCAGCTTACCGATGCTGGCATCGATGCCGATCTGGCTGCCAAGAAGATTAAGTTCTATATGGGCATCTCCGAGAACTACTTCATGGAGATTGCCAAGTTCCGCGCCTGCCGCATGTTGTGGGCACAGATTGTGAAGCAGTACGAGCCCAAGTGCGACTGTGCCTGCAAGATGGTTATCAACGCCTCTACATCTACCTATAATCAAACAGTATTCGACTCTTACGTCAACCTGCTGCGTTCTCAGACCGAGGCTATGAGTGCCGCCCTGGGTGGTGTTCACTCCATGGTGGTCACGCCGTTCGATGCGCCCTATGAGAAGCCGACAGACTTCAGCGAGCGTATTGCACGCAACCAGCAGCTAATTATCAAGGAGGAGAGTCACTTCGACCGTATCGTCGACCCAGGTGCTGGTTCTTACTATATCGAGCACCTCACCAACGCGCTGGCACAGGAGGCTTGGAAGCTGTTCCTCAAGATTGAGGACGAGGGTGGTTTCCTCGCTGCTGTGAAGGCTGGTACCGTCCAGGCCGACATCAACGCCACCAACGACAAACGTCATGGTGATGCTGCCAAGCGTAAGGAGTTCCTGCTGGGCACCAACCAGTTCCCCAACTTCACCGAGAAGAGCGAGGGCAAGGCCCCAGTATGTTGCGACTGTGTCGCAACCCACGCTGGCGACGCCGACATCCCCGCCCTCAAGATCAGCCGCATGGCTTCTGACTTCGAGACCCTGCGTCTGACGACGGAGAAGGCCAAGAAGGTGCCTGTGGCCTTCATGCTGACCATTGGTAACCTCGCTATGCGTCAGGCTCGTGCACAGTTCTCGTGCAACTTCCTCGCTTGCGCTGGCTACAAGGTCATCGATAACCTCGGCTTCAAGACTGTTGAGGAAGGTGTTGATGCAGCTCTCAAGGCCAATGCCGATATCGTGGTTATCTGCTCGAGCGACGATGAGTATGCCGAGTACGCTATCCCTGCATTTAAGTACTTGAATGGTCGTGCCATGTTTGTTGTGGCTGGTGCACCAGCTTGCATGGAAGACCTGAAGGCCGCTGGCATCGAGAACTTTGTTCACGTTAAGTGCAACGTACTTGAGACTTTGAAAGAATATAATCAGAAACTTGGTATTTAAAGAATAGG
>Ga0310786_10005716_pt1 | contig 16773 bp, 12 predicted proteins | sample AusTroGonzalo_MG_FD_203881 | JGI IMG/M metagenome (GOLD analysis project Ga0310786, IMG submission 203881) | Bovine rumen microbial communities from tropical cattle in Woodstock, Queensland, Australia - Gonzalo_03 (v2) (version 2) | ecosystem: Host-associated > Mammals > Digestive system >... | reverse complement strand
AGAGTGTAGTTTTCTCCGCCGAGAATGATTATCTTTGCTATTTGAACTCAAATAGCATGGGTATGGATTTCACGCAGGCGAAACAGCGCATCGAGCAGTTGAAGGCGGTTCTTTGGGAGAACAGCCGGAAGTACTACGTAGAGAACGCGCCGACGATGTCGGACTACGAGTACGACCAGCTGATGCACGAGCTGGAGGACCTGGAGCGTCAGTATCCGGAATATGCCACGGCCGACTCCCCCACTCGGCGGGTCGGCAGCGACCTCGAGACCGGTTTCGCCAAGTATCCGCATCAGTACCCGATGCTCTCGCTGGGCAATACCTACAGCATCGGCGAGGTCGAGGAGTTCGCGGAAAGGGCTTCCAAGTCGCTGGAAATCCCTTTCACGTACTGCTGTGAGCTCAAGTTCGACGGAACGGCCATCTGCCTGACCTATCGGAACGGCAAGCTGTTCCGGGCCCTCACCCGTGGTGACGGCGTCATGGGCGATGACGTGACGGCTAATGCCCGCAAGATATCGAACATTCCTGAGAAATTGCAGGGCGAAGGCTGGCCGGCGGAATTCGAAATCCGCGGCGAGGTCCTGATGCCCTATGAGTCCTTCGACCGGCTGAACCGGGAACGGGAAGCCAACGAAGACCAACCTTTCGCGAATCCCCGCAACGCTGCCAGCGGTTCCCTGAAGCTTCAGGATCCGGAGGAGGTAGCCCGCCGAGGCCTGATGTGTACGCTGTATCACATCCCGACCGGCCAGGTGGATTATCCGACGCACGACGAGGCCTTGAAGGCCGCGCAGCAGTGGGGCCTCCCTATCTCTGATAAGCGCCGCCTGTGTAAGGACATCGACGAAATCGAGGCTTACATCGCCTATTGGGACACGGCCCGCAAGGAACTCCCCTATGCCACGGACGGTATTGTCATCAAAATCAACGAAATGGACGCCCAGCGCCAGCTTGGTTTCACCGCCAAGTCTCCGCGTTGGGCGGTCGCGTATAAATTCAAGGCGGAGCAGGCGCTCACGCCCATTCTGAGCATCGACTACCAGGTGGGCCGGACCGGCGCCGTGACGCCCGTCGCGAACCTCGAGCCCGTCTTCCTTTCCGGCACGATGGTCAAGCGTGCCACCCTCGTGAACGAAGACCAGATGGCGATGCTGGACATCTGCGAAGGAGACTGGGTGTATGTCGAGAAAGGCGGCGAAATCATCCCCAAGATCACCGGTGTGGAGGAATCCAAGCGGGTTCCCGGCGCCAAGCGCCCGCCTTTCCCGAAGGTCTGCCCCGACTGCGGCACGCCGCTCGTAAAGCCCGAGGGCGAGGCGAAGTGGTTCTGCCCCAACAATGACGGCTGCCCCACGCAGATCAAGGGCAAACTGGTCCATTTCCTCAGCCGAAAGGCGATGAATGTCCTTGCGGGTGATGCTACGGTGGACCAGCTCTACAATCTGGACCTTGTCCGTACGCCAGCGGATTTCTACGACCTCCGCGCGAGTCAGCTCGTGATGCTGGAGGGCTGGAAGGAGCGCTCTGCGCAGCGCTTCCTGGACAGTCTCCGGGAATCCCGGAACGTCCCCTTCGAGCGGGTCCTCTTTGCCATCGGCATCCGCTATGTCGGCGAGACGACGGCGCGGGATATCGCCCGGCATTTTGGCGACATCGACACATTGGCGCAGGCGACGAAGGAAGACCTTGTCGCGGTGCCGGACGTGGGTGAAGTGGTCGCCGAGAGCGTGTACCGGTATTTCCGGGACGAGCGGCATCTGGTTGAAATCCAGCGCCTCAGGGCGGCCGGCCTGCAGATGGCTGTCCAGCGCCAGGGCGAGAACGCATCCGATGCCCTCGCCGGCATGACCATCGTCATCAGCGGCAACTTCTCCGTTTCCCGCGATGAGATTAAGGCGCTCATCGAGTCCAACGGCGGCAAGAACAGCGGCTCCGTGTCCGGCAAGACTTCCTTCCTGCTGGCCGGTTCCAAGCCCGGTCCGGAGAAGATCAAGAAGGCTGAGTCGCTGGGCGTCAAGATCCTGGACGAGGAGGCTTTCCGGAAACTCCTTCCGGAGGGCAGCCTGCCGGAGGCTCCGCAGAATGACAGTGAACTAACTTTGTTTTAGCCGATGAAATTCTTCGAACGGACCATCCATCGGACGAAAGTCCGCATCCGCTGGGCGAGGATTCTCGCCGGGCGCGTGGTTCGTTTCGTAACGCACGACATGTGGTACCTGAACGTCGAGGACCTTTCCCGTTGGAAGGCTCGTGCCGTGAAGGACATCAAGGTCGTTTTCTTGATGCTCAAGGTGTTCTCCGACCAGAAGATCGGCTTCCAGGTGACAGCCCTGGCCTACCAGAGCATGATGTCGCTGGTCCCGTTCATCGCCATCGGCCTGTACTTGACCAACGGTGTGGGCATTGCCGACCAGTTCCACGCCTTCCTGAACACGAACATCAGCAACCAGAAACTGATCGAGGACCTGATCGCCGCCTCGGACAAGATCATCGCGACGGCGGAGTCCGGCCTCTTCGGTTTCATCAGCATGTCCACCTTCCTGTGGATCCTCATCTGGCTGATGATCACGGTACGACGCGTGTTCAACAACGTCTGGAAGGTGACGGAAAGCCGGCGGTTCTTCCATGTGCTTGGCGTGGGTCTCGGCGTCCTGATCCTTTCTCCGTTCGTCATTGTCCTGTTCTTCTCCGGTTCCGTCGTGTATTCGACGGTGCTGGACTATATCGTGCCCACCGCCCTGCCCTTCTCGGAACACTTGAAGAGTTTCCTGTCGTGGGTACTGTTCGCCGGAGCGTCGGTCCTGATTCTCTCGGTGATGTACAAGTATATCCCGGCCGCCCGTGTCCGGACGCGTCCTGCCTTCAAGGCGGCGCTGATCGCGGGCATCGGCTTTACTGCCGTGCAATATCTCTACCTGGAGACGCAGGTGATGGTGGCCAAGCAAAGCGCCATCTACGGCTTTCTCGCGGCCCTGCCCCTGTTCATGATCTGGCTGAACCTGGGATGGACCATCGTCCTGTACGGGGCCGAGTTGTCCTACTCCTTCCAAAATGTCAACCATTTGAATCCGAGTGAGTTACTATGAGTTACTCCGAGTTTACGCAGAAAGATTTCGAAGTCATCGCCGACGCCTGGCAGGTGCTGTATGCATCTTCCCGGAAGCGGTGTCCGGACGACCGGGAACTGGAAGTCGTCCGGCAGGCCTTCGAGTTTGCCAATGAAGCCCACAAGAACGTACGCCGCCGGAGCGGGGAGCCCTACATGCTCCATCCGATTGCCGTGGCGCAGATTGTTGTGGACGATATCGGACTCGGATACAAGTCCATTTCCGCCGCCCTTCTGCACGATGTGGTGGAGGACACGGACTACACGGTGGACGACCTGCGGGACCGTTTCGGCGATAAGATCGCCAGTCTCGTGGACGGCCTCACGAAGATCAAGACCGTCCTGGACAATGAGAACCAGGACCTTTCCTCCCAGAGTCTCCAGGCGGAGAATTTCAAGCGTATCCTCCTCACGCTCAACGATGACCCGCGTGTCGTCCTGATCAAGCTTGCAGACCGGCTGCACAATTGCCGGACCATCGAGTTCATGCCGGAGCACAAGCGCGACAAGATCCTGAGCGAGACGATGTTCGTGTTCATTCCCCTCGCCCACCGGCTGGGTCTATACAGCGTCAAGACTGAACTCGAGAATATCTGGCTGCGCTACAAGGAGCCGGACGCCTATGCGGAGATCGTCGCCAAGATCAACCGCAACATCCAGCAGCGGGCGAAGGAAATCAACGCTTTCATCGAACCCATCGACGAGGCCCTGGAGAAGGCCGGCTTCCAGTTTGAGATCAAGAAGCGGGTGAAGACCCCGTACTCTGCCTGGCACAAGATGCAAGTGAAGCAGATTCCGTTCGAGCAGGTGTTCGACCTGTATGCCATCCGGATCATCTTCGACCCGGCCAAGGACAAGGGCGAGTCGGAGCGCGACCAGTGCTATCACGTATTCTCCATCATTACAGGCATTTACCGTTATATGCCCGAACGCCTGCGCGACTGGGTGAAGCACCCCAAGTCCAACGGCTACGAAGCCCTGCACTGCACCCTCCTGAGCCCGTCCGGCATCTGGGTGGAAGTCCAGATCCGCACCCGGCGCATGGACGACATCGCCGAAAAGGGCATCGCCGCCCACTGGACCTACAAGCAGAACGGCTATGTGGGTGAGAACGACAGCGAAATGGACCTCTGGCTGGAGCGCATCAAGGAAGTCCTGGTTAATCCGGACGTGAACGCCCTGGAGCTGCTGGACATCATCCACAACGACCTCACGAGCGCGGAGATCTATGTATTCACCCCGAAGGGCGAGCAGCGTGTCATCGAGAAAGGCGCCACAGTGCTGGACTTCGCGTACCAGATCCATACGGAAATCGGCAACAAGGCCATCGCCGCCAAGGTGAACCAGCGCCTGGTGGCCCTGAACCACGTCATCAAGACCGGCGACCAGGTGGAAATCATCACGGCCGGCGACGAGCATCCGAAGCGGGAATGGCTCCAGTTCCTGAAGACGCGGCGGGCGCGGAGCGAGGTGTTGTTCTATTTCAAGAACGAGCGGAAGCAGACGGTCGATTACGGCCGGGACATCTTGGAGGAAAAGGCCGGTCTGCTGGGCTACAAAATGGACGAGGAGACCTTGCAACGGGTCGAGGCGGCGTACGACGCACCGGACCGCGAGGAGTTCCTGTACCGGGTGGGCATCGGCTCCATCAAGCTGGACAAGCTCTCCGATGTCCTGAAGTCCAAGCAGCGCTTCTCCCTGCTGCGCATGTTCTTCTCGCAGAAGGATAAGGACAAAGACAAGAACAAGAAACAGGAAGAGTATATCATCGGCGGAAAGGACGGCGGGCACCAGTTCGTCATCGCCTCCTGCTGCAATCCGATTCCCGGCGATCCCGTGGTCGGCATCAAGTCCCCCGACGGAAAGATTACGGTCCATAAGAAATCCTGTTCCGTCGCGGAGGAAATCGCCGCTACGCACGGCGACTGGGTCGTGGTCCCGAAATGGCTGAAAGTGGCCGAGGACCAGGCGTTCCTGGTACGACTTTCGCTCAAAGGACTGGACCGTGTGGGCCTGCTGAACGAGATTTCCCGCTTCCTGTCCCTGGTGATGGGCGCCAACATGCGGCGGCTCAACCTCAGCGCGGACGACGGCATCTTCGAGGGCTATATCGACCTGTACGTCAACAGCAAGGACGTCCTGGAGAAGATCCTCAAGAAGCTGACCACCATCGAGGGCATCGAATCGGTGTCCCGCATCGATCTGTAACAAATTGTATATGAAGAAATTGACAAAATATATCCCGCTAATCCCGGCTGCCCTGGTCCTCGGGGCGATGATGTTCCCGTCGGGATGCGCGAACACGACCACCCCGCCCAGCGGCGGCGATAAGGACACCATCCCGCCGGTGCTGGTGAAGACCTATCCCCTGCCCGGCGCAGTGAATGTGCCGACGCACAAGACGCAGGTCAAGTTCACCTTCGATGAATACGTGGTGGTCAAGGACGCCAATGCCATCTTCCTGTCTCCGCCGCTGGAGAAGAAGCCCAAGTACAAGATTTCCGGAAAGAGCGTCATCGTTTCCTTCGAGTCCGACCTGGACAGCAACCGGACCTATACCCTGGACATTACCGGTGCGATTGCCGATAATAACGAGGGCAACATGTACGAAGGTTTCACCCTCGTCTTCTCCACGGGTTCCCAGATTGACTCGATGTGCATGACGGGCATCATCCAGGACTGCAACACCCTGATGCCCATCAAGGGCGCGACGGTCCTCCTGTATAAGGACCAGGCCGATTCCGCCATCTTCCTGCACCGCCCGGACGCCGCCGCGAAGACGGATGACTGGGGTTTCTTCAGCCTCCGCAACATCCAGGACACCGTGTATCGGGTGTACGCCCTCCGCGACGCGAACAACAATAACATTTATGAGCCGGACCAGGAGTCCGTCGGTTTCCTCGACGATACGTTCCGTCCCCGTACCGTCTATAACGATTCCATCTACGAACTCAAGAAGTTCAACATGAAGGATACGGCGCTCTGCCTCGCCCGTAAGACTGACGTGGAAATCAACGTCTTCCGGGAGAAACCCTCCAAGCAGTTCATCGTCAAGAAGGAACGGGTGGGGCTGCGGACGGCTTTCCTGACCTTCATGGCGCCGGGCGCCAAGGTGAACTCGATGAAGATCCGGGGACTTCCGGCCGAAAAGCTGATTTCCCAGTTTAACCCGCAGCAGGACAGCCTGGAACTGTGGGTGAACGACCAGCGGAAGATGCCGGACACCCTGCAGCTGCAGATCAATTACGACAAGACGGACACCCTGGGGAAACTGGTCCCGACGGACGAACTGGTCAAGCTTGTCCTGGACAAGAAGATGAAGGCCGAGCTCCAGAAGAGTTCCCAACGGGACGTCAAGCACCAGGATACCATCGCGGTGTTCAAGACGGAGGTTGACCCGACGACCGTCGAGCAGTACGGCTTCCGGGTGGAATTCCAGTATCCGCTCATCCAGGACGCATGGGATTCGCTGGTCGTCCGTTCGGTGAACCCGCGTCAGCAGGAGAAGCGTGAGCGGTACACCGTGACGCAGGATCCCAACAACCTGCGCGTGTATACCATCATGCCTCGGGAGAAGCTCCAGACTGGTTATGACTATTTCGTGAAGATCCCCCACCGGAAGTTCCGGGACGTCAACGGCCATTACAATGACAGTACCGAGATGAAGGTGACGCTTCCTACCGATGAGAAACTGAGCACCGTCTCCCTCGAACTGACCAAGGTAAAGCACCGTTATATCATCGACCTGCTGAGCGAAAAGCGGGACAGGGTGATCCGCAGTTTCATGGTCGATTCCGACCAGACGATCGTCTTCCCGTACGTGAAGGCCGGCAAGTACTGCATCCGCATGACCGAGGACAGCAACAAGAACGGACTTGTGGACACGGGCAACATCCTGGAGCACCGGCAGCCGGAGAAAGTGAAGTTTTACAAGATCAAGGATGACTTCCTGCTGGACATTCCGGAACGGACGGAGTATGAGCAGAAGATCAATATGGAGGAACTGTTCAAATGAAAAAGTACATCCTTCTGACTGCCCTTTTCGTGGCCGTCCTTCCGCTCTGCGCGCAGGAGAAGAAAGAGACCCGGAAGAAGCACACCATCGACCTGGAGGAGGAGTTCTTCCATCTTCCGGATTCCGTCACGGACGACTATCTGGACAATGCGGAGCTTCCCAAGACGGCGAAGATCAATGATTACTGGATCGTGGGCGTCCATGGCGGCGTATCCGTCGGACACGGTTATTTCAACCCGCCCCGCCACGTCAGTATGCCTTTCAGGTATCCCGTATATGGGTTCTCCATCACGCGCTTTGCGACGATGATGAACACGTTTCCGAACCTGGGGATGGAATTCGGCTTCCAGCACAACTATGAGGGCTATAAATTCAAGGAATACGAGGTTGACGGGGTAACTTACAATCCCACTGAAATAGACGGCGCCACGGAAGTTTACATGGAGGTTCCGGAGGTGTTCCTGCTTACCCATGGGCACATCGATTTCGGCCGGTACGTGAAAGCCAACATCAAGGGCGGCATATACGGCGGCTATAGGATGAACATCAACCGTATCGGCCCGAATGTGGAGAGCGGCTATGCCAATGCGTTCTATGAAACGGACAGGCGCTGGACCTATGGTCTCCAGGGCGGTCTTGGGCTGGGTCTCATGCTGGATCCGCTTGAATTCCACCTGGGCGTGCAGGTCAAGTGGGGATGGTCCTCTTTCTATCCGCCGGACAAGTTCAGTCCATTCTATTACAACTATATCTATCCGCTGGACGGCGCCATCACCTTCGGCGTGTACTACCAGCTGACCAAGCGCCACGGGCATACGCGCTCGAGCCTCCGCCGGATGGCCCGCCAGTATGTCAAGGATGAACTGAACCCTGAATTGGAACAGTAATGGAAACTCGCGTAGTCAAAGTGGGTGACGTCCTGATCGGCGGGAATCACCCGGTCGTCGTCCAGACGATGTGCAACACCCATACGTATGATGTCGATGCTACGGTGGCGCAGACGCTCCGTCTTGCCGCTGCCGGGGCGCAGATGGTCCGGATTACCGTTCCGGGCCTGCAGGATGTCCCGCACATCCGGGAGATCAAGGAAAGGGTGCGCGCGGCGGGCTGCAACGTCCCGCTGGTCGCCGACATCCACTTTTCTTCGGAAACGGCTATTGCCGTGGCTTCGGTCGTGGAAAAGGTCCGGATCAATCCCGGCAACTTTCACAAGGATCATGATGAGGCTCGGCGCCAGTTCGCCCGTTTCCTGGAGGAATGCAAGAAGTATGGGACCGCCATCCGCATCGGCCTGAACCACGGCTCCCTTGGGGCCTATATCGTTGAAAAATACGGCAATACGCCCCGGGCAATGGCATTGGCGGCGATGGAATGGGTCGAAATGTGCATCGACGCGGATTTCTACCAGGTTGTCGTCTCGCTCAAGGCCAGCAATACCGTCGTAATGATCGAGGCTTACCGGGAACTGGCGCGGATGATGCAGGAACGTGGCGTCGTGTTCCCGCTGCACGTGGGCGTCACCGAAGCCGGCAACGGCGACTCCGGCCGCATCAAGTCCTGTGTCGCCATCTCCACCCTCCTTTCCGAAGGTATCGGCAACACCGTCCGCGTTTCCCTGACGGAACCGCCGGAAAACGAGATTCCCGTGGCGCAGTATCTGGCGGACAGATATTCAGATGGCCGGTCGGAGCCGGCCATGACGACGGAAAACGTCATTCCCGGCTTGACCGGGAATCTCTCCGAGCGAGAGCGCATCGTCCTCAAGGCCGCCTGCGACTACGGCAAGCCCTTGCTGGACCGCACCATCGACACGGTGTCGTTCCCGGAACTGGAGCCGGAGTTTGCAGCTTATCTGACCGATGAACTGCTCCAGGCGTGCCGCCGGAAGTTCTATCGGCCCGAGTATATCGCCTGCCCCGGCTGCGGCCGTACGATGTATAATCTGCAGGAAGCCTTTGAGGCTGTCAAGGCCCGTACCGGACATTTGCAGAACGTGGTCATCGCTGTCATGGGCTGTATCGTGAACGGCCCGGGCGAAATGGCCGACGCGGACTACGGGTATGTGGGCGAAGGCGGCGGCAAGGTGACCATCTACCGCGGCAAGGAACCCGTCCTACGGCATATCCCCGACAGCGAGGCTGTCGATAAACTGGTTGAACTCATAGAATCCGAGCGATGAAACGAATCCTTCTCCTCCTGCTGACGCTGCTCTGCGCGGTTCCTTCCTTCGCGCAGAAATCGACCTATAAGGTGGCCCAGCGCGACACCTGCGATCTGTTCATGGACGTCTATGATCCCGTCATCTTTCCCGGTGATACCTTGGACAGGCCCACCATCCTGTTCGTCTTCGGCGGCGGATTCGTCATGGGCCAGCGCGACGACCCGTGGGTACTCCCCTGGTTTAAACTGCTCAATGAGAACGGCTACCGGGTGGTTTCCGTCGATTATCGGCTGGGGCTGAAGGGCGTCAAGATGAAGTTTGATCTGTTCCACCTGATTCAGAGCGCCGATTACACCAAGAAGGCCGTGGACATGGGCGTTGAGGATGTTTTCGCGTCCGTGCGGTATCTGTGCGACAATGCGGAGGAACTGGGCGTGAATCCGGACAACATCGTAATCTGCGGCAGCTCCGCCGGCGCGATGATTTCCCTTTCCTGTGAACTGGAGGCATGCAACCGAACTTCCCGGGCGGTCATCCTCCCCGAAGGGTTCCATTTCGCCGGTGTGATGTCCTTTGCGGGCGCCATTATGTCCGACACCGGAAAACCCGTCTACAAGCGCACGCCGTGCCCGCAGCTGCTGATTCACGGCACCGCGGACGAGGCTGTCGCCTATGACAAGATGGGCTTCGGCCGCCGCGGCATGTTCGGCAGCAGCTATCTCGTTGAGAATGTGCTGAAACCCGCCGGCTATACCTATCAGATTTACCGTTACGTGGACCACAGCCACGATATGGCTGCCAACATGTTGGCCAACTGGCCGGAAGAGAAACGTTTCCTGGAAGTGGCTGTAATGGGCAAGAACAAGCTCGTCATCGACAGCACCGTCGACGATCCGACGATGCCCGTGATTGGTTTCGCGTCCGTGACGCTGGACGATATCTATTGATTATTCCGGAAGGACGGCAATAACCGACTCCACCGCTTTCACTTTGTCCCCTACCTTGACCCGGATATCGGCGTCGAGCGGCAGGAACATGTCGATGCGGGAGCCGAACTTGATCACGCCGCACTGCTCGCCGCGGTTTTCCATGCTGCCGGGCCGGGAATAGCACACGATGCGGCGGGCGAAGGTACCGGCGATCTGCTTGAAGAACACTTCCCCATGGGCATTTTGAAGGCAGCTGGAGGCGTGCTCGTTGAGCTCGGAAGACTTCGGGTGGAAAGCGAGGAAATACTTGCCCGGATGGTACTTGTAATAGATTACCTTGCCGTCCATCGGCCAGAAGTTGCAATGGACGTCGAAGAAATCCATGTACACCGAAATCTGGATGCAGTCGCGCTGCAGGAATTCCTTCTCAAAGACCTTTTCCGCGATGACGACCTTGCCGTCGGCGACGGAGGTCACGAGGCGCTTGTTCCCATACTCCGGCACCGTACGGTCCGGCACCCGGAAGAACCAGGTGATGAAGAGCATGAAGACGACGAAGAGCGCCGCGATCGGAAGGGATACCCAGAGATTGTGGATGACGTTCGACGTCAGCCAGATCAGCAGGGCGCAGACGACCCACGAAAACAGAATGGTACCGTATGAATCCTTGTCTATGCGGAGGTGGTTGAAGAGTCTTTTCATTGTCAATCCGTTAAAGCTGACCGATGAGGACCAGGTACAGGACGCCGGCGGGAATGGCGAAGAGGGCGCTGTCGAAGCGGTCCAGCATGCCGCCGTGTCCGGGGATGATGTTGCCGGAGTCCTTGATGTCGCACACGCGTTTCCACTGGGATTCGAACAGGTCGCCGAACACGCCAGCCACATGCATGATCGCCGCGAGGATGACGGCATGGAACATCGGATAGGTCCACAGTCCCGTCCAGTCGAGGATCAGGCCCGCGAGGACGGCAAACAGAAGGCCGCCCCAGAAGCCCGCCCAGGTCTTTTTCGGGGAGACGGTGGGGAAAAGCTTGCCGGTATATTTACCGAAGAGCATGCCGATGCAGTAGGCGCCTACGTCGGAAGCCCAAATGATGATCAGGAACGCGAGCATCGGCCTTCCGTCGAAGTTCCCGGCCTTGTCGAAGACGACGAAGTTGGAGAGTGCGAGCGGAACCGCGATATACAGCAGACCCGTGTACAGGAAGGAGAAGAGCTTGAAATCCGCCTTATCCTTCACGAATAGGGTCGATATCATCAGGAACAGGAGCAGGACGGCGCAGAGGCTGACCAGGCGGAGGTCCCACCGGAAGGCCATGACGCAGAATAGCATCACGAATGCGCTGACACCCACCAGAATGGACAGCCAACGGCTCCGAGGGAACAGGTCCCCCATCGTCATCCGGTAGAACTCGTAGAGCATCGTCACCATCATGAAGATGAGGAGCGCGCCGTACAGGTATTTGTTCAACAGGAGTCCGCTGATGACGATAGCCAGGAAGCAGACTCCCGAGATGGATCTTTTGACTGTGTTATTCATTCTCGGCGGAATTCTCGGCAGTTTGTACGGGCTGATCCTCTTCCGCAGGTTTCACCTTGGGACCGAGGATCCGCTCGATATCCTCTGCAAAGATAACTTCTTTTTCGAGAAGTAAGGCACCCATCTGCATGAAACCTTCCTTGTGATCCTCAATGAGGCGGTAGGTCCGGTCGTGGACTTCCTGGACGAGGGCCTTCACCTCATCGTCCATCAGTTCGGCCGTCTTCTCGGAATAAGGTTTCGTGAGATTGTAGCCGCGGGCACCGGTGGAATCGTAGAAGGACAGGTTGCCCACCTTATCGCTCATACCGTAGTACTGGACCATGCTGTAGGCCATGCCCGTCATGCGCTCCAGGTCGTTCAGCGCGCCCGTGGAAGGCTCTCCGTTCAGGATTTCCTCCGCGACGCGGCCGCCAAGCAGGGCGCACATTCGGTCGATCATCACGCTTCGGGACCAGTTCTTCCGTTCCTCGGGGAGGTACCAGGTCAGGCCCAGGGCGTTGCCGCGCGGGATGATGCTCACCTTGAACACCGGGTCGGCGTACGGGAGGAGCCAGCCCACGAGAGCGTGTCCCGCCTCGTGATAGGCCGTCGTGCGCTTTTCCGCCGGCGACATGATGGTATTGCTCTTGCGCTCGAGACCGCCGATGATGCGGTCCACCGCGTCCAGGAAGTCCTGCTGCGTCACCGTGTCGTGGTTGCGCCGGGCAGCGGTCAGGGCCGCCTCGTTGCACACGTTGGCGATGTCGGCGCCGGAGAAGCCCGGCGTATGCTTGGCCATGAACTCCACGTCGAAGTCCGGGGCGACCTTGATGCCCCGCAGATGGACCTTGAAGATTTCTTCGCGCTCCTTCAGTTCGGGGAGTTCGACATGGATCTGGCGGTCAAAACGGCCGGCGCGCATCAGCGCGTGGTCCAGGATGTCCGCGCGGTTTGTAGCGGCGAGGACGATAACGCCGGAATTGGTGCCGAAACCGTCCATTTCCGTGAGGAGCTGGTTCAAGGTATTCTCCCGCTCGTCATTGGAGGTAAAACCTCCGTTCTTGGCTCTTGCGCGGCCCACAGCGTCGATTTCGTCGATGAAAACGATGCAGGGGGCCTTCTCCTTCGCCTGGCGGAAAAGATCGCGTACACGGGACGCGCCCACGCCGACGAACATTTCCACGAAGTCGGAACCGGAGATGGAGAAGAAGGGAACGTTGGCCTCCCCCGCCACCGCTTTGGCGAGGAGCGTCTTACCGGTGCCCGGAGGCCCGACGAGGAGGGCGCCCTTCGGGATCTTGCCGCCGAGGGCCGTGTATTTCTTCGGATTCTTGAGGAAATCGACAATTTCCATCACCTCTTCCTTCGCGCCGTACAGGCCGGCGACGTCCTTGAAGGTGACCTTGACATCGTCCTTGTCGGCGAGCTTGCCGGTGGCCTTGCCCACGTTGAAGGGGTTGCCCATGCCGCCGCCGGCACCGCCCGCCCCCCGGTTCATGCCCCGGAACATCCACACCCAGAAGAGGATGAGGAGCAGCGTCGGGAAAATCCACTGGGCGAGTTCCGCCCAGGTATGGTCGGCGTTCTGGATGACCACCTTGAACTGGTCGCCCACGGGAAGGTTCTCGTTCAGGGCGGCAAAGTTCTCCTCCGGATCGAAGCGGGCGGAGACCAGGAAGTAGAAATGCGGAGCCCGGCGCGGGACCGTGTTGTTCGGGAACTGGTCCGCGTACTTGGCCAGACGCTCGGGGCGGACCTTGACTTCACCGCGGATGTCGTTCCGCACGAAGACGATCTCCTCGATGTCGCCGGACTCGGCCATCGTCTTCACCTGCTGCCACTCGATCTTCTTGGGATCCGCGGACTGCTGGTTGTTGAACAGGAGCCAGCCGATGCCGAAGATCAGCAGAAGATACAGCCAGGAGAAGTTGAATGAAAAGCGGGCGGGTTTCCTGCCTTTCGGGTTATTGCTTTTATTATCAGCCATTTATTCTTGCGTTTTTTTGGAGGCGGCAGGCTTCTTCCGTTCCTTGTATTCTTTCCGCGGAACGTCGGCCCAAAGGTCCTCCAGGCGGTAGAAGTCACGGTATTCCTTGAGGAAGATGTGGACGACGATCTGGCCGTAGTCCTGGATGATCCAGAAGTTGTTCTCCTCTCCCTGGGAACGGTAGAGGGTATGGCCTTCTTCCTTCATCTTCTCGGCGATGTTGTCGGCGATGGCGCCCACCTGGGTGGTGTTGGAACCGTCGCACACCACGAAGAAATCCGTGATGGCGCCGTCTATCTTACGCAGGTCAAGCGAAACTACATCCAAGCCCTTCTTATCCAAAATCGCATCGGCAATCAGCCGCAGGTCGTGTGTGATCATATCGGGATATTATTTGTACATTTGCACAAATATACGCAAAATCTTCGCCAATGGAAAGCAAGATCCGGATAAAGTGGTTCGAGGAGCTGGATTCGACCAACAACGAACTTCTGAGGCACATTCGGGACTATGACAATTTGTCAGTGGTCGCCGCGGTCAGCCAGACGGCAGGCCGTGGACAGCGGGGTAACCGCTGGCTTTCCAAGCCCGGCGACAACCTCACTTTTTCGCTCCTTCTCCGGCCGGAAAAGCTTCCGGTCCGGGAGGTCATGGCCCTGACCTGTCTGGCGACGCTGGCCGTCCGCGATGCGCTCTGCAATGAAGGCGTCCAAGCCGTCATCAAATGGCCGAACGACATCTATGTGGGCAAGAAGAAAATCTGCGGGATGCTCGTGGAAAACGGCCTGGATGGGACGGACATCGCCTGGTCCGTCATCGGCATCGGCATCAACCTGAACCAGACGGAGTTTCCCGGCGAGCTCCTGAATCCCGTCTCTCTCAAGCGTCTGACGGGCCGTTCCTATGAGTTGGAAGCTTTCTTGGAAAAGGTGTGCGTGGGCATTGAGAAACTTTTGCCTGAATTGGTGTCGATAGAAGGCCGAAAAGGCCTCCGAGAGGCCTACGAGCAGGATTTGTTCCAGAAAGACATCCTCGCCAAGTACCGAGATTTGGCCACGGGAGAAGAGTTCATCGGTACGATCCGGGGCATCACGCCCGAAGGCCTTGTACGCATTGAAGCCGAAGGCCAGGAACGGACCTTCGGCTTCAAGGAAGTCGGTTATATTCTGTAATTATCCCCGCAGGGCGGCGACGGCCGCGGCGGGATCCTCCGCACGGAACACGGCGCTGCCGGCGACGAGAATGTCCACGCCGGCCTTCGCAAGTTTCCCGGCATTCAAGGGAGATACTCCCCCGTCCACCTCAATCAAGGCCTTGCTGCCGATGCGCTTCAGTTCCTTCTTGACGGCCTTGACACGGTCATAGGTCGTCTCGATGAACTTCTGTCCGCCGAAGCCGGCAAAGACGCTCATCAGCAGTACGTAATCCACCTTACCGAGGTACGGGAAGATCTTCTCCACCGGGCAGTCGGGGTTGATGACGATACCCGCCTTGACGTTGAAGGAATGGATGAGGTCGATGACCGTATCACTCTCTTCCAGAGCGGCTTCGTAGTGGAAGCTGATCATCGACGCGCCTGCCTTGGCGAAGCGCTCGACGTACTTCTCCGGGTGCACGATCATCAGGTGCACGTCCATCGGTTTCCGGGCCTCTTTCGCGATGGCTTCCACCACCGGGAACCCGAACGAAATGTTCGGGACGAAGGTCCCGTCCATGATGTCCAGATGGAAGATGTCGGCGTGCTCATTGACGATGTCCACATCCTTGGAAAGATGCAGGAAGTTGGCGGCGAGGATGGAAGGGGCGATGATCATCTTATGCGAAATTGGTGACGACATCCTCCAGGTGCTTGACGAACTTGTCCAGGGAAGCGAGTTCGAGCTTCTCCCCCGGCGCGTGGACGTTGCGGAGCGTGGGACCGAAGGAAATCATGTCCAGGTCCGGGAACTTCTCCAGGAACAGGCCGCATTCGAGGCCCGCGTGGATGGCTTTTACTTCCGGATCCACGCCGAACAGTTTCTTGTAGGACGCCACGGAGGACTTCAGGATGCGGGAATCCAGATTCGGTTTCCAGCCCGGATACTCACCGTGGTGCTCCACGTCGAAGGAACCCAGGAAGAGGGCGGCTTCCACCCTTTCGGCCATCGCGTGCAGCTCGGAAACGACGGAGCTCCGCTGGCTCGTGACCACCTTCAGGACATCGCCTTCGATATGGACGGCGGCGAGGTTGGTCGAGGTCTCCACGAGACCGGGAATGTCCATCGACATCTTTTCCACTCCGTGCGGGACGGCGAGGAGGGTCATGATGATGTTGGCGGCGTCGCCTTCCTCGATCGGACGGATGAGGCTGGCTTCGGGTTTGCAGGTGACGAAGATGTCCGGGTCGCTGGAGGCGAACTCCTTCTTGATCACGGCGTCGAACGCCTTGGCGTCCTCCATCATCTCCTCGACCTCATCGGCAGGGACGGCGATGACGGCCTCCGCCTCGCGGCAGATGGCATTGGGCTTGTTGCCGCCACCGAGCGTAAGAAGCTGGAAGTCGTACTGGAGTTCGGTGTACAGGAAGCGGAGCAGGAGGCGGAGCGCATTGGCCCTCTCCTTGTTGATGTCGTCGCCGCTATGACCGCCGCGACCGCCGGAAACCTTGATTTTCAGCGTATTGTAACCCTTGCGGAGGGCTTCCCGCTTGAATTCGAAGGTAGCGGTCGTGTCGATGCCGCCGGCACAGCCCACGAAGAGCTGGCCCTCGTCCTCGGAGTCCAGATTGATGAGGGTCTTGCCGTCGAACAGGCCCGGTTCCAGCGCGAAGGCACCGTCCATGCCGGTTTCCTCGGAGATTGTGAACAGGCACTCGATCTTGCCCATGGGCAGGTCGCTGTCCAGCAGCGCCAGGCAGGCGGCAATGCCGATGCCGTCGTCCGCACCGAGGGTGGTGTTCTTGGCGACCATCCAGCCATCCTCAATCTCGTACGGGATGGGCTGCGTGAGGAAGTCGAAATCGAAGTTGGCGTGCTTCTCGCACACCATGTCCTGATGGGCCTGGAGAACCA
>Ga0310786_10005715_pt1 | contig 16774 bp, 25 predicted proteins | sample AusTroGonzalo_MG_FD_203881 | JGI IMG/M metagenome (GOLD analysis project Ga0310786, IMG submission 203881) | Bovine rumen microbial communities from tropical cattle in Woodstock, Queensland, Australia - Gonzalo_03 (v2) (version 2) | ecosystem: Host-associated > Mammals > Digestive system >... | reverse complement strand
CTAGTAGTATTTGATATTCTTCATCTAACATACATTCTTTAATGATATAGTCATAGTCTTTTTTAGTAAAATCAAAAAAGTTCATTATTTTCTTTTAGATTTACGATACTTTCTTCTAATAGTAGTTTTGGTATATTTAATCTTTTGTTTAGCCACTATTTAACCTCGTTGTTATCACCACGAATAAAGTTGTTATTACCATAGTTGTCTGCTTCTTGTTCTACTTCATAAGTTTCAGTAGTGATTTCTTCTGTTCCTATATCATTTAAAACGTGTATTAAATAAACTCCTGTTAAGAACCAAAGTATTATTACTAACATTAAGACAGATGAAAAAGCAAAACATATTCTTTTATTAGCACGTTTACTATCTTTTAATAATTCCATTGCTAAACTTTGTTCTTTAACTGATTGAACTTCTCTTTTCATTTCTACAATGTCCTCCCTAAGTCCCATTTATTTTGCCCCTTTGTGATATAGTAATATATGTTGTTCTAATGCTTTTTCGACACGAGCATCTATTTCTTTATCATAACTGTCTAAAATGTCTAATATTTTGTCTAATTTGATTTTTACTTGAGTTAATCTATAATCAATAAGCACTTGATTAGAACTTTCTTTGTCAAATTCTTTAGCATCTTCTTTGGCTTCCTTAACTGCTTTATCTTTTCTATTAGTAGCAAAGTTAACAACAGTCATCACTGCTGATAATATACTAATGACTAATGCAACTGTTATCTCCATACTATACCTCCTAAATACTCTTACTAGCACTTATTATATCACATTTCTATAAAAAAAACAAATAGAGCATATTTCTATGCTCTACTATATTCATCATTATAAAGTTCTTTGTAAAACTCTTCATAACTTTCTATTGCTTCTTTCGGTGCTTTATCTGATAATTTATACTTCCATTCTTTTTCATCCCAATAATACCATTCTTCGTTATTCATAAAATAAGGTTTATCTAAAATATTCATAATTGCCTCCTATAAAATCATCTATATATTTTTTCAATGCTTTTGTAACCGGTGTTTCTTTTCCTAATTCCATCTGAGTGAATGTTTCAGCAAACCATTCAAATCTTGGTGTTGATTTACCATATCCACTTACATATTTTTCGATATCAGGAACTTGTTTTGATATTTCTTTGAATATTTTTAAATCACCTTGCATATAATCGCCTCTACCTAAACTTCCTATATAGCCTTTTGCGTGTTCTATATTTTCTATCATTTTATATTCTAGCAGATGCCCAAACTCGTGTGTTACTGGATATATGTTATAGTTTTCTGTATCAACCTCTTGCCACCAATTCTTTAATATCTTATTTTTAACATTATCAATAAGTAAATCTTTCTCTTTAAAATATTTTTCATTAAATTCTATGTAATGCCCACCAAAAAATCTAGCATAATTATTTTCTCCTATCATATCAGGAGTTGATACTTGCATTGTCAATTCATTTGTTTTATAGTCGTTATTTATATCATTTTTAACAAACTTATATTTATTAAGCAAACTATCTACTTGTATAATTTGTTCATCTATTAATCGTGGGTCTGCATTTAATATATGTTTTACTACTATATTATCATTTTTATATATATTATTCCATTTTTCTAATAAATCTTCTTTATTATTAACTTCAATTTTGATTTTTGGTTTAACTATGTTATCAACTTTAATTTTACGATAGCCACTAACTTTTAATCTGTCCATTTTAACAGGCAAACCACTTACATCTGATAATTCTTTATATTTCTTTGTTAATTTATTTATCTTACCTTGGCTTTGTAATGCTAAATCATTATTACCACTTTCTCTTGCTAGTATTTGTATATCTTTTTGTTTCCTTATTTCTCTTTCTATATTTCTTTGTAATTGTTCTCCTTGATACATACTATAATGTTTGCCGTTAAAATCAAATCCTTTTTCATTTCTATCTATAATATTTTTTAACTCATCATCATTATATGCAGGTCTTGATACTCCTAATACAATACTAAATACATAGTGGTAACAATTCATTTCACTAATAGGTCTATAACCATTCTTACCATCGTGGTCTAATGTATATTTCTTTCCAGTATAATCAGTTGCTTCTAATCCACTATTTAACTTTTCAAACTCTTCGTTACTAAATTGTCTTCCTTGTACTTTTTCGTGGTCTTCTGCTGGATTTTCGTGTACTGATATTTCTATACCATCAGAGCCTATTTCTAAACCTATTTGTTTCTGGTTTTCATTATGTAATTCCCTTAGTCTACCTTTTAAATGCATATTAATTGCACTATCCAATCTGATACTTCTACCACTTTCATAATCTAATGTCTTTAAACCACTTCCACCAATTTCTTTAAGTATCTTTGACATAGCCGTATCAAATGTTTCTTTACCTTGACTTACATTTAATAATGCTTCTTCTAATAATTGATTGTATGTATCTCTTAAATTATGAAACTTACCATTTATTGTATATCCTAATACATTTGACCTAGTATAGTTATACATTTCATTTTTAGCAATTTCTATAATAGCATTTTTCTGTGCTGTAAATATTGGGTTTTCTCTAAATGGTATATTTCTATATTCATAAAAGCCTCTACTAAACTCACTATCTTCTTTTGCATAAGCAGAAAATATATCATTTAATTCATTAATATTCATATCTGTATATTTTGATAGTTCTTTAATAATTTTTTCATAATCTCCTCCATATTTAAGCATTTGTACTAATTGTTGTGCTTGTGTTGGAGTTAAACTTTTTATCTTTTTAATAGAAGAACCTATCTTCGTTAGAAAATAGGTGTTTGCTTTTTCAATTCTTCTAGTTAATCTTTCTATTAATAATTCATCATTTATCATATAGGATTACCTCCTATTCGTTTCTTGTTCCTAATAAATCATCTACATCAGGTTGTTCTTTAGCAATTTCTTCTATTGCTTTTTTACTTTCTTCTAATGTTTCATCAGGGTGTAGCCATTGCCTTACTTCTACTTTGTCTACTATACCGTTAGTATTTGCCCAAATTAATTGGCTCCATTCTGCTTGTGTATCTTCAAGTAATGAATATGACCAATCGAATGTTACTTCATAATCTCCTTGTGGTGATAGATTAAAAGCATTTGCAAGTACATTACAAGCGTAGAAGAAATCATCTAATCCTTTTTCAATATTAGTTCTCATATCATCTACTATATTAAATGTATCATACATACTTCTTTTTATTTCAGTAGCAGTAGCATTTTGTGTTTGTACATCACTTATAATACCTCTACTTGTACCAATTTCATCTTCAAGTCTTTTATATAATTCTTGTAATCTTTCAGTATAACTTCTAAATGCTGGGTCAAATACATTAAACTTATTATCGTTATCATCAAAATTAAATGCTTTATATAAACCATCTTCTGGTAATTTTTCAACATTTCCATTTTTATCTGCTTTAAACATTGTAAAATCTACACCTACAAATGGTCTTTTCAATCTAAACTCATCATATAGTTGTTTCATTGTTTCTTTTATTTCTCTAATTGTATCATCACATCCATAAGTTATTGGTACACCATATTTATCATTTGTTTTACGATTATTTATTGGTGATTTAATATAACCTAATAATGCTCTATCTACATTCGATATTGTTAATTTAATCAATATGTTTTTCCAAAAATCAGGTACTTCTATTTCTTTACCTGTTTCATCTGTAAATCTTTGTTCTATTACTCCATTATAAGTACCATCTATATTCTTTTCTAGTCTATAATTTGACCATCTGATATAAGTTTTTGTTTGTCCTATTCCTTCTGTTATTTCTTTTCTTTCAGCAAGTACTGTTACTCCTGTAATTAAATCTCCTTCTGTTGAGTCAATTGTTGCTCTATTTTGTGGTATTATGTTATAGTATAACTTTTTACCTTTAACATAAGGTATTACAAATACACCACCATATCCATATCCCATTGAAGCAAGTTTTTTTGCTTTCTTCCATAATGATTGACCTGTTAGATTTAATAAGTCAGTTCTTGGATTATCTCCATCAATATTCATATTACTATCACTTATAGTATAATTTGCTAATTTGTTACTAAATATAGCATTAAAATTGATGTTATCAATACTTTCATATTGAACTGCATATTTTAAATTATCTTCGACCTCTTTCTTTCTTGTTTCTGTTCCAACTTTAAATATTTTATTTAATATCCAAAGAAATATATTCTTTAGCATACACAACCACACTCCTTTACTAATTTAAAGTCATATATATTATACCATATTTTACAATAAATATCCAAACTGCTATTGACCTTTCTTTTTCCATACATTATTAAGTGCATATCTGATACTATCAATTGTATGGTTGTTTTCATCTACATAACCACTTATATAATTACCATCTTTGTCTTGTTCAAACTCATAAGTACTAAACTCTTGTGCTGATACTGGACATCTCTTTGGGTCTATTACTATTTTAGCAAGTGATGATAACCACTTCATTGAATATTCAACACTACCTGGTCCTTTTTCAGCACCTTTCATACAACTTCCGTATGCCTTGAAATCTCCTATTGATTTTGGTTCTGCACTATCTGCTATAATTACATCATCTTCTGTAACACCTTTATCTTCTTTTAAATGTTCCCATACATCGGCATTACTCATTTTATTTACTACAAACTCATCGAATATATATAAAGTTCTTTGTTGTGAGTTATAACAACATTTAGTCCAAGCAAGTGGGTCTGGAAACCAACCAAAGTCCATTCCTTGATATGTGTAATCGAATGTATTTATTTCATCATCTGTTATTTCTCTTAATTCTACGTTTTCAAATACATTTCCACCAACACCTGTCATTAAACCAAGATATTCATTTTCATATAATTTTTCATTTACATCTTTCAAGAACTCTGCTTCATCAACAAATGCTTGTCCTAACCATTTCTTAGGTACACTTCTATAATCGCTTAAATGAACAATTCTACTATCTTTAGGAATAAGTTTTTCTATATTAACAAAATGTTGAGTAGATGCTGGTGTATTGTAAGAATAGAATTGTATAAAATCTTCTCCACCACGAATTAATGATTGATTGATTTTACGAACTTCATTCATACCTGCAAATTGGTCAAACTCTTCATACCAAGTAATACCAACATACATATCTTTTGGAGTTTTTAATGATTTAATTTTTCCGTAATCATCTGCTCCTCTAAAATATATTACTTGTCCTGTTTTCATATTAGTCATTTCTAATGGTGATTTAGTTAATTTCCATCTATCCTTTAATCCTGGATAACTTTCATCTAATGTATCTATTGCCCACTCTAATTGAGCAAATACTGAGTCTTTTAATGTATCTTTAACCTTTCTTAATACAACAGCACACATTCTAGGGTTATTCTCAAGTAATTCTATTATCTTTTCACTAATAAATGATGACTTAGTACTACCACGACCACCTTCTAAATAGTATTCACGGTATTCTCTGTCATCTATTGCTCTGTTTATATCACTAAATGAACTAGAAATGTCTTTTGCTGGTAATACAATATATACATTCTGTTCTTCATCTTTTTTTTCTTTCTGTTCCATTAATGTTTGTATTACTTCATAATTTCTAGCATTACCATTAACTGCACCTTTAATTAATCCTAAAGTTACCATTTCTTGATAAGATAATTTTTCTTTGTTTTTATCATTGATTGGTACTTTATTTAATGTATCTTCTAGTACTGCTAACATAGTGGCTTTTTTTCTTCTTGCTTCGCCACTTGCTTTACCACCTCTCGACGCTTCTTCTACAGTTAACTTATGTGCTTGTGGTATCAGATTATCATTCTTGTTAGCCACTATTTCACCTCATTTCACTTATTTATTCTTTAATAAGTAATATATATGAATTAGCAATAAACTTCCATTGAGAAAACATACACTAAATGATTTAATACTAAATCCATATATGATAAATACTATACATCCTACTATATTGATTATTCTAACCTTTTCTAAATCATTATACAAAAATGATATTAATATTATTATACTTGCTATTGTTCCTAATACTTCCATAAATACCTTCCTAACAAAATAATACCTGCTTGACTTATTTTCTATTTTATTTTCTTACTTAAATATAAGAATGGTGTATCACATAATGCTATTACTGTTTCAATTATTGTTGTTGCTGTTGCTATCATTAACATATCATTTAAACTATAAATACCAGTAAAGCATAAGAAAGTGAATATAAAGTTTTCTAATCCATTACATAATATTGTACATAAATTATTTCTAAACCACATACACTTTCCATTCATTTTTTTCTTTAGCCAAGAGTAAAGTCTTACATCTGCAAAATTAGCAATAGTTAACATTACTATACTTGCAATACTTATTCTTGGTATTATTCCAAATATTGTTTTCATACTTTCTTGTGCAAAGTCTAATTCATTTGGATTGAATAATAACATAACTTGCATAATTACGATAAACATAATTACACTAAATACAGCAAACCTTATTCCTTTTTTTGCTTCTTTCTCTCCATAACACTCTGTTAATATATCTGTTACTAAGAAATTACTAGCAAATAATACATTTCCTAGAGTTGCAGATAAACCAAGTACATTTACTGATTTTACTACTCCTATTTCTGCTAATATAGTGGCAACTGCCATATATCCTATTAAACCTTCTTTACCAAATAATTTCTTAATAACTAATACACTTGTAAATATTCCAATTACTGAAATTATCAATAATAAATTATTCATCATATCATCTCCTTATTTTTTTTATAGTAGGTTATGGTTAACTACTAATCTTTACATACACTCTTCCATTTATTATAGTAATGTTCTTGCATCTTCATACCTTCAAGATAATTAAGTAATACTACTGTTAATCTATGATTTTTTGAAAACTCTTTTGTTACTTTTCCTCTACTACCAACTCTACCATATATAGATTGTTGTACCCAACTACTACTATCTACAAAGTCGAATGGAACAGTGTCTAATATTTTCTTTCTTGTCATTCCAAGACAATGAACTTTACAATTATATTTTTTGGCATATTTTAAAAACATCAGATATTGTTCATCTTTTATGTCTTCATTTTTAAATCCTGTAATCGCTATTATCTTTCCAGAATAATCACGACACATTTTTTTAAACTCTTCTATGCCTCTATTTTTATGCCAAACAGGTATTATTTTGTCAGAAACTTCTTCTAATATTTTTCTTAATTCTAATACTTTGTCGTATCCTATAATGTTATCAACATCCATTTCAAAGTATCCTAGTATATTACTATTATCATTTTTTTTAATAAAGTCTGCGTATTCTCTTGTATATTCTAACCAATCAACTTTAGTTCCTTTCTGAAAACTATGTGCTCCACTATCTACCAATAATAACTCACTATGATTTTTTATTTTTTCAAAAGTCTTCGGTGCTTTTCTTATATAATAATACGATACTAAGTTCCATTTCATTTTTAAATCTGGCTTTTCTTTTAATATATAATCAATAAACATATATTGACCATCATCTTTACAAGAAGAACCTCCTTCTATTGCACTTAAAAATATCTTCATTAACTTACTTCCTCTATTTTTTCAATATTTGTATCTGTATCTACTTTCTTAAAATGTATATCTCTATCTATATGGTGGCAAAATGGGCATTCTAACATTCTATGACTAGGTTCATCATAACTACTGTCTGTTAAATCTTCAACACTATCCCAATCAACTTTTATATTATCAAAACCAAAGTCTTCCATATTTAAACTTAAATCTTCTAATTCAATATCTAATAATCCATAATCCCAATTTGATTTCTCTGATACTTTATTATCTGCTAATCTAAATGCTTTTATTTGTTCTTTCGACAAATCATCAGCAATTATACAAGGTACTTCTTCTAATCCTAATTGTTGACTTGCTTTGTATCTTGTATGTCCGGTAACTATTATTCCATTCTTATCAATTACTATTGGAACTTTAAATCCAAACTCTTTAATTGAATTAGCAACATATTCTACTGCATCATCGTTTTTTCTTGGGTTTTTTTCATAAGGTTTTATTTCATTTAATTTTTTATATATTATATTCATTTTAACTCTCCTTTATTTCTATCTGATATATATATGCCATCAATTTCTTTTTAATCATATAAACATCAGTTTTAAATCCTTTAGTGTCTTCTACTATTTCTTTGCCATCTTTCTTGTATACAAAGTCTGCAACATAAGTCATCTCTCTATATCTTTTTTTGTTTAAATTAAATGCAGGTATAAGTGTATAAGGTACTTGTCTTTTTAACTCTGTTATTTCTCCTTTGTCTAACATTGATTTTAATTCTAAATATCTATATGCTTCTTTCTTACTATCAAATGTTAGTCCAAATACAGAACATTTTTTATTATGATACTTCATTGTTCACCATCTTTCCAAATCTTTTGTTATATTCATTTGTTAGTCTTTCTTTACTTTCATCATCATTGTTAAGATACTCCCAAATCATATCTTTTACTTTTTCTTTTTCAAAACTAATAGAATATACAAATCTTTTATATGCTTTCTTTTGTTTCTTATTCATTAACATATATTTAATTTGGTGTAATTCTTTATTTTCGTAAAAATCTCTTATACCGTAAAATCTCATAAGCAACAAAAAAAGGCAATAATATCCCTGTTGCAATTACCACCTTTTAAACTCCATAAATATTGCATAGTACCACCACCATACAATATAAGTATAACATATCTTTATTAAAAAGACAATAAAAAAATGGGACATTTCTGCCCCTAGCCTATGAAATCAGGAAATCATTGTTCCCTGAAACAAAATTATAATAGGTATTCTTCACACTAATTTACTATAACCAATTATTATTCGACCACTAGCCAGTTAAGAAGCCTCATAAGGGAGCGACCACTTATTCTTTCCTAACCTTTAATTACTAGAATAAATCTTTCTTATCAACTTTCACACACATTAGGCAAAATTCGCTATACTGCGTGACAGGCAGTGCATTTCCATAATGCGTCATTCATTATAATATGTAGTCTTGTGCTACTCGTACCAGTTTCTAATCTTATACACCTATCACTAGGTATCAGCTACACTATTGGGTTTTTGGTATTCATATTAAACACTCTAACCACCACAGTTAGTATGTTTTGTATGGCTTTCTCCCTAATTGATAATTTAGGTTTTTGCAGATTACCAACGATTAGTCCTGTGTCTTATAATCTCTTATAATAAACTGCTATTATCTTTTTCTATACTTTGTATATCTTAATAATGATATTACTATCACCATCCACTCAATCCCCTTTAAAATCTCTCTCAAAGGTAATAAGGACAAGATAATACCCTTCCCACATTGTGTTGTGGTTTTTCATAAGGTTCTATTATAATTCTGTTTCAAAGAACAACTGAATGGCGATACTTATAAAGCATCATACTTTATAAGCATCACATTGAATAGATATAACCAACTTATTACAGGTAGCAGTTGTTAGTAATAACATTTAATACTACATTATAATATCTACTCAATGTGCTACCTATAAAGGTAACACAGAGAACACACCAATTGTTAGGTGCTTAGTACTATATAAGTACTAATATCATTATAACATATTTTTTAATTATTGCAAATATTTTTTTAGATATTTTTATAAATATCAAATATGATATCTTTTAAGTCTTGCAACTTAACTATGTTTCTATACTTTTCTTGACAGTTGTTTAATTCATTCTTGGCTTTTGCTAATAATAATTTATATTCTTCATCATCATCCAATACATCTACTAACTTTTTAAAAGTTCTTTTTTCATCATCAACTTTTCTAGTACTAACATATACTCTTGCTTTTTCTATAGGCTTTTTATTATCATCAATTATTATTGAAATACTACATAAGATATCTGTTGCTTGTTTTAATCTATATTTTCTACCTGCAACTTCATTATCCCATTCGAAGCATTTTGCTAATTCACTATCTCTATGAGTTTCTGCATATTCTAATACTTCTTTATTAGTTAATTCTCCTATATCTTTGATTTTTTCTAATTCTTCTCCTACTTTATTAGCATCTTGTTTATACCAAGCATTACTCCAAGTATATTTCATATTACTCCTCCTTTCTCCTGCCTTAACAGACCAAAGCGAACTCCAACTGACCCCACCTGACCTGCCTTACCGGAACTCATCCAACCATACCGGGACAAACCGTTCCTGCCGGACCTGACGACACCGTACGAAGAACGAGCCGTACTCCAACGCAACACACGATACCTGCCGAAACTAAACCTACCATTTATTTTTTAACTATTTTGTATCTACTATATATGAACCAAAGTTGCCACCTTTTTCAACTCTCATTTCACCAAGCCCACAACTGAAGCCACCAACATTTATAAAATTAATTATTTGTTCTAGTGAATAAGCACCATTTTCATTGTACTCTATTGTAAATGTCATTGACCAATCATTAAATTGTGGTCTAAATCTGACATCCGTACCTCCGTGTGCTATTCTTACGTAATCTTCTCTCATTACTACTTCTTTGTAATTTATTTCAACTAATTCTTGTGGTATTAAGAATGCACCATATAAACTAACTTTGTCTTTAGTCATACCATTTCTATATGCACCACTTGCAATACTTGCCTTTATTCCTTTTGCTGGGAAACCAAACTTTGCTCCTTTTTTAAGTGCTTCTTCAAATGCTTCTGTAGTAAACTCTGTTGGCATTTCTGTTAGCCAATAGTTTGCTCTGATAAAATCTTCTACTGGATTTCTTAATTCTTTAGTCTTTGCTTTTTTCATCTGAGCATCTATTATTTGTTGTCTACTCTTTTCATTAAAATTATTTACTACTAAAGGTGTAGTACCTTTTATTGTTACTTTTACTTCTTTTAATTTAATTGGTTTTAATACTATTTCTTCTTCTACTTTCTTTGTCATTTTCTTTTAATCTCCTTTTTCTTATTTTATATTAAATATTTCTAAAATATCATTACCTGCATAAGTTGTTGGTAATTGACCATTCCATTTTTCTATAAATTGTTTTGCGATAACTTCATCAGTTAATGTTTGTTTTAACAATTCGTTTGATTTTTTAGTTGCTTCTGCTTCAACTATTTTTTTCTCTGCTTCTATTTTTGTTTTTTCTAATTCTTGTTTAGCAGTTAATACTTTTTGCTCTGCTACTTGTTTTTCTTCTATTGCCTGATTATATGCTTTACTAAAATCTAAATCAATAATATTGAAATCTGTAATAATAATTCCATATTTTTCTACTTTAGTTTGTATTTCATTTAAGCATTTATCACTTACTTCATTTCTCATCGTAATAGTTTGTTCTGCTGTATATTCACTTATAACTGCTTTAATACTTTCTTGTATTGCTGGTACTAATATTGTATCTTTATATGAGTTTCCTACTGTCTTATATAAACTAGATGCTTTGCTTCCATCTACTTTAAAATTAACTGCTAATTGAGTTGTAATAGTCTGTAAATCTTTACTAGAACTTTCTGTTTCTAATTCTACTTTCTGCACTTTAATATTTACTTTAACTATTTTTTCAATATATGGTACTTTTACATTAATACCTTCTTTTAAACTACTATCAATTATTTTTCCAAATCTGACTTTTAATCCTACTTCGCCACTTCTAACTGTTGTTATACTAGCAAATATAGTTATTAATAAGAATAAGCCTATAACACTAAATATTATTATTTTTGGTATATTCCATACTTCTTTATTTATTTTTTTATTTTTGCTTTCTCTATAATCATATTCTTCTACTTCTTTTATTTTTTTAAAATTAAACATATTTTCTCCTTATAAATAATTTTTTCCATATTTTTTTCTAAAATCTTCTGGACTTTTATGATATACTTCACACCATATTTCTTCTGCTATTGCTTTCATATTTGTTTTTTCTTCCCATTCTTTAGGACTTAAATGTATTGAAAACTTACCTGTTCTATGTAATTCAGGTGTAGTAAATATTACTAAGCCATCTGCTATACTCTTTTTTCTATTACTTGTTCTTCCTTCAAATACTTCGTGTCTTTCACTACCGTTAAAACGAAAGTTTCTCCAATATGGTGGGTTATCATTCATAATGCAATATTCATTAGTTTGCATCATCATAATATTTACCCATAATTCTTTGGAAATCTTTTTTATCTTCTACTGCTTCATATTCTTTAACTACTCTTGTCAAAGCAGTTGCTAATATATGTATTGCATCAACTGGACACATCTTATTTGTTTTTACTAATATTTTACTATCTTTTCTTTGCTTTAATATTATTTTCTTATTCATTGTTCCACATCCTTTTTAATGCTTCTATCTGTTCTGGAGTCTTAGTTGGTATATTAAGTTGTTCTGCTTCTTGAACTACACCATCTATAAAAATACTCATTTCTTTTGTATCATATTCACTTGTACCTTTGTATATATGATAATGTGTAAACTCTTTATCATTTAAAACTGATGTACCTGCTTTTTCCCAATATTTAAAATAGCCTTTAATGTCTATGGTAGAGAGAATACTTACCATTTCTCTCTGACCATAATCTTTTAACATTTGTAAATATACTTCTTCTTTCGATTTACTTATCTTATTTGCAATTTCAGTTATCAGATGCCAAGCATAATTGTTAGCATTTAAACTCCTTTTTTGCTTGTATTCTTTTATTTCAAATAAAGTTTCATCATTTTGGTTAAGTAGCCAAGTTATTGCTTGATTTTTATTACCTACCATTTTCATCTAACCTTTGTATTTTTATTAAATATCTTAATACATCATTATTAGTTAAATATCCTATAACATTATCTGTTATTGGAGTATTATAAGATAAGAACCATTTTGGGTCTGCTTTTGAATTATCGTCAAAATAGATAACTGCTAATTCAAATAAATCATCTTCAAATCCATAACTACCATAATGTTTAATAACACTAGCACCATAACCATTTTCAAATCTAAATATCCATTGCTGACCTTTATGCCCATTATCTCCTATATAATATTTTTCAAATCTTTCATATTCTAAAGGAGTTTTACATTGCTTAAATAATTCTACTATACCATTCATATTATTCTCCTAAAATGGTAAATCATCATCTGTTACTATTGGTGTTACACCATCTATTACAGTTGGTTCTTTTGGTCTACTTGTTAAGATGTTAATTTTATCACATACTACATAATTTCTTGAGTGATATTCTCCATTATCATCTTTCCAAGTATCTACTCTTAACTTACCTTCTATTTCTATTTTATCTCCTTTTTTAGCATAAGAATTAAGATATTCTGCTTTCTTTTCAAATGCTACGAAATCAATAAAATCTGATAAATAATTTCCTTCATCATCTTTTTTTTCTTTTCTTACTGCTATGGTATTTTGTACATAACTTTTATTATTTTTTGTGTATTCAAGTTTTATATCTTTAACCATATTACCTGTTAAACATATTCTATTCATTTTAATCACCTATAATTTCACTAATTTTTTCTAGCATTTCATCTATATCTATTTCTTCATTTTTTTGTTCTTTATTATGTCCTTTAATTACTTTGAACATATAATCTACATCTCTCATACATAAGCAACCATTATCTAATAATGTTTGTATTGACTCACAAATACAAGTCATTACACTTGGTTTATCTCCAACTTGCATTGCTCCTTTATTAGTTGCTACTATGATACAAGTACTATCTTTAAATAGATTTTCAAATCCTTCTCTTATTTTTTCTTCTTGTTCTTTGTATTCATCAGATGGTTCTCCTTTTAATTTTTTAATTACTTTTTCTAACATTTCTTCCATTTTATTTTCTCCTTTTTCTTTTTTATCATTTTCTTTTTTTCTTAATTCTTCTACTGCTTCCTTTAATTCTTCTTTTGTCATTTTATTTATATCTTTCATATTATTCTCCTTTTTTTGGTCTTCCAACTTTTCTTTTAGTTGTTTCTTTTTTTGTTTTTTCTTTTACTGGCTTACTTTTCATTGCTTCTTCTAATTCTGCTTCAAACTTTTTAAAGTTTTCTTCAAGACGCTTTTTTGATTTTTTAAGTTCAATATCTGTTTTAACATCTCTTATTAATGAATAAGTTAATCCAATTAATAATACTGTTAATATTAATATTGTTAAAATACCTATGATTGTTTCCATTTTTACACCTCCTTTAACAAATCTCTATTCCATATTCTTTTTTCAAATCTTCTAATAATTGTTCTGTATTTTTGGATATATTATCATCTTCATAAGTCCAAACTATAAAGTTTTGTTTTAATTCTTTTTCTAAAATACTTTTTGTATGTTTTTTATCATCATCGTGTCCATAACCATTATATGTGAAATCATAATTACCGTCATTTACTTCTTGCCATTTGAACTTTATTCTTCTTTGCATACTTGGATGTGCTATTGTAAAACAAATCTTTTTAATATTTAATGGTTCTCTATCTGTTTTTATTCTAGTTAATAAGTAACAATAATTATCATCGTAACCACTATTTGCAGTTCCACTATATAGATTACATCTGTATCCTGCTTTTTCTAACAAATCTATTATTAATAAATATTGTGTTCCTATTTTTATTATTTCATTACTATTGGTTCCGGCTGTTACTCTGATATTTAAAAATATGTTTAAAACTTTTTGTGATGTTTTTTTAGGTTCTTGATTAATCATATTTGTAGGTATTCCTAACAAATATTGTGGAACATTTGCTTGAAAGCCAACTACATCTTGTTTTTGTTTAGGTCTATTTATTATATTACCTAATAATTTATTTACATTTAATTTTTTATTTTCATCTTTTATTTTATTAAATAATTCTTCATCACCATATTTTAATAAATCCAATGCTTCTTCAAAACTATGAGTTTTTGTAAAAGTAAATCCTCCTGTTTCACTAGAATCATCTCTGCCTGATTTTCTAGGTTTTGTCGAAACATATTTTGCTAATTCATCAATATTATTAAAAACATTTATATAAATCTTACCTTTGTTAATTTCTAGCATAAGTTTTTCATTTCCTTAACCCAAGAATTAGAATTATTTAATTTTTTAATTATCATATTTAAGTCATCTATTTGCATATTTTTAATAATAGTCGTTTTTAATATTGTCTGTTTATCAATACCTATTTCTAATAATTTAGTTGCATTTATTAATGCTCTCATTGAAACTATATATCTTAAATTACTATCATTTATTGCTTGTCTTAAATCTTTGATGAATAAATATAATTCTTCATCGTATGCTAATTGTCTTTCAACTTGTTCATCATAATCAAAATTAAGTACAACAAATCTATCTAGTGTAGCACCATCTAATACATTACGACCAACATATACCATATCTGCACCAGTTCCATAAGTATTACCTGCACATACTACTCTAAAATCTTTATTTGCTTCTATTCTTCCTATTGGGAAGTCAAAATATCTATTTGCTATTGCACTATTTAATATGATAAGTGCTTCTGGACTACTAGCATCTATTTCATCTAAGAAGAACATCCCACCATCTTTAAATGCTTTGTAAAACTCTGTTTCGTGATATATACCATTTGCATCTATAAATCCTGTTAACTTATATTCTTGATTAATTGCATTTGTTGAATAAAATGTAAGTCCTAATCCTTTAGCAACTTGTTCTAATGTATAGTTCTTACCTGCTCCTGCTCCACCAACTAGCATAAGTGGTATATCATTTGCTACTATATTACATATTTTATCAAAATCTTTATGAAATATTCCTTTTAATTTAACTTGAGTTTGATTTTGTTTTATAATTACTTCTTTTGGTAATAAACCATATTTTTCTTGTATAAACTTATCTAACTTTTCTTTAAGTCTATTTTCTAAGTCTTCTGTTGCAATATCTCTACCTTTTTCTATTATTGCTTCTTTCATAGCCTTTTCAACAGGACTTTCTTCTTTCATTTGTTTTAACATATCAGACATTTTGTCTAACATCTTTCCAATATCTTTACTATTTTCTTTAAAGCCTTTTTCTAATGCTTCTGTTATACCACTAAAATCTTCTATTTTAGGTTCTTCTTTTGCTTTTACTAACATTTCATCTGTCCAAGTAAAATTATCTTCATCTTCTGCTATTTCATAACTATAATCACTTTTTACTTTTAATATTGTTAATATTTGCCCTTTTTTATGATACATTTCTGATGTTAGTCCATATCCATTATAAGTATTACTCATACTAACATTTGATTTTAATTTAACTTTATCTCCTACTTTAAACTTTGCCATTTTCTTTAATCTCCTTTATCAATTTCTCTATTTCATTTTTTCTTTTTCTTTTAATTTCTACTAACTTTCCTAAACCTTTTTTAGGTAGCCATAAAGCATATAACTTTTTAAATCTTTTACCATAAGCCAATTCATATAAACTTAATTGCCAACTTAAATATTCTCGATCTAACTCAGCAGTAGTTTTGATATCACACAAACACATATCAACACCAATTCTAGCTATCATATCGAATCTACCAGCATATTTATCTTCATAATGTATCATTTGTTCTTGTTCTATTACATGAATATCATTTTGCTTTTTTAACTTGATATACTGTTTTAATGATTCTTTTTGAATATAATCTAGATCGTAATCATCAACTACAAAACTATATGCATCATTTACATCACACGGATAATATTTATCATCACCTTTAAGATATTGTTCATAA
>Ga0310786_10005712_pt1 | contig 16776 bp, 8 predicted proteins | sample AusTroGonzalo_MG_FD_203881 | JGI IMG/M metagenome (GOLD analysis project Ga0310786, IMG submission 203881) | Bovine rumen microbial communities from tropical cattle in Woodstock, Queensland, Australia - Gonzalo_03 (v2) (version 2) | ecosystem: Host-associated > Mammals > Digestive system >... | reverse complement strand
CTGCACCGCGCCTGCGACCCTGTAACCGGTATCAACCCCGACCAGAGCCAGTTTGACGGCACACCCAACCGCGGCAGCGAGTTCCACTACGACTCATGGCGTGTTCCTATGAACATTGCAATGGACTTCACATGGTACCACAAGGATGCAGAGTGGCAGACCGAGTATGCCAACAAGTTCCAGAAGGCAATCGTAGGCCGTTACGGCATCTATGATTTCAAGGATCAGTTCGCACTTAACGGCGACGAGTCAAAGCGCCCCATGGGCGGCGGCCGCTGGCGTCCCAACCTTCGTCACTCAATCGGTTTTGTAGGCACAATGGCCACCACAGCCCTGATGTGTGACAGCGAGTATAACCAGGAGCTGGTACGTCACATGTTCTCAATGGAGCACAAGCCCTATGAGGACGGATACTACGACGTTTATTACGACGGACTCATCTACTTGTTCGCCCTGCTCCACCTGAGCGGAAACTATCGCATGAACTGGTAAATATCGGTCACATCATTTCATGGCGTCCCGGCTTTTCCTACAAAGTCGGGACGTTCATTTTTTATTAAAAATGGTTACACGCGCGCACGCATTACGAAAATATGATTATCTTTACGCGCTATAACTGTTCTGCGCGCACGCACATATACGCGTATGTAAGCATAGAGGAATAGCCAATGGCCTGATAACTAAATAATTAATAACCAAACATATGAAAATCAACAAAAGATTATTCAGAAAGTCAGTTCTGACAGCAGCCTTGGTTGCTGTAGTCGGCATGGCCGTATCCTGCTCCGATCTCTGGAGCGAGCAGCACCCCGGTACCTACTACGTCAACTCAGGCGAGACCGTAGCATCATTCCTTGAGAATCACCCTTCAGGAGAGTTCTCAGAATTTGTAGAAATCATCAAGAAAGCCGGTATCTGGGGTGAGATGAGAACCTATGGTGACCACACCTGCTTTGCTCCTGATAACGCAGCCGTAGAGGAATACCTCGCAGAGAGAATGAAAGAGGCTCCGGACTCAATCAAGCACTATTTCGAGAGTGTAGAGACCCTGCCCGTTTATATCTGCGACTCAATCGCCAAGACTCACCTCTGCTACTCAACATTCTATTGCAGTGACATGAGCGGTGACGGTGCATTCCCCTATCCTAACCTGCTTGACCGTTTCCTCACCTATTTCTCATTCCCTGACACCATCTGGTCAGAGGATCTTGACACATTCACCGTGAAGCTGGCCTTCAAGGTAAACCAGCAGTCAAGAATAGTTGAGGCCGATGACTCCGTACAGAACGGCGTTGTCCACATCATCGACAGGGTGCTGCGTCCCAGTAACAAGTTCCTGCCCGGTCACCTCAAGGAGAACAATGAGAAAGCTCCTTACCGCTACAGAGCAACCATATTCTACGATGCCATCATCGCTACACACCTCAAGGACTCTCTTGAGAAGTATATCGATATCACCTATCCCGAGCCCGCATATGACTCAACATACGCTTGCCTGCAGACCACAGGTAAATGCGCTGTAGAGTATGAGACGGCTTATGAGACCGGTGACTCCAAGCAGAGAGCCATCTGGCCCGCCAAGAGATACTTCAAATTCACTCTGTTTGCTGTAACAGACTCTATCCTTGAGAACGAATACGGCATTCACAATCTGGCAGAACTCCGTCAGAAAGCCATCGATGTATATGGTGGAGCCGATCTGCCTGACTCAGTTGCCCAGAGCCCCCTCTACAAGCTTATCTCTTATCATATCCTGCCCTGCTGGATGACCTACAACCAGCTCAACACCTCACAGTCAGAGTTGGTCAACAACAGATCAGCAAAGGAGAGCCTTGATATTGAGGACTTCTATGAGACAATGCATCCCTACGCTGTAATGCGTATCAGTACTCCTGTTGATCCCAGCGTTGAGAGAAAGGGTATTTACATCAACCGTAAGGGTACCGTAAGTGACAAGAACCTGGAGTATCCCGGCATCAGAATCTGGACTCCTTCAGAGTATGAGAACCTGGATCCTACCTGCAGCAACGGTGGATATCACTTCATTGACAAGCTGCTGTTCTTTGACGCAGACACCAAGAACGTCCTGAGAACCAGAATGAGATATATGGCCAACACCCTTTCACCTGACTTCATCAACAGCGGTGCAAGAGGCCGTATGAAGACTCCTAACAGCAAGTCACCTACAGACCACGCCGTATATGGATTCAAGAGAGGTTTCGTAAAGAACGTTGAGTGCAACGACGCAGCTCAGTTCTATGTAAGATACAGAGACGCTTCATTCGGCTGCTTCTACGGTGATGAGATGACCATCCGTGGTATCTATGATATCATCTTCCGTCTGCCGCCGGTACCTGAGGACGGTACTTATGAGGTACGTATCTGGGGTAACTCACTCGGAAGCAGCAGCCAGAACGACCGTGGTATCGCACAGTTCTACTTCCGTGAGGGTAACTACGGTGACTTCAATCCCTGCGGCATTCCTGTAAACCTTGGTGTTAAAGCCATTACTGAGCCTCAGATTGGTGCCATCATGGATGATCAGTTTGAAGGAACAGACGAGGAGATTGAGCAGCAGATGCTGGCCAATGACAAGGCTATGCGTAACCGTGGTTACATGAAGGCTATGGATAGCTATTGCACCAGCAGCCACTCAACAAAGGATGCAGCCAACTCGCTGCGCGCAGATAAGTCCTGCTTCCGCAAGATTCTCTGCACCGAGTACATGAAAGCCGGCACAGATTATTACATCCGCCTGCGTCAGGTACTCCAGAACGAGTCAGCTGTCTGCCCGTTCAATATCCTTGAGATTGTACCGAAGGATGTTTATGACGGAGTAATACCTGAGGATCGCCATTGATCCTCAAGGTATTGACCAAGTCAATACAATAAAAAGAATCGGGACAACATATGTTGCCCCGATTCTTTTTGTATAAAAGTATTTTATTTACCGGAGTTATTGTTAGATCCTGATCCGGGTCTGAACTGCGGATTATACTGCTGAACACCCTGCGGAGTTCCTCCAAAACCGGGTCTGAACTGAGAACCACCAAATCCGGGACCAAACTGATTGGGCTGACCGGACTGAGGGAACTGACCCTGAGGGAACTGACCCTGAGGGAACTGACCCTGGGGAGCAAACTGCTGACGGCGCTGCTGCCACATGCTGTCACGTTGCTGGAAACGGCGACGGTTCTCCTGCATACGGCGAATCATTGCAGTATCGGGCTCACCCCAGTTCTTCCAGTAGTTCTCCCACCACTGTTGCTGCTGCTCATCGGCCTGCTGGAACTCACGCTGACGGTGACGCTGGAAATCAAACATATGGGGCTGCATCATGAACTGAGGATTCATGCGGTTCCACTCACCCATCATCTGGAACTGACGCTCGGCTGTGTAACGGTTCTGCTCAGAACGCTGTCCCCAGATCTTCTGACCAAGCTCCCACTGGGCCACACCCACCTTCTGACGGGTGGAATCCGGCAGGGCCTTGTCAAGTTTCTGCATGTAGTCACTGTTGATTTCCTGCCAACGCTTCATGTACTCGCGTGACTCAGGCTTGAGCTCACGGTTAAGCTTGGCAAGCTGCTCATTATACTCAATGTACAACTTGGCAAACTTATCATACTCTTTCTTGGTCAGGTTGGCATTCTCCTTTATGAAACGCAGGGACGCATTGATCATCTGCTCATCCCTTTCCTGAGCCATCGAAGGCTGAGTCAGGAGCAAGCCTGCCAGAATCAACAATGCAGTCCAACGCTTTTTCATAATCAGTTGCCGTAGTAGTTACTCATCATAGAATAGACGCCAAGTTCCTCGGCTGTCATATTCTGCAACACCTCATCCACGCTTGCGCACTGTGAGATGCTCTCGTAGTCGGGTATATCAAACCCGCCACCGAACGGATGAAGGAAAAGCAGAGCAACCGCAGCAACGCTTGCTGCACTTGCAAACAGAGCCACGATACGACGCTCTCTGTGCTGCTTGTGCTGCTGCTTGGCAATCTGGGACACAACACGTTCTGTCATGTCATCCAGGAAATGCTCAGGCATTCTGTAGGGCATTTCCCTGCTAAGTCCTTCCAGATCAAAATCTTTCATAACTGATGTTCTAATATATAATCCTTTATCTTCTGTACTGCGTAGTGATAGTTGGTCTTAAGCGTATTCACGCTGTCTCCTACTATTTGGTGAATCTCCTCGTAACTCTTGTCATCATAGTAACGCAGGTTAAACACCATCTTCTGCTTGGCCGGCAGGAGCGCTATCGCCTCCTGGAGGAGTATCAGAGTCTCATCGGCATCCGGAGCAGCTTCCTCTCGTACGCTGTCCTTAAGTGAAACGCCCAGGTCATCAACTGACAAGGTGAAACCGGAACGGTTCTTCAACAATTTGAGACTCTCATTGGTTGCTATCTTGTAGAGCCATGATGAAAGCGGATACTCGTTGGAGTATGTGCTCCTGTACTTATATACGTTTATCATCGTCTCCTGCAAGCAGTCCTCCGCATCATCATGGGCCACCACCATTCGGCGAATGTGCCAATATAACGGCTCTCCGTATTTCTTCATGATGAGGCGTACGGCCTCCTCTACATGATTGTCATCACATAGCAAACGGGCAATGGATTCATCGCTCACTGATAGAGATCCTTGGTTGTTCACTATGTCACTCTGATCACGTTTCATCCTTAATATAAATAATCAGTGCCGAAGTTAAATTATTATATCTTTTTAACTATTAATACGCTGCCTGTCGGAAATAGTCAAAGTCCGCATAACCGCCCGCCTGCTGTGTGCAGAAGCTATATAAGCCCGTTCGGTATCCGGTAAAATAATCCAAACTGAAAGACATCTGCAATGTGGCATCCACATCTTTCCAGCTCTTACCGTCCAAGGAGTAGCTCATGAAAGCCTGATCGGCACGCTCACCCTCCTCCTGAGGAGTAAAGACATAACGTATCTTGAGCCAAACCTTATCCTGTGTGAGCGGAATGCGCAGAGCCTCCGTATCAGGATTAGGCTGTTCGGCACCTGCCTGCTGCGGTCCCGGACGACGGCGTCCCATATTGCGGTGCGTCATCGCTACAAGACTCTTTGATCCGTCATCGGCACATTCTACACCTATGGTGCAGTAATTGCTCTGGAAGGCAATTATGCCGGCTCTATCACCGGGTTTCATTCCGGAAGCATCCATGCACACCTCGCTGTAGCAACGCGGACCGACAGTACGCTGGGTAAGAGTGTTACGTGCATTCATCACGTTGGTTGCCACCTGACCGGTCTTAAGACGCAGCCAACCCTTACGCTCGGTAACAGACCATGCATTGTTGTCAGGCTTATGGTTCCACTGCCAAACCAGATCAAGTTCATTCTTCTTGTAGCTGAACTCATCATTATCCCATGTGCGGTTCTTACCGCTCTCCGGCAGATTAACCGTAAACTGCTTGACAGGAACGGTCTCATCGCCCAATATAGGCCAACCATCCTCCCACTTCATGGGCTGCAGCGTAGGAATACGTCCCACTGCACCATGATCCTGGAACATGATAGCATACCAATCACCGTTTTGGGTCTCAATGATACCACCCTGAGCTACACCGTCTCCACGGCCGTCAAACGCACCGCTCAGTATCACCTTACGCTCATAAGGGCCCATCAGCTCCTTTGAACGCCAGGCGGTCTCGGTACGTACACCGCCGCTGGGCCAGTCTATCTCAAGAATATAGTAATAATCACCGATGTGATAGATATGAGCACCCTCGGCACGCAGGTTGAATCCCTGACGCGGAGAGTCAATCAGTATCTTCTCCTCGGCACCGGCCTTGATAGCCGATCCGTCGGGCTCCAGCTCTATTATACGCAACTCGCCGTTACCCCATACCACATACAGATGACCATCCTCAAACAGCATCGATGCATCATGGAACGGGCGGTCAATCACTGAACGCTCCCAATTGCTCTTACGGATATCCTTGGTCTTGTATATGTAAGTCTTGTTCTGGTCATTGGCAATAAACAGAGCATAGTATGTACCATCAACATAACGCAGTGACGTAGCCCACTGTCCCTTGCCATAGGCATTGCGGCCGTTACGCAGGTTATATACATCATCATCCTCAAGGAAGTCATACACATAGCTTACAAGCTCCCAGTGAACCAAATCCTTGGAGTGCATGATAGGAGCACCCGGGCAGAAATACATGGTAGTACTTACCATATAGTAGTCATCGCCTACACGGATCCAGTCATTATCAGGAATATCAGTATATGTAAGAGGGTTTACGCACTCAGTGGTCTTGTCCTTAGCAGAACAACCTGACCATGCCCCTACGAGCATGGTCAGTGTTATAGCAAATATAGTCCTTGCTTTCATGTCACATATCTGTAATTACAGGATCAATTGAAAGTAAGCCAGTCAACCTGGATCTTACCCTCGGTAGCCATCCTTACCTTGAGGTGATGGATACCCTTGGCTGCACCCTTTACAGGAGCGTCAACTGTTACAAGCTGGCGGTCTGCGGGAATATCAACAGTAGCGATTACCTTCTCATCCTGGAGAATCTCAAGCTTACCTGCTGACGGAGCGACAACCTTTACGGTAACCTTCTTGGGAGCCTTCTTGAACTCAACGGTGTTGTACTTGGCCCATGCGCCCTTCTCATAGAATACGGTCTTCCAACCTGCAAAATAGTTGCTGGGCTCCAGATAAGCGATAGAGTCACCACTTGCGCTCAGTGAAGTATAGCGGTCAAGCTGAATCTGGGTATTTGACTGGGTAACACCTATACCGCGCAGAGTAGGCTTAACCATCTTGATCTCACCCTTCTCATCGTCAAAGAAGATACTGTCAGCGCAAACTGAACGGTTCTTGTCAAACTCAGGTGAATACTCATTGTGGTGATAGAACAGATAGGTCTGACCCTTGAACTCTATGATTGAGTGATGGTTGGTCCAGCACTTGTTGGCATGCTCCTCAAAGAATACGCCCTTGAACTCATAAGGACCAAAGATATTGTCGGCAACGCAGTATGCCAGCACCTCCTCAACGTCACGTGCCCACGGGAAAGTCATATAGTACTTACCGCCGTGCTTGTACAGATACGGACCCTCAACAAGACCCTTGGTGGGGACGCCCTCAACGCGATGACGGTCAGCAGGATCAGTTGAAACAGACTTCCAGTCGGGGTTAAGCTTGGTGATGGTGATACCTGGCATAACCAGATAACCTGTGCCGTCATCATCAACAAAGATACAGGGGTCGATACCACCTACACCCTCAATAGGAGTAGCCTCAGGAGTGTAAGGTCCTTCAGGATAATCAGCAGTGCAGATACCTACACGGTTACCACCCATGCCACGACGACCGTTTGCGCTGGGCTGCGGTTTTGCACCTGCCGGGAAGAAGAAATAATACTTTCCGTTAGTGGGGTTCTGCTTACAGTCAGGAGCCCACATTGAATAACCCTTCTCATTCACCCAGGGAGCGCTCCACTGGTCAACAATCATACCATGGTCTGTCCAATCGGTAAGGTTGTCCGATGAGAATACGTGGTAATCGGCCATGCAGAACCAGTCCTTACGGGCATACTCTGCAGGAGCTTTTATATCGTGTGAAGGGAATACATAGACGCGGTCGCCTACAACGAGAGCCGAAGGATCGGCCGAGAACTGATCACGAACAATGGGGTTCTGTGCCTGAGCGGCAATGCCGGCCAGCATCAAAGCTGCCAGAAGCGTAAATCTTGCTTTCATCTGTTAATCTATAATAGGTTAATAATATACATATTTGGTAAGCGAGCATAAAGATACCCTCTTTTTGGCACATACACATAATACAGCCCATAAAAAGTGATAAAAACAAGAACCGGCGGGGGTTAATGCCTCCGCCGGTTCATTATCGGGTTACTGTTTAAGGGTTACTTAACCAGTATCTTTTCTGCTACGGACTTGCCGTTGCTCAGGATGGTACGCCTGATGACAACCTTACCAGCCTCAGGAGCAAGTACCTGTACACCGTTCAGGTTGAAGTACTGAACTGCAACGGGACTGACTGCTACAACGGGAGCTGCAAATGTGATCATATCAGCAAGCTTAGCCTCCTGTGCGGTAACAAGATCTGCATAGCTTACACTGGTATCAGGATTCCTCAACAAAAGTGAAGCTCCAATTACATTGGCCGCACCACTACCTGAAGCGCCTGTTATCTCATAGCTCAAAGTCAGAGCCTTGCCTTCAACCACCTGCACGCTGTCAATATAATAAACCTTACGTGAAGTACTCTTGGCCGGGGCTGTAAGCTTCTTATCAGTCTTATCAACAGTTGCCTTGAATTCTGTCTTTGAGATATTATTCAACTTCATATCCATACCGGCTATGTAATATGCAGCAGGCAGACCTTCAATCACTGTACTTGCAGTACCTGTAGTATTCTTGTCAAAGTGTACACCGGCAACAAAGATATGACCATCATCAGTTGTCATATCCCTTGCTTCAAAGCCGGGATAAGAAATAGCTGATGTACCGCCAAACTTAATTGACCAGCCGGGAATACCGGTTGCATTGGGACTTGATTTGAATACCCAGGTTCCATCACTCTTTTGACGCATGTCTTTATCAACAGTAGCGACGGTGTACATGTAATAGTTAGGAACAAGAGCACTTACGTCAAGACTGTCGGCAAGCTTCTCGCCAGCTGCATATTTCTTATAAATCTGCAACTTAACGGCTTCTCTAAGAACATTCTCCAGTTTTGTTCCTGGTTCCCTGATTCCTGCTATCAAAGCCTTGATGCCGTCCTTGTTGCCACCAAAGTCATAGCCCAATGACTCAGCAAGTTTAAACAACTCACGTGCCTGACGGGCATAAGCCACAACAGCATCCATTCCAAACAGATAAGCCTTGGTGGAATCAACCATTCCTTCATACAGGCCATACAACTCACTGTCATGCAGAGTAGCAAGATTATCCTTCTGGGCCAGAGCGGACTCATATATCTGCTGCAAGGCATCATACTCATGCAAATCCTTACCCTCCAACTTGGGATCATCTGCAAAGACAATATATGCCGAATCCAGAACTTCCTTGGTACTCTTAAGAAGAGCGTCATATCCCTTCGTTTCGGCTATACGTTTATCCATGTTCTGAATTCCTGCATTCAACATATCGGCAGCGAACGAAACATCTTTTGAAGCATACTGCGAGCAGTCATACGCATCGCCTGCACTCTTAAGCAGACTCAAGGTCTTGTATGCCTCTACATTCTCATAGTCAGTCTTATCGGCTGCCAGTGTTGAATCAACAGCAGCCAATGCAGTATAGAACAAGTCAACAGTATCCATACGAGCCTGCATAACATTAACGGCGGCATTCATAGCGGCAGCATTAGCGTCATAGGCGCTTGGAGCTGTTTCCTTAAATGAATTCTCCTTGAAAGTTGACATATAAGCAACAAATGCATTATAAATGTCACCCTTGTATTTGCGGGTTGATCCGTCTATCACCTTCTTCATGGCTGCAGCCTTGTCATACGCATCATTAATCTTCTTTACGTACTTGGTTGAGAAGTCACCTGCGTTGGCACTGCTTATAGAGTAATTACCAATCATCACGCCATTTTTGTTTCCTTCCTTTGTAACCCATTCAAATACATAGTCTCCTGCCTTGGGAACAGTGAAATTGAACTTCACGGTTTCAACATTCTCAGGCCACAATCCCTCACCCTTATCATTTTCTACATCATTGGCACCATCGATGAAAGTTTTGGGAGTAAATGTACCAATCTCAGTCTTATCACATCCTTCCAAAATTGCAAAACCCTTGTTATCACCATTTTCCAAAGCCTGATTGGGTTTCTCATAGAAATAGAGGTAACCTGTGATACCGGCAACATTCCAGCCCGTAGCCTTGAACTGAATCTTGCAATCACCAGCCTGGTCAAAATGTACTATCGTATAGACATTGGCAGTTTTGCCTGCACCGGTCTCGGAGGATCTGGTTATCAATACGTAACCACAGTTGTCTGGATTGCCTTCAGGATAATCAAGTGAATACAAACGGCTCTTTGCTCTGTCTGAACTTGAGTTGATACCCTTTCTGAATGATGATGAAGCATCATGAACGTATGTGCTGGCAGGATTGCAACCCTTGTTTGATGTAGAGAATGAAGGCAACTCGCCACGCCAGTCAGAGTCTATCTGTATTACAGCCGATACAGTCTTGCTGAATTCACCGAAATGATAATTCAAGACAATATCATCACCTAATGCAGTAGCTGCTCCCTTAAGTTGGACAAACTTGAAAGTATAATCTCCTGCCAGAGGAGTAGATGTATTTTTGCGTACAAAAGTTGTATATGTATCTGTAGATTCAATTACAGGCCATATCTCAACCAAGTTGCCGTCCTTATACACCTGACAGAAAGCTGTATTATGTCCTGATCCGTCCTCATTAGGATTAAACACAATCTTTCTCGACAGATTCAGCGTGATTCTTGTTATAGTATCAGGAAGGCCGAATGAACCATCCTCATATTTTGTTCCCTGAAATACGGGAGGCAGGTTTTTCATTGAATATACACCCTCCTTTATATTGGGGTTAGGAGTTGATACCTCATTGGTGAAATTAAACACCTTCTTGCCGGCAGCAACCCAATCGGCATCAAGAGCATTAGGATACAGACTACCTGTATATTTCAGCTTGATAGAGTCGGCCTCCGGATTGGTAAAGCTTACAAGCACAGAGTCAAAGCTTTCAAATTTGATTTGCTGTCCACCGGGACCCGGCGCTGTCCACATATACATGTAACCATCATCATGATACTCGGCCGAATTGATTCCAATCTTCTTCCAGCTTCCGCTTTTGAGACCCCATACTGTAAAATAATCACCGGGCAACTCGACAGCAGCAATTTTGCTCTTAGCCTTGGCAGCCTTGGCCAAATCCTTCAGGTTTGTCTCATAACCAAAATCAACACGAAGCAAATCGCCCGTATGCTGAATGCCACCAATCCAAGACTTGGTAAGCGTAATATTGTCTATTGAGTATTCTACACTGTCTGTCGCAAATGACAAACGGATAAAGTACTTATCGGGTTGTTTGATATATCTCAGGGTATCACCTTCATTAAGGGTTTTACCCCATGTACTAAGCTGCTCGTCGGTAGGACGCCAATTCCAGTCTTCATACCAACTGTAACTCTTATTATAAACAAAACCATCTGCGATGGAGTCATTCAGGTAGTATGACATCAATGTCAGCTTTTCCCATTCTCCATCTTCAAAATTATTCTTGGTGTATGAGAATCTGTCACCGCTAATACCCGTTGAGAATGTCTCACGCTGATGATGATATCCACGCATTAAATCAGCATAGAAAATAGGGTTGTTGCCTGCAGTCTTCCTGGTTCTGATAAAAATGGTAAGACGATATGATGTCTCATCATCAATGTCAAATCCGCGTATGTAAAGATTACGACGATGTTTTTCAACGCTCTTGGTACTACTACTATAACCGTTCGCCGTATGCGCATCGGCCGATGCATATCTGAAATAGTACTGACCGCCATCCTCGCCGTATTCACCAAAAGCTTGTTTACGCTCAACGCTTGCGTCACTGACGATTGATGATTTATCATCCTTATAAGGGAATGGAACTATCGCCGAGTCCTTTGAACTGGTTGAGGATTCCACACCATTCTTCAAAACTATAACGGAGTCAGTTCTTACAGCAAATATCTTATAATCACCTGTATTGTCAGTGTAGATATTTACGCCACTGACTGAACCCTTTCCAATCTTGGAATAGTATTCAATTTCATTGATTACACCAACAGGAGTGTCCAACCACTGTTGCCATGCCTGCTCGGCAGTAAGATCACCTTTCACTTCAAAATCCTGGTGGAATACCACCTCCGGATCATTAGAGGTCCTGGTCGGACCGTTCTGAGAGGCCACTGGCAGTGATGCAAACAGTGCCCCTGCTAAAAACAAGTAAAATTTCCTCATATAAATATCATTAAAATGGTTAATAACATGTTTCTCAACAAATAACAGGAACTCTTTCCTGTCTCAAAAGTCCTTTCTCATAAAGCAAATATACAATAACGGAATCAAAACCTATTCATATAATTTACTTTTTTTTATCCTTTTTAACATCCTTCCTTTGGTAATAAATAGAACCGGCGGGGGTTGATGCCTCCGCCGGTTCATTATCGGGTTACTGTTTAAGGGTTACTTAACCAGTATCTTTTCTACTACGGACTTGCCGTTGCTCAGGATGGTACGCTTGATGACTACCTTACCAGCCTCAGGAGCAAGTACCTGTACACCATTCAGGTTGTAGTACTGAACTGCGATAGGCTCAGCAGCTACCACGACAGGAGCTACGAATGTGATCATATCGGCAAGCTTAGCCTCCTGGGCTGTTGCAAGCTCAGTATAGTTGAACTTGGGATCAGCCTTGGTCAGATACAGGTTAACGCAGGTAACATCTACATGACCGGAACCTGAAGCTGAAGATATACGATACTTGAATGTCATATCGCTAACCTTACCCTTCTTGTTCTTGGCTATCTTAACCTTATTGAAATCATAGGTCTTGCTACCTGTGGCCTTGGTAGCCTTGGTCTCAATTGATGTTGAGTCAGTCTTGATGCTTACATAACCGTTGGACAGGTTGTTCTGATCCAATGTGAATGTAGCATAGTACTCACCTATAGGCATGTCTGTTGCTGTTACAGAGATTGTACCTGTGGTATTGGGCTCGAAGTGCAGACCGCCGATGAACGGGTGAACAGCTGCCTCGTCAGTCATTGCCTCCTTACCGGGATAGCAGATTGCTGAAGAACCGGCGAATACAAGGTTCCAACCCGGGAATATCAGGTTGTTGTCGCTTGAACTTACAACCATGGTACCTGAGCTCTTCTTTCTCATTGTAACACCCATCTCACCTTCACTTGCCAGGAAGTAGTTGGGGATAATAGCACTTACATCAAGAGTATCAAATTCTACGCCGTCAGCGAACTTCTTGTAGATCTGCAGAACTACAGCCTGTCTGATAACATTCTCAAGCTCGGCGTCTCTCTTACGAAGACCATATACAAGAGCCTTGATGCTGTCCTTTGTGGCGGCACCGCCAAAGTCATAACCCAGAGAATCGGCGAGAACGTAAAGCTCACGGATCTGACGGGTTCTTGCCTTGATGGCATCCATTGCGTTCAGATAGTCATAACGAACATTATTAAGTCCGTCGTACAGAGCATAGAATACAGAATCAGTCATAGCGCCAATACCATCCTTCTGAGCAAGTGCAGCCTCATATACCTGATTCAGAGTGTCATGCTCAAACAGTGAGCTGCCTAAGAGCTCCTCGGGCTTAGCATAAATCACATATACTGAATCAATGGTCTTCTTGGTGGTTGTAAGAAGATCGGCAAAGCCGTCGTTCTTCTTGATACGCAGATTCAGGTTATCAACGCCTGCCTTGAGGATATCAGCATCATCAGATATCTGCTTGTTGGTATAGCGTGAGCAGTCATAAGATGCGTACTGAGTCTTAAGGGCGTTCAGCTTGGTATAAGCCTCAAGAGATGAATACTTAGACTGGGCTGCAACAGCCTTTGTAACCGTGTCATATGCTGTGTAGAACAAATCAACGGTATCCATGTGGAGCTGCAGAACGTTGATGGCGTCTTCCATAATCTTAACCTGAGCGGCATATGCACTTGGCAGATGTCCCTTATTGGCTGCAATCGTTGCGTCAATATAACCCTTAGCGGCAGTCTCGGCAGCCTGCAAAGCACTGTAGTCAGGACCCTTGTACTTGTTCTCTGTGACACTTGCCAGCTTGGCTGTCACTGTTGCAATGGCATCATTCAGGTTCTTGACGGATGTGAATGAAAGGTCACCGGCTGTTGTAATCCAATAGTTACTTACAGCAACACCGCAGTAGTTGCTACTTCCGGTTGTCAGGAACTCGAAGATGTAGTCACCATCTGCAGGTACATTGAAAGGAAGAGTGATGACCTCTGTTCCGCTTGCCCATGTCTTGGTTGCGCCACCTTCACCGATATCCGTTCCTGAAGCGGGTTTCTTGTCTGCCAAAAGAACCTGCTTGTCCTTTATTCCCTCTAACAAAGCAAAGCCCTTGTCATTTCCCTTCTCTAATGCGGTTGCGGGTTTGGCATAGAACTTAACTGTCAAAGGATAGTCAACAGAACTACGGCCGGCCAACCTGAATGAGATGGCGTAATTACCCTTTGTAAGGCTCTCGATGAAATAGACATTACCTGTCTCACCGGAGATTCTGTTAGACATGTAGAACAGTACGTTGTCAGGAACCTTAGCGCCGGCAACGGTGATGGTGTCATCCTTCAATACATACAAACCGATCTTTGTACTCTGACTCTTGCCGTTTCCTTCCTTGAAAGTATCCTTGCTCTCACCTGTGTGAATCCAGATATTCGTAGGAATAGGACGACTTGATACATTATAATCGTCTATCCTGCTTCTCCAGTCTGATGACTTCACAAACGAAATCGTAGGATTCTTGTCGAATGAACCGAAGTGATAATTCAGAACAATGTCATCTGAATACTTGGAATCACCTACACCCTTGATCTGGATGAACTTGAAGGTATAGTCACCTTCCAGAGCGCTGCTTGCCTGACGTGTGAAAGTAGTATAGGTGTCGGTTGACTCGGTTGCAGGCCATGTCTCTACCTTGACGCCATTCTTGAATACCTGGCAGAATGCCTTCTCACCTGTACCGTTTACATCCTCAGGATCAATCTCAAGCTTTCTTGACATTCTAAGAGTAATCTTGTTCAGGGCGGGGAGACCGAATGCTCCATCCTCATAAGGACCGCCGTTAGGACGCATCACAGGCGGGAAGTTCTTCATCTGATATACGCCGGTAGCGATGTTGGGGTTGGGAGTTGACACCTCGTTGGTGAAGTCAAATACCTTCTTGCCGGCATCAACCCATGCCTGATCAAGAGCGTTGGGATACAGGGTTCCGGTATATTTAAGAGAAAGGGTATCATACTCTACGCCTGTCGGGTTGGTAAATGATACAAGCACTGAGTCATAGTTCTCAAACTTGATCTGAGCACCACCGGCACCCGGCTTTGCCCACATGTAAAGGTAACCGTCATCGTGATACTCGGCGGTACTGATACCGATCTTCTGCCATTTTGTACCCTTCAGACCTCTTACCGTGAAGAACTGGCCGGGAAGCTCGACTGCAGGAACATTGGTTCTCGCCTTGGCTGCAGTGGCCTGATCCTTAAGGTTGGTCTGATAACCAAAGTCAACGCGAATCAGGTTACCGGTATGCTGGATACCACCGATGGTTGACTTTGTTATTGAGATGTTATCAACGTCAAATACGGTACTGTCTGAGCGGAAAGACATACGCAGGAAGAACTTGTTGGGCTGACGGATGATGCAAAGGCTGTCAAAACCGGCCTCCTCAACCTGAGCACCTTTCCACTTCCAATAGTCGCACCAAGTATCATGATACTGATTGTAGTAGCAGAACTGCTCGGCAATCTCAGCATTCAGGTAATATGACATATAAGTAATCTTCTCCCACTTTTCATCACGGAAATTGTCCTTGCTGTATGTAAATGTATTGGAAGAAGATACATCCCTACCCATTGAGAAGTTCTTCTCTGATGAGAAGTAACCACGCATCAACTCTGCACGGAAGTTAGCCTTGGTACCATTCTTAACATGCTCCTCACTTTCTCTCTTTGATGTCTTGATATACATCGTAATACGATATGAGGAGTTCTCCTCAATGGCACCCGGGGTGAGACGGATAAACAGGTTACGACGGTATTCCGGAACAGAACCACCACTTGCATTGTTAACATCAGTTCCGTCACCTGAAACAAAACGGAAGAACTTTGAACCACCCTTTGTTCCATACTCATCAAGAGCCTGCTGACGAGTGAAATCCTCAGGGGCATCTGTAATAATCGTATAAGAATCTTTACTCTTAAATGTCTCAGGCTTGGTTATATCACCACCTTCAAAGTCTTTAACATTATCAGACAGCATTACACCGTTGTAAAGATTAATCAGCGTATCCCTGTGAATGAATCCAGTCTGATAATCCCTGTTTTCCCAGATTTTAATACCTGATCCGGGGTTATACTTATCATTCAAGAAGTAATTGACACCATTAATAGTATCAACAGGAGTCGTTGACCATGCATCCCAGTCACTTTCAAAGTCCTGAAGATAGATCTCCTTGGGGTCTGTCTCGGGATTTCGGATAGGTTCATTCTGGGCTACCATTGGGAGTGCAAGGAATGCACTCGCTAAAAACAAGTAGAATTTCCTCATAGAACTGTTGTAATTAGGTTAATAAAAAGTTTCTATCTGCAATTGTTTCAACCACTTACATCATAATTGGAACAAAAGGCCAATATGGTTAATAAAGGTTGTAACGGCCAAATATAACAAGAAGAAATTATTTTAGCAACAATTTTTAAACTTTTTTTAACACGCCCCCGATTAAACCCTGTTTAAACGATTCATTGCAAAAAAAGAACCGGCGGGGGTTGATGCCTCCGCCGGTTCATTATAGGGTTACTGTTTAAGGGTTACTTAACCAGTATCTTCTCTGCTACGGACTTGCCGTTGCTCAGGATGGTACGCTTGATGACTACCTTACCAGCCTCAGGAGCAAGTACCTGTACACCATTCAGGTTGTAGTACTGAACTGCGATAGGATTGGCTGCTACTGCGACAGGAGCTACGAATGTGATC
>Ga0310786_10005711_pt1 | contig 16777 bp, 11 predicted proteins | sample AusTroGonzalo_MG_FD_203881 | JGI IMG/M metagenome (GOLD analysis project Ga0310786, IMG submission 203881) | Bovine rumen microbial communities from tropical cattle in Woodstock, Queensland, Australia - Gonzalo_03 (v2) (version 2) | ecosystem: Host-associated > Mammals > Digestive system >... | reverse complement strand
CGAGGGACTCGGCAACCTCTGTGGAGACCCCAACCAGTTCTTCTATCAGGGTGACCGCCACGAGCATCCCGCATGGGATTCGCTTTGCTTCGACTACGGCAAGGATGATGTGCTCCACTTCCTGCTCTCCAACTGTAAGTACTGGCTCGAGGAATTCAAGTTCGACGGTTTCCGCTTCGACGGTGTCACCTCTATGCTCTACTACTCGCATGGTCTGGGTGAGGCTTTCGGCGGTTACGGCGACTACTTCAACGGCCACGAGGACGACAATGCCATCTGCTACCTCACGTTGGCTAACTGCCTCATCCACGAGGTGAATCCCAATGCCATCACCATTGCCGAGGAAGTCTCTGGCATGCCTGGCCTTGCAGCCAAGTTCGAGGACGGTGGCTACGGCTTCGACTACCGCATGGCCATGAACATTCCCGACTACTGGATCAAGACTATTAAAGAGGTACGCGATGAGGACATCAACGTCTGCTCCATCTTCTGGGAAGTTAAGAACCGCCGTCCCGACGAGAAGACCATCTCCTATTGTGAGTCGCACGACCAGGCACTCGTGGGTGACAAGACCATCATCTTCCGCCTCATTGATGCTGACATGTACTGGCACTTCGCCAAGAAGGACGTCAACGACCTCGCACAGCGTGGTATAGCCCTGCACAAGATGATTCGTCTGGTTACCGCAGGCGCCATCAACGGTGGCTACCTCAACTTCATGGGTAACGAGTTCGGACATCCTGAGTGGATTGACTTCCCGCGTGAGGGCAACGGCTGGTCGTACAAGTACGCACGCCGTCAGTGGAACCTCGTTGACAACAAGGACCTGTGCTACCACTGGTTGGGTGACTTCGACCGTGAGATGCTGAAGGTCATCAAGAGTGTGCGCAACTTCCAGGACAAGCCTGTCACCGAGATATGGCATGATGATGGCGATCAGGTGCTCTGCTTCATGCGTGGTGACCTCGTCTTCGTGTTCAACTTCTCACCCACGCGCAGCTATACCGACTACGGATTCCTGGTGCCCACCGGCTCTTACGACGTCGTTCTCAATACCGACTCTAAGGACTTCGGCGGTAACGGCTTTGCCGACGACAGTGTGACGCACATCACCAACTACGATCCACTTTACGTCAAGGACAAAAAGGAGTGGCTGAAGCTCTACATCCCCGCCCGCTCCGCTGTAGTGCTGAAAAAGAACTAAGCAAAGAATATATGTTAAATAAGAATCCGGCCTCCTTAAAAGGCTGGATTCTTTTTAGATAGACACCTGTTTTTTTCTTTGGTATCGGAGCAGCCAATAGCAGCCGCCGATGATGACGTAAATCATGATGACCTGTAGGACAGAGGGGTGCAGGCCGTCGATGCTGGCAAGGGGCAGCGAGGCTACCCACGATGTCCAGCCGTTGAGCCATGAGGCCAAGGTGGCGGGGACGACGATGATGAGTGCTTGGGCTGCGGGCCAGAAACTGAGCAGCAATGTGAGGAGCATGGTGTAGAGAATGAGCGTGGCCAAGGGAATGGAGAGGTAGTTGGCCAAGAGAAACCATACGGAGAAACGCCCGAAGTAGTAAGCCACCAACGGTGCCGTGCCTATCTGGGCGGCAATGCTGACATAGGTAGGAGCTATGAGGTAGCGCAGAAGCCCGTTTCCAGCCTTCCACATGGTCATTAACGGCGTGAAGAGCAGGATGGAGAGCACGGCGGCAAACGACAGTTGAAAACCAATGTCGAAGAGCGCGTAGGGGTTCGCTATGAGGATAATGATGGCAGCCAGCGCCAACGTATTGATAGGTGTCTTGCTGCGGTTGAGCAGCGACACAAAGACATAGACGGTTATCATGACGGCCGCACGGACGACGCTCAACGGCATACCTACCAGCAACACAAAGGACCAAATGGATGTAATGATGAGCAGTTGGTTGACCAGTTGCCAGCGACGACTGCGGAAGAGGAAGGAAAGAAGCATGTAGATGATGCCGAGGTGTAGGCCGCTCAGAGCCAGCAGGTGTGAGGTTCCGGCAACGGAAAATTGCTCTTTCTGTTCACGGCTGACTGCGCTCTTGTCGCCCAATGTCATGGCAGCAAGTATCGAGTAATCGTCATGTTCCTTGATATTTGCATGGATTTGCTTTAGTAGTTTGTGGCGTTGCTGCATGAAAAACAGACGTGTCTTTGCAGCAATGCCGATGTCTTGTAATGAGATGCTTTCGCGTTGCCAGCGGTTATGCCAGACGAAGGTCTCGCCTACGTAGCCGTGCGTTTCCTGCCAGGTGCGATAGCTGCCTTGGGCAGACAAGGGCTTGATGGCGGAAAATACCATGAGACCGTCGCCTATGCTGAGCAGCTCACTACGTTCGTCATGCATGATGCGCAGTTGTATTTTCTGTCCGGTCATGGCCAGCAAGGCATCCATGCTAAGCGTTTTCCCACGTTGCACGGGTTCTGAGGCAACGATGAGAGCATAGTTTCCTTCTGCCTCGGGCCATTCAACTTCCAGTTGTGCCTTCTGGTGCTGATAGAGCAAGACACCCGACACTATGCAAGCAGCGCTGATGCACAGGCTCTGGACGGCCTTGGATTTACGGAACAGGAATGCGGCTGCCAACATGGCCAGCAGTACCAAGAACGTCATGGTTTCATTGCATAATAGGAAACGTCCTACCGTGATGCCAAGGATAAGACATACGGCAGGGCAAAACAATGGGGCTATGATGGGCTCGACTTTCAACGTTTATTGCTCAATGCTTAATTCTTTCCGCAGGAAAGTTGGGGTGTATCCCTTCTTGCTCTTAGCCACTTCCTCGGGTGTACCTGTCGAGAGTACTTCGCCGCCGCGTCGTCCGCCTTCGGGTCCCATGTCTATAATGTAGTCCGCCTGACGGATCACGTCGAGGTTGTGCTCGATGATGATGACAGTATTGCCGCGGTCAACCAGCTGGCGCAGTACTTCCATGAGGATGCGGATGTCTTCGAAATGCAGGCCGGTGGTGGGCTCATCGAGGATATAGAGTGTTTTGCCCGTGTCCTTCTTCGACAGCTCGGCGGCCAGTTTTATACGTTGGCTCTCGCCGCCGGAGAGGGTGGTGGAGGGCTGTCCCAGTTTGATGTATCCAAGTCCGACGTCCTGTATGGTCTTGATTTTCCGCAGGATGTCGGGCACGTTCTCGAAGAATTCCACCGCCTGGTTGATGGTCATGTCGAGCACGTCGGCTATGGACTTACCCTTGTAGCGCACCTCCAGCGTCTCGCGGTTGTAGCGCTTGCCGTGGCACACCTCGCAGGGCACCATCACGTCGGGCAGGAAGTTCATCTCGATGGTCTTGTAGCCGTTGCCGCCGCACTCCTCGCAGCGTCCGCCCTTCACGTTAAACGAGAAGCGTCCGGGCTTGTAGCCACGTATCTGTGCCTCGGGCAGATGGACGAATAGCGAACGGATGTCGCTGAACACGCCCGTATAGGTGGCGGGATTCGAGCGTGGTGTGCGTCCGATAGGACTCTGATCCACGTTGATGACCTTATCAATATGCTCGATGCCTTCGATGCTATCGTAGGGCATGGGCTGTTTCAACGAGCGGTAGAAATGCTTGGAGAGGATGGGGTAGAGCGTCTCGTTGATAAGTGTCGATTTACCAGAGCCGCTGACTCCTGTGACCAGTATAAGCCTGCCAAGCGGGAACTCCACATCGATGTTCTTCAGGTTGTTGCCACGACAGCCCCTTAGTTTTAGTTTAGATTTTAGAGTTTTGAGTTTAGAGTTGTTTCCGCCTTCCACCTTCAACCTTCCAGTGAGGTATTGCGCCGTCAGCGTGTCAGCTTTCAGCAGTTCCTCGGGGGTGCCTTGGAAGACTACCTCACCACCCTTGCGGCCAGCACGCGGCCCGATGTCAATCAGGTAGTCGGCAGCCAGCATCATATCCTTGTCGTGCTCGACGACGATGACCGTGTTGCCGATGTCGCGCAGCTCCTTCAGGGAGTGGATGAGCCGTTCGTTATCGCGCTGGTGCAGTCCGATACTCGGCTCGTCAAGGATATATAGCACGTTGACCAGTTGCGAGCCTATCTGTGTGGCCAGTCGGATGCGCTGGCTTTCGCCTCCTGACAGCGATGCTGAAGGACGGTTCAGCGCCAAGTATTCGAGCCCCACACCAAGCAGGAAGTCCAGTCGTGTACGAATCTCCTTGAGAATCTCGTGGGCTATCTGCTGCTGATTCTTATCCAGTTTTGTGTCATCACTCTCCAAATCCTCGAGCCACTGACGCAGTTCGCTGAGATCCATCGAGGCCAGTTCGGCAATGTTTTTGTCCCATATCTTGTAGCTCAGCGCTTCGCGGTTCAGGCGCTGGCCATGACACTCGGGACACTCACATTCGGCCAGAAACTGGTCGGCCCATTTCTGTCCGTTTGTGGAGTCGTCGTTCTCCATGACCGAGCGGAGGTATTTGATGATACCGTCGAAGGCAACGAAGTAGTCGCTGGAAGTATGTACGAGCTCCTTGTCGATACGCACATTCTCAAGAGAACCGTATAGAATCTCGTTGAGCGCGTCCTCGGGGACGTCGGCGACAGGAGTCTTCAGGGTACATTCGTATTTCTGAAGAATAGCGTCAATCTGCCAGAAAATCATCTGGTTCTTGTACTTGCCGAGAGGTACGATGCCGCCGTCGTGAATGTTCTGCCGACGGTCAGGGATGACCTTTTCAAGGTCTATCTCGTTGACGTAGCCAAGTCCCTTGCATCGTGGACAGGCTCCCATGGGTGAGTTGAACGAGAAATTATTGGGTGCGGGGTCGTTGTACGATATTCCCGTGGTGGGGCACATGAGTCGCTTGGAAAAGTACTTGGCGGCACCCGTCTCGTGGTCGATGATCATGAGCAGTCCCTCGCCAGTCTTCATGGCCAGTTGGACGGACTTCTTGAGGCGCTCGTCAATGGCTGCCGTGGAATCTGCAGGCTTTACTGCGAAACGGTCAATCACCACCTCGATGTTATGGTTTTTGTAGCGGTCAACCTTCATGCCGTTGGTAATCTCCTGCAGCTCACCGTCGATGCGGACGTGCAGGTAGCCCTTGCGCCGCATGGACTCGAAGAGCTCGCGGTAATGTCCCTTACGGCTTCGTACGACGGGCGCGAGAATTAGGATTTTGCGGCCGGCATAGTCCTGTTGTATCATCTCGATGACGCGTTCTTCTGTGTATTTCACCATCGGCTCCCCTGTATGGTAGCTGTAGGCCTTGCCGGCACGGGCAAAGAGCAGTCGCAGGAAGTCGTAGATTTCCGTCGTGGTGCCTACGGTGGAACGCGGGTTCTTGTTCGTGGTCTTCTGCTCGATGCTGATGACGGGGCTGAGTCCGGTTATCTTATCGACGTCAGGACGCTCCAGTCCACCGAGGAAGTTGCGGGCATAGGCCGAGAAAGTCTCGATGTAGCGGCGCTGTCCCTCGGCAAAGATGGTGTCGAAGGCCAGCGACGACTTGCCGCTGCCGCTCAGACCCGTAATGACGGTGAGTGACTGGCGCGGTATTTCCACGTCAATGTTCTTCAGGTTGTGTACGCGGGCGCCCCAGACGCTGATCTTCCCTTCCTTATTGTTGTCCATCGTTCAGGTATCCTCTCAGCAGATTGACGTCGCGCTTGATGGTATGTGTCTTGCCGTCAGCTCCTTTGGCCTTGACCAGGACGAAGTAGGTGCCCTGCTTGACGGGCTTTCCGTTGTAGGTGCCGTCCCATCCGTCGTTGATGTCGGTCCATTCGTAGAGTTTCTGTCCCCAGCGGTTGTAGATAATGGCCCGGAACTCGGTGATTCCCACTGTGCTACTTGACTTGACACAGAGTTTGTCGTTGATATCATCACCGTTAGGCGAGAAACCGTTGGGTATTTCTATGTGGCTGACAACAATGGAGTCGTTCGTCTCCGTCCCATTGTCGTCAGTAGGTTCTTCGGTCTGGCCGTAGGTCAGGCTACAGGCAAAAAATGCCGAAAACATGAAAAGAAACAGGCGTTGAAATGTCATAATTATGATGATTTGAACTGCAAAGGTATGAATTTTTTTTCTAAAACGGTTCAGGTTGCAAAATATTTCGTATCTTTGCACGCAAATTAGCTAATTTAAGAAATGAAGCGACTGACAATTCAATACTTTATACTCTTGGTGGTGTTCTTTCTTTCGACTGAGACAATGTTGGCTCAGACCACTCAATGGCGTGATATCCATAAGGTGAAACGCAAGGAGACCATCTACAGTATTGCCCATGACTATGGCATCACGGTAGAAGAACTGCAGAAGGCTAATCCCGAAATGCTACAGCCTGGCTATGTCCTGAAGAAAGGCAATTTTGTTTGTATCCCCTTTCCGCAGATGCAGGCATCGCCCGACACGCTGCTGGCTGCGACACCTGTGCAGCCCACCAAGCCCAGCAAGAGTGATGTACGTGAAAGGGAGGTCCGTGTTGGAGTGATGCTGCCCCTACACACCGTCAATGGCGATGGACGTCGCATGATTGAATACTACCGTGGTGTGCTCATGGCCTGTGACAGTCTTCGTCAGACGGGGGTCTCTGTCGATATCCATGCCTGGAATGTCGCTGAGAATATGGACATCAGCGAGTTCCTAACCGACGAGGCCGCCAAGCTGGACCTCATCATCGGCCCCCTGTACTCCAAGATGGTACCGGCGCTGAGCCAGTTTGCCGAGGAGAATGACATTCGTGTGCTCATTCCCTTCTCCATCAACACTCCCGAGGTAGCCCGTAACCCCTTGCTTTATCAGGTTTATCAGTCGCCAGCCGACTTTAACAGCAATACCGTGGACCATTTCATGAAACAGTTCCGCAATGCCCATCCTGTTATCATCGACTGTAACGATTCCACCAGTACTAAGGGCTCATTCACCACAGCCCTGCGCAAGCGGTTTGACGAGGAGGCCATCACCTACTCACTGACCAACCTCAATACCAGTGATGCGAAATTCGTGCAGAACTTCAGCATGGCCCAGCCCAATGTCGTTATACTCAACTCCGAGCACAACAAGGAGATGCGTAAGGCCCTGTCGAAGCTTACCGGCATGCTGCTTGATAACCAGGAACTGGAAGTCACCCTTTTCGGATATACCGAGTGGATGCTCTACACCAGCCGTAACATCGACAACTTCTACAAGCTCGATGTACATATCCCGGCGGCATTCTACTACGATGCCTCGTCGCCGAAGACCAAGCGCATTGAGCAGAAATATCGCTGGAACTTCCATGCCGACATGATGAACTCGCTGCCGCGCTTTGCCATTACCGGTTTCGACCATGCTTTCTACTTCATCAAGGGACTGCACATGTATGGCAAGCACTTTACAGGAGCCCCTGGCATGGTGGGTTATCCGCCCATACAGACACCTCTGTCTTTTGAGCGTACCGGTACGGGAGGCTATGAGAACAAGAAAATGTTGTTCATCCACTATACCCCGGAAAAACGCATCGAGGCCATTAAGTTTTAATGCGCCGCTCCATGATTAAATGTAAAATTTAGAATGAAGATTGAAAAATATTGTATAGATGGTTGCCGATGGATGATGGTGACAGGTTTGTCATTTATCATTTATCATTTATCATTTAGCGTAGCACAGGCTCAGATAGGCGATCACCGCGACGAGTTTGCGGTTGGTGTCAATGGCGGCTACGTTATGAGTACCATCGACTTCATGCCCGTCGTCCCACAGAAGCAGTTTGGCGGACTGTTGGGTGGCGTTACGTTCCGCTATACCACTGAGAAGTATTTCAGTAGCATCTGCGCCATTGTCGGTGAGGTGAACTACGCCCAGATAGGATGGCAGCAGGACATTCTTGACAGCAAGGACAATCCCGTCATCAACAGAGTTACCGGACTGCCTGAGGAGTACGAGCGCCGCATCAACTACGTACAGGTTCCTTTACTGGCCCGTATGGGATGGGGACGTGAGCGCAAGGGATTCCAGTTCTTTGTTCAGGCAGGTCCGCAAATCGGATTCTATCTGAACGAGAGCACCAAGGCCAACTACGAGCTCAGCCAGCGCAACATTATCGACAGGTCGTCGTATGTTATCAAGCAGGAAGAGATGCCCGTGGAAAACAAATTCGACTACGGTATCACGGCCGGTCTGGGACTGGAGTATTCACACCCCAAGCTCGGACACTTCCTGATAGAGGGCCGTTATTACTTCGGACTGGGCAACATCTACGGCAATTCCAAGCGTGACTACTTTGCCCGCTCCAACTATAACAACATTGTCATCAAGGCTAGCTACCTATTCGACATTGCCAAGACTAAAAACAATAAAATCAAATAAATACTATGTTCAAGAATCATCCTAAAGGACTGCTGCATGCAGCCCTCAGCAACATGGGAGAGCGTTTCGGCTACTACATTATGAACGCCGTGCTCGTGCTCTTCCTCTGCTCTAAGTTCGGACTCTCTGACGAGACCAGTGGTATCATCTATTCCTGCTTCTATGCAGGTATCTACATCCTGAGCCTCGTAGGAGGCATCATCGCCGACCGTACCCAGAACTACAAGGGTACCATCATGACGGGTCTCGTCGTCATGGCCGTCGGCTACGTCATTCTTTCTGTGCCCGTGCTGGCTACCAGCGGTAACATCGGTTGGCTGCTGCCGCTCACCTGTCTGGCCCTGTTCCTGATTGCCTTCGGTAACGGTCTGTTCAAGGGAAACCTGCAGGCTATCGTCGGACAGATGTACGACAACTTCGAGGCCGAGGCAGCCAAGAAGGGCGAGGAGGAACTGCGCATTGCCAAGGGACAGCGTGACTCTGGTTTCCAGATTTTCTATGTGTTTATCAACATCGGTGGACTCATCGCCCCCTTCGTGGCACCCCTCCTTCGTGGCTGGTGGCTGAACGCTAATGGTCTCGACTACAATGCCTCCCTGCCTGCCCTCTGTCATAAGTACATCGATGAGGGTTCCGCTATCTCGGCTGACGCCCTGCAGAACCTCAACGAGCTCGTCACGAAGGTTGGTGGCTCCACGGCTGACCTCTCCGCCTTCTGCTCGCAGTATCTCGATATCTTCAATACGGGCATACACTTCTCGTTCATCGCATCGGTAGTGGCCATGCTCATCTCGCTGTTTATCTTCCTCTTCTCACGTAAAATGTTCCCCACGCCGGGCAAGAAGGAAACCGTCGTATCAGAGAGCTATACGGAAGAAGAGAAGCACGCCATGGCTACGGAAATCAAGCAGCGCATGTACGCCCTGTTTGCCGTGCTGGGTATTGCCGTATTCTTCTGGTGGTCGTTCCATCAGAATGGTACTTCCATGTCACTCTTTGCCCGTGACTTCGTGAACACCTCCATTTTCCCGCCCGAAATATGGCAGGCCGTCAACCCCTTCTTTGTTATCGTGCTCACCCCCATTATCATGTGGGTATTCAGCACCCTGACCCGTTGCGGCAAGGAGATTTCGACACCCATGAAGATTGCCTATGGTATGGGCATCGCCGGCATCGCCTATCTTTTCATGACCGTCTTCTGCTATTTGCAGTCTTATCCCTCTGCCGAAGTGTTCACCGCCCTCGACACCAATGTCGCCGCAGGCATGAAATCCGGTGCGTGGGTACTCATCGTCTATTACTTCTTCATGACGGTTGCCGAGCTGTTCATCTCGCCCCTCGGACTTTCCTTTGTCTCGAAGGTGGCTCCCAAGAACCTGCAGGGACTCTGCCAGGGTTTGTGGCTTGGCGCTACGGCTGTGGGTAACGGACTGCTGTGGATTGGCCCGCTGATGTACAACAAATGGGCTATCTGGGAGTGCTGGGCCGTCTTCTTTGCCGTATGCATCATCTCCATGGGCGTCATGTACGGCATGGTTCGCTGGCTGGAGCGCGTCACCAAGTAATTCTTCCACCTATATATTATAATGTGGTCGTTCCTACCGTTTCTGGTACTTATTATACTCATCACGTGTTGCGTTGCCGTCTTCGGTAACGCAACATTGGATGGTGCCAGTCAGGTCTCGCTGTTGGTGGCTTCTGCCGTCAGCGTGCTTGTCGGGCACTTCACGAAACGGTTGGAATGGAGCCGTCTGGAACAGGAGATAACCAACAAGGTGGCCAGTTGTACCCCTGCCATTATCATCCTGTTGCTGATAGGCGCTATTGGCGGTACGTGGATGGTGTCGGGCATTGTGCCCACCATGATCTACTACGGCATGCAGATACTCCGTCCTGAGATTTTTCTGGTCAGCAGCAGCCTGCTTTGTGCGCTTGTCAGTCTGATGATCGGCTCCTCGTGGACCACGGTTGCTACCATCGGTGTGGCGCTGATGGGTATTGGCAAGGCGCATGGCTTCGATGACGGCTGGATAGCCGGTTCCATCATTACCGGAGCCTATTTCGGCGACAAGCTCTCGCCCCTGTCCGATACTACGGTATTGGCATCCAGCGTATCGGGCACCCCGCTTTTCACGCATATCCGCTATATGCTCTACACCACGGTGCCTACGTTCCTGGTCTCACTCTCCGTCTTTCTTGTTGCCGGCCTCAATATGAATGTGTCGGGACATGGCAATGTCACCGAGTTCATGGACGGTCTACAGCATACCTTTGTCATCAGCCCGTGGTTGTTGCTCGTGCCTGTGCTGACCGGCATCATGATTGCCCGTCGCTGGCCGTCCATGGTGGTGCTATTCCTGGCCATCCTGCTGGCCGTCGTCGTCGGGCTGCTGTTCCAGCCCCAGCTGGTCCATACCATCTCGGGTGAGGAAGGCCAAGGGTTTGTCGCGTCCTATAAGGGCATGATGCAGGTTTGCTACGGCAGCACCGACATAGAGACCGGCGTCCCCATGCTCAACAAATTGGTACATACCAGTGGTATGGGTGGCATGATGCCCACCATCTGGCTCATCATCTGCGCCCAAACTTTCGGTGGAACGCTCACGGCAACAGGACAGTTGCAGGACCTGATGCGCCTCGTTCTGCGCTTGGCGCGTGGCACAGCATCGCTCGTGGCTTCCACCGTCGGCACAGCGTTCTTCTGCAACGTGGCACTGGCTGACCAGTATCTTTCCATCATGCTTGCCAGCCAGATGTTCAAGGAAACCTATCGCGAACGCGGCTATGAGGCACGCCTGCTCAGCCGAAGCTGTGAAGACGGAGCCACTGTCACCTCTGTGCTCGTGCCCTGGAACACCTGCGGCCTGACGCAGAGCACTGTCCTTGGCGTGGCCACGCTGACATATCTGCCATATTGCTTCTTCAACATCTTTTCCCCGTTTACCAGTATTCTGGTAGCCGCTATAGGGTGGAAAATTAACAAGAAGAGTGTTAAATAATCGTTAAGGCTGTTTTTTTTATCCGAAAAAAACGGCGATTTACTCTGCTAATCCCAAATATTCATTTATCTTTTTTCCGTATTTTGCAGATATTTCCTATCTTTGCAACGTTTAAACAGATAGTTATGAGAAAGATTTTCATTATTCTAACGGTACTGTTTATTGCAACAGCCGTACATGCCCAGAAGAAATGGACTATGCAGGAATGCATTGAATATGCCCTGCAAAACAACATCTCGCTGCAAAAGACAAGACTGGCCCGTCGCACGGCAACGGAAGAGTTGAAACAGTCGGAGGCGGCATTGCTGCCCTCGCTGTCGGCATCGACCAACCAGAGCGTAGGCTACCGTCCGTGGACCAACAGCGGTGTGGCAACGGTGACTAACGGTACCGTATCGACCAGTGTGAACAAAACGTACTACAACGGTTCCTACGGGTTGAATGCCTCGTGGACGGTGTGGAACGGTAACCGCAACCGTAACCAAGTGAAACTGAACCGTCTGTCAGAACAACAGGCGGAGCTGGACAGCGCCACCACGGCCAATTCTATTCAGGAGCAGATAGCCCAGCTCTACGTGCAGATTCTCTACCTGAACGAGGCCATCGGCGTGAACGAGCAGAGTCTGGAGGCCAGTAAGATGAACGAGCAGCGCGGACAGACGATGGTGGAAGTGGGTAAGATGTCGAAGGCCGATCTGGCCCAGCTGACAGCCCAGCGTGCCACCGACGAGTATAATCTGGTGAATGCCCATAGTAACCTGGCCGACTATAAGCTTCAGTTAAAGCAGTTGCTGGAAATTACTGATGCAGAGTTTGATATTGTGATTCCGGAGGCTACCAATGAGCAGGCACTGGCAGAGATTCCCTCGCTGCCTGCCGTCTATGAGGCAGCCTTGGCACACCGTCCTGAGATAGAGAACAGTCGCCTGAATATCCAGTCGAGCGACGTACAGCTTTCCATTGCCAAGGCCCAGGGATTGCCCACCGTCAGCATGACGGGCGGCTTCGGCACCAGCACCAATTCGCTGAGCAATAACGGATGGGGCAACCAGATGAAGACCAACCTTGACGCCTCAGTCGGTGCCTCGGTGAGCATCCCCATTCTGGACAACCGTTCCGCCCGTACTGCAGTGAACAAGGCCAAGCTGCAGCAGGAACAGGCATTGCTCGACCTGCAGGAACAGCAGAAGAAGCTTTACTCCACGGTCGAGGGCTACTGGCTCGATGCCAACACCAACCAGCAGAAATTCCGTGCCGCCCTGCTCAACGTCGAGAGCGAGCAGCTGAGCTACGACCTGCTGAGTGAGCAGTTCAGCCTGGGACTAAAGAACATCGTGGAGCTGATGAATGGCAAGACGAATCTGCTTAACGCACAGCAGAACATGCTGCAGTCGAAATACATGACCATTCTGGATCTGCAGCTGCTCAAGTTCTATAAGGGAGAGATATAGACTCTCCCCCGACCTCTCCCAGAATGGAGGGGAGGGAAATGACTAGAAGGTCAGTTTTTAAAGAATAAAATTAATAATAGTTTAAATCAATAAAAAAGGAGCCCCTGCAAGTAATTACTCCCCTCCATATTGGGAGGGGCATGGGGGAGGGTCTTATGAAGAAAAAGATTGGAATAGGCATCGGAGCCGTTGTGCTCATCGCCATTGTTGCCTGGCTGATGTTTGGCGGCAAGAAAGAACAGAAAGTGACGTTTGAGACGGCCACGGTAAGCAAGCAGAGTATTCAGAACACCATTACCGCTACGGGTACCATCGAGCCCGTGACTAGCGTCACCGTCGGTACGCAGGTCAGCGGTATTGTGTCGAAGTTGTATGTGGACTACAACAGCGTGGTGAAGAAAGGCCAGATTATTGCCGAGCTGGACAAGACAAACCTGATGAGCGAACTCAGTACGGCAAAGGCCAACCTGGCCAGCGCACAGAGTACGCTGAACTACGAACAGGCAAACTTCAACCGCTACAAAACATTGTACGACAAGGGACTGGTGAGCGCTGACGAATACGAGAACGCCCAGCTGTCGTACCGCAAGGCAAAGGAACAGGTGAACACATCGCGCGAGAGTGTGACGAAGGCACAGACGAATTTGGGTTATGCCACCATTACGTCGCCCATCGACGGCGTGGTGCTGTCGAAGGCCGTGGAGGAAGGCCAGACGGTAGCTGCCTCGTTCAACACACCTGAGCTGTTCACCATTGCGCAGGACCTGACCGACATGCGCGTTATCGCCAACATCGACGAGGCTGACATCGGCGGTGTGAAGGAAGGCCAGCGCGTGACGTTTACCGTCGATGCCTTCCCCGAAGACTCCTTCGAGGGACAGGTGACGCAGGTACGCCAGCAGGCTACCACCGAGAGTAACGTGGTGACCTACGAGGTAGTCATCTCTGCTCCTAACAACGACCTGAAGTTGAAGCCCGGTCTGACGGCTAACGTCACGATCTTCACCTTGGAGAAGAACGACGTGCTGGCTGTTCCGTCGCGTGCCCTACGTTTCACGCCTAACGAGGCGTTGCTCTCCGAGGGGCAGACCATCGAGGACTGTCAGGGCGACCACAAGCTGTGGACGCTCGAAGGCAGCGTATTCAAGGCGCATGCCGTCACCGTTGGCACCACCAACGGTATGCTGACGGAGATTACCGGTGGCATCAGTGCCGGCACGAAGGTGCTGACCGAGTTTAACATCAGCAACGGTCCTGCCGACATGCAGCAGGGTGAACAGGCCACCAACCCCTTCATGCCTCGCCGACCGAACAACAGGCAGCAGCAGGGTGGTAACAACCAACAGCAAATGAAAAAATAAGTATGGAAGAAGATAAAAAAGTAGTTATCGAACTGCAGAACGTCAAGCGCTACTTCCAGGTGGGCTCGGAGACGGTGAAGGCCCTGCGAGGAGTCTCGTTCAAGATCTACGAGGGTGAGTTTGTCACCATACAAGGAACGTCTGGCTCCGGCAAATCGACACTGCTCAACCAGCTGGGCTGTCTCGACACGCCGACCAGCGGCGAGTATTTCCTCGACGGCATCTCCGTTCGCTCCATGTCGAAGAACCAGCGTGCCCACTTGCGTAACCGTAAGATAGGCTTCGTCTTCCAGAACTACAACCTGTTGCCGAAGACCACCGCGCTGGAGAACGTCGAACTGCCGCTGATGTACAACTCGGAGGTGTCGGCTGCCGAACGCCGTGAGCGTGCCGTCAAGGCGCTGACGGCCGTGGGACTGGCAGACCGCATGGAACACAAGTCCAATGAGATGTCGGGCGGACAGATGCAGCGTGTCGCCATCGCCCGTGCGCTGGTCAACGACCCTGCCGTGCTGCTGGCCGACGAGGCCACCGGTAACCTCGATACACGTACCTCGTTCGAGATGCTGGTGCTGTTCCAGGAGCTCTACAGACAGGGACACACCATCATCTTCGTGACTCACAACCCCGAGATTGCCGAGTACGCCAGCCGTAACATCAACCTGCGCGACGGCAAGATACGCGAGGATACTATCAACACTAACATCAAGTCGGCAGCAGAGGCCCTGGCTGCGCTGCCCAAACCAGTAGATGATTAAGTTATGAACATACTGAATCTATTTAAAGTAAGTTTAAAGGCCGTCGCCAACAACAAGATGCGCTCGTTCCTTTCCATGCTCGGTATCATCATTGGCGTGGCAGCCGTCATCATCATGATGGCCATCGGACAAGGCTCGAAGGAGAGCATCCGCGCCGAGCTGTCAACCATGGGAACCAACCTGCTCACCATCCGCCCGGGTGCCGACATGCGTGGCGGTGTGCGTCAGGACCCGTCGAGCATGCAGACGCTGAAGATGGCCGACTATGAACGTATTCTGCGCGAGAAGAAGTTCGTCACCAATGTGTCGCCTGAGGTGACGTCCAGCGGACAGGCCATCTACGGCAACAATAACACCAATACGACGGTCTATGGCGAGAGTCCCGAGTACCTCGAAATCAAGCAATGGCCGGTGGAGAAGGGCGACTGCTTCACCGAGGAGGACATTAAGAAGGCCGCCAAGGTATGCGTGGTGGGAACTACCATCGTCAACGAGCTGTTCGGCGAGGGAGCCGACCCCATCGGCAAGACCATCCGCTTCAAGAGCATCCCCATGCGTATCGTCGGTGTGCTGAAGTCGAAGGGTTACAACTCGTGGGGTATGGATCAGGACAACGTCATGATAGCGCCCTATACGACGGTGATGAAGCGCATCGCCTCGCAGACCTATTTCTCGAGTATCGTCTGCTCGGCCGTCACCGAGGAGTTGAGCGACGCTGCCATCGAGGAGCTGACGCAGATACTGCGCGACAACCACAAGCTGAAGGACGATGCTGATGACGACTTCACCATCCGTTCACAGGCAGAGATGATGGAGACCATGTCATCCACCATGGACACCGTGACGATTATCCTCGTTGTGGCTGCTGCCTTCTCACTGCTCGTGGCAGGTATTGGCATTATGAACATCATGCTGGTGTCGGTAACCGAGCGTACCAAGGAGATTGGCCTGCGCATGGCCGTCGGCGCCACCGGCTACGTCATATCCCTGCAGTTCCTCATCGAGTCTGTGCTCATATCGCTGACCGGCGGACTACTCGGGGTGATGGTAGGCGTCGGAGCCAGCACCTTCCTTTCGTCGTTCGGCATGCCCAGCAGCGTGCCTGCCTGGAGCATCTACGTGTCGTTCCTGGTCTGCGTATGCATCGGTGTGCTGTTCGGCTACATCCCTGCCCAGAAGGCTGCCAACATGGACCCGATAGAAGCCATCCGCCACGAATAGAAAGAATTAGGATTCGTCCGCATGATAATCTGCACGCCCGTGATCATTTCCGTCACGGGCGTGTTAATTTTATCTTTTAGTGTATAAAAACACTTAATTAGCGTTAAAAACAACCCTTTATCGCGCTTTTTTCTGAGATTGTTTTGTTTGCGTGTCAAATTATGAGTAATTTTGTAGCCCTTTTAGGGTATATGAATAAGAGCTATCTTAATGAATAAGAGCTATTTTAGAGGATATTGAATTAAACATATTATAAAGAAAGGATATAAAAGAAAGGATTTCGGAAATGAAACGTAATTTTATGTTTTTATGGATGACATTGTTGATGATAACAATGCAAAGTTTTTGCGCCACAGCATCGGCGCAGACGTTTAAGGCAATTTATTGTGCCAGTAACTACACTCTCTACTTTGTCTATGACAATGTGACATACACTAATGGTGAATCTTTTACCCCTGAGGAGCCTGGAAGTGGGGAATTGACAATTACAGAAGTATATACTGAACCGAGAACTGCTGATGATAATCAATGGGGTAATCCTGTTTCTTGGAGTACATATGATTTAGAGACGGTGAATTTCCAGTCCAGCTTTGCCGATTACAGACCTACTTCGCTTGCATATTGGTTTAGTGGCTTAAATGATCTGGAGACAATTGAAAACATTTCAAATCT
>Ga0310786_10005710_pt1 | contig 16778 bp, 12 predicted proteins | sample AusTroGonzalo_MG_FD_203881 | JGI IMG/M metagenome (GOLD analysis project Ga0310786, IMG submission 203881) | Bovine rumen microbial communities from tropical cattle in Woodstock, Queensland, Australia - Gonzalo_03 (v2) (version 2) | ecosystem: Host-associated > Mammals > Digestive system >... | reverse complement strand
GGCCGAAGAACTCAAGCGTGAGAAGTCGGAAGACAAGCCCGAAGGAGACGGTGGAACCACGGATTCAGGGAACAACGGAACCACGGGTAACGGAGGCAACCAGGGCGGTGGAACCAACACCGGAGGCGACAATGGTGGCAACAACGGTGGCAACACCGGAGGCGACAACGGAGGTGGTGGCGACCAGACCGGAGACGGTAGTGACCAGTAGAAAGCCCCTCTCTAACTCCCCCCAAGGGGGGGAGGACTGAGAGGAACCTTAAACTCTTAAACTGACTTTCAACTTTCAACTATCAACTTTAAACTTTATAAAATGTATGGACGAAAACAAGAAGAAAGCGATAATCGAAATCGTGCGTTTCATTATCACGGTGCTTGGCGCTATTTTCGGCACATCTGCCTTGCAATCCTGTGGACTATAGCCCCCCTCTTATCCCCCCAAGGGGGGACGACCTAAGGAGGACTGGAAACCCTAACCCCATCACTCCCCCTTGGGGGAGCAGGGAGGGGGCTGAACAATTAGGAGCGACAATCATGTCGCTCCATTTTTTTACTTGGCAAGCAAAACAGCAAAAACACAGGATTTTGACCAGATAAACATCGTTTTTTTCAATTTTTTAAGCGGTAAGCTGTAAGCCGTAAACTTTTTTTATTATCTTTGCACCCGGAAAGTGTTTGTCACGATTAACACATTCAAACGAGTAGTGTTTATCATAGTTAACATATTTGAGTAAAAAGTGTTCGCTAAGATTGACAAGGAAACTAAAAAATGAAATACAATGGAGAGTCTGTTTAAACGTCATGACGCTTATCTTTCAAGAGTACCGGTGGAGTATGTCCGTGATTTCATGCAACACATCAACTGGAATTCGCGGCTTCTCGTAATTCGTGGTCCCAAAGGCGTGGGGAAATCAACATTGATGCTACAATACATCAATCAGCATTTTCCTGCAGGCGACCGCCATGTACTCTATTGTTCTGCTGATACAAACTATTTTTCTACCCACACATTGCTCGATTTGGCGGAAAACTTCGTCATGATGGGTGGAAAATGGCTTTTCATAGATGAGGTACACAAATACCCAGGATGGAGTCGGGAGGTCAAGGAAATCTATGACCTCTATCATGAGTTGCACATCGTGTTGAGCGGTTCGTCGCTCATCCAGATAAACGACGGGCAGGCCGATCTCTCCCGACGTCTCATGCCATACAACATGCCAGGACTGTCGCTACGCGAATTCATACATCTTGACACAGGACTTGACATCCAACCCGTTTCGTTGGACCAATTGTTGGATAATCCGTCAGAGGTATGCATGGATATCATATCTAAGTGTCATCCTCTGGAGCATTGGGAGCGCTACCGGCAATTTGGCTATTATCCTTTCTATTTTGAAGAGAAGAAGGAATATTACGAGAAATTGGAAAATACGGTCAACTACATCATCGATGTAGAGTTGACGAAATATCGCAGTCTGGATATAGGATACACCCGCCAAGTCAAGGCACTCCTTCATGTGATATCCCAAATGACACCATACGAGGTGGACATCTCGAAACTTTCAAAAGCATCAGGTATCAGCAGGCAGTCAACTCTCAAATACCTCACGAATCTGGAGGAGGCCAATCTCATTCGTAGAGTTTTCACCAACTTAATGACTGTCACAGACTTGCAGAAACCAGACAAGATGTACCTCGACAATACCAACCTGCTCTATACCCTCAGTATGGAGAGGCCTGAGATAGGGACTGTGCGCGAGACATTCTTTGCCAACCAGTTGGCATCTGCAGGACACAAAGTAGAATATGCAGGCTATAAGAAGGGCGACTTCCGTATTGATGGCAACATCGTCATTGAGGTTGGTGGACAGGACAAGGGGTTCAGCCAAGTAGCTGATCAGGAGAATGCCTATGTCGCAGCTGATGATATAGAATCAGCCTATATGAGAAAAATTCCTCTCTGGGCCTTTGGATTCCTGTATTGAAGACAATAATTGAAAATATAAATAAAAGGATTCGTAAAAAGAACAAAAAACTGTTTAGTTATTAGTAAAGGGATTCCCTCGCTGGCTGTGAAGTCCGCGAGGTATTTTTTTTGTTATCCGCTAACCGCTAACTTCTAATCTCTAACCTTTACAAGCAATTGCAACTCAAAAGTTCAGGGGAAGAGGATTTATGGAAACATGGAACTACGGACTTACGGAGGATTCTGTAAGCCGGAAGTGATGAAAACCTGTCTTTCCCCATCGAAATATGCAGATTTTGCACTTATTTTCGAAAAAAGAGGGGAAAAATTTGCAAGATATAGAAATAAAGGTGCAGCATCGATGTGCTACACCTTACGAAATCTATTTGATTGATATGACTCTCATCCTCCAAGGATGTCGCAAATCGCGACTCCCTATGGCAGGGTGAAGTTAAAAAGCATTCAACTTTTTCTAAGGAAGTACAGTTATTTGAATTTATTGAGGCGCTGCATTTTGTGCGAAGCGAATCATAAACGGTAGCGACTCGGCTTGTTTTAGCGTCATCTCGGCCATCATGACATGGCTGTCGTTCTCTCCGTTGATGGTGTCGTAGAACGCTTTCAGACCATCGCGCCCGCCGTTGTGCTTCAATACGTACACTAAGCAGAGGTTCTGCAATGCGATGCTCGATGAGAGTATGTCGAGGTCGGTGACCGCCAAGTGGGAGAGTGCTAATTGGTAGGCATCGTCGCTGTTGTCGTCGATAAGGCGCTGTACGTCGCCGATGGTTTCCATTCCGAACCCTTCGAGTACACGCAGATAGGGCATCAGTGTGACGGGATAGATCTCGGCCTGGTTGACGGCTGCAATGCGACGGTTCAGACGGTCGAAGGGATGCAGGTCGAGGTAACTGCGGAAAGTGTCGGCCGATAGTGGCACATTGTCCAGTTGTCCGTTTTTTACTAATGTGAGTATCTGGCGGCGATAGTCGGTGAGTGCGAGGCGAAGACGGCTGAACTCATCGTCGACGAGTTCCAGCATACCTGCCAAACGGCTGAACTGACGTAGGTACTCACGTGGAATCTTCACGTCGCCTTTATAGCCGGTATCATGCTCGATGGTTGACCACACATGTTGCAGGGCTGTACGCATCTGCAGTTCGAAACGCGGACCGCCTGTCTTCAATCGGCAGATGTAGTGCAGGGAATTGTAGCCGAAACTGTCAAGTTGATGCAGTTTGCGCTTATCTACACTTTCCTTCCAGTCGATGTCGAAGATGCGCTTGGCAATGACCGCCACCTTATCTACCTCGTCGGTATAGAAGGTGATGACACGCAGTCCGACAAGGTCGGTCACGTTGTCGATGCTTTTGTACTTCGCTCCCTTCAGCTCCAGCTTCTTGGTCAGCGACTTTTCCGACTTCACCCTGCGCTCTATGGCCGTGACATAGATTCCCTGTTCTTTGATGGCATGACTCAACTGGTCGTAGGCATCCTCGGCCAGCTGTTCCAGCGTAGGGCGCAAGTCGCGGTATTGTTGCATCAGCGCCTCACAATGTGCGTCTAATTGTTCCATTTTATTAAATCGTTGAGCGTTGAGCTTCAACGGTAGTTAAAAGGTAGTTAACAGGAAGTTATCGCGGTCGTTGACCGCTTAGAAGTGAAAAGGACGAATGATTGCTGATTAAAAACGCTCTTTGGTGCCGTCCCTTCATTCCCCTTTAACTTCTCTTTAACTTCATTTCCATTCCCTTCAACTAACCGCTAACCCTTTACTATTTTCTAAATGAACTTGAAAAGATTGATCAGTCCTGTCATTGCGAAGACTACTCGTACATCCTCGGTGATGCCTTTCAGATAGACGTGGCTACCGAGTCGCTCTGCGTGCTGCAGGATGCCGATGAAGATGCGCAGACCGCTCGACGAGATGTAGGTCAGGGCGGTGCAGTCGATGATGATGTCTTGTCCTTCGCTGATGTTCATGAGGGGACTCATTGCCTTTTCGGTTTCGGGGGCGACAGCGGTGTCGAGACGTCCCTCCAGCGTGGCAACCAAGTTGCCGTCTTGTTCTTGAATTGTTACTTGCATATTCTTATTTGTTTAGTGTTTAGTGTTTAGTGTTTAGCGTTGAGCGTTTAGCGCACTAACCGCTAACCTCTAACCGCTAACCAATTTACCATTTTTGCATTATTACATTTTTTAATTTTTACATTTTTGAATCTATCTTCTTTACCAGCTTCAATACGTTCATATTATCTATCCGTTCGTAGTTGATGGAGTCCATGATTTGGCGCACCAGGTGGATGCCGAGTCCGCCGATGGGTCGTTCGCTGGCTGGCAGTGTGATGTCGACTTCGGGCCTAACGGTAGGGTCGAAAGGCTTACCACTGTCGATGATAGAGAACTGCAGCTGCAGGTCGTTCGACAGGGCTTCGACGGTCACGTTGCCACGTTTCTCGGGTGGATAGGCATATTTCATCACGTTGACTACCGCTTCCTCGAGGGCGAGGTTCATCTGCATGGTGACGGCGGGGCCTAACTCAACGGCTTCGCATACCTCATCGACGAAGGCAGCAAGTTGTGGCACTTCCTGTGTGTCGTTATGCAGCACGATGCTCTTGCGCATCCGCACGTCGCGCGGTTGTTTGATGTATTGTATAGCCATCATCGTGAGGTCGTCGCTCTGCTCGGCACCATTCACAAACTGGTGAACGGCATCGGTCATCTGCTCGATAAGCTGGCGCGGCTCCTGTTTCTGCGCTGCAAGTGCCTGTACAGCCACATCGTTGATGCGCTCCATCTGGAACTGAGCATGGTCGGCATTCTCTGCCTCGGTCAGTCCGTCGGTGAAGAGGAAGATGGTGGTACCGGTGAAGATATGTGTCTCTTGCAGTGTGTATTTCCAGTCGGGCATGAATCCGACAGGTATGTTGGAGTCGCAGGGCAGCATACCTACACCTGCACCGACAAGCAGTGGAGCGTCGTGGCCGGCATTGCAGTAGTGCAGACGGCCTGTAGGCAGGTCGAGCACTCCGACGAAGAGGGTGACGAACATGTGTGTCTTGTTCATGTCGACCATTGTCTGGTTGATGGTGGTCATGATGCGGTCGGGCATCGACTCATGGGCCGACACGGTGCGGAACACGCTTCGGGTGACTGCCATGAAGAGCGAAGCAGGCACACCCTTACCGCTGACGTCGCCGATACAGAAGAAGAGTTTCTCGTCGCGGATATAGAAGTCGAACAGGTCGCCGCCTACTTCCTTGGCAGGAGTCAGCGAGGCGTAGAGCGTCACGTCGTCACGATCGGCCTTGGTGGGGAAGTTCTCTGGCAGCATACCCATCTGTATGTCGCTTGCGATATGTAGGTCACGCTCGATTGATGTCTTCTGGGCTGTGGTTTCCTTCAGTTCTTCGATGTATTTCACTAACGACTGCTGCATTCCTGCGAATGAGTGGCTCAGCTGGCCTATCTCGTCAACGCGATGGAAGTCGGGCATCGTTGCGTCGAAATTTCCTGAGGCGATGGTCTCGGCCTCCTTGGCGAGGCGACGAAGGGGGCTAAGCTCACGTGTGATGATGCGGATGAACAGGAAGAGCATCAACAGCAAACCGACAAGGACGATAGCCATGACGGTGCGGCGCAGACGGTCGAAGCCGCCGAAGATGTCGCTCTCGGGACAGACGATGGCCATCGAACAGCCTGTCTGACCTAATGGCTTGTAGAAGACGTAGGAGTCCGTACCGTCGATGTTCATCTGCTTCATGCCTTCCTCGCCGTGCTGCATGGCATGTCCTAAGGCAGTCAGAGCCGTGTCGGGATGCTCTATGGTCTGTGTGAAGATGGTCTGGCGAGTAATCTTCGTAGAATCGGGATGTACAAAATAGGTACCGCCGCGACCTATCATGATGCTATAGGAATTGGGGTAGGGCTTCACGGCTGAGATGGTATGCGAAAGCCAGTTCAGCGAGAGGCTGGCATTGATGACGCCAATCGTCTTTCCCTGCTCGTTCTCGATGGTCTGACAGTAGCTGGTCACCATCTCGGTGGTATTGGTAGCCACATCGAGGTCTATGTAGGGTTCTGTCCAACATGGGTGTTCCAGGAGCGTGGGCATGAGATACCAGTCCATATAGAAGTACTGATAATTGTCGCTGCCGCCTTGTATGGTGCGGAGGCTATCGCCGATGTGCTTGGTGTAAGCAGAGAAATAGCAACCCTTGTCCTTGAAGTAATATGGCTCGAAGGCAAGTGAGCAATTGTAGAAATCGGGGTTGTTCAGCAGCATGCCGCGGCTGTAGACAAACATCGAGTCGGCCTTTTCGGGATGTCGCTCTGCCAACCATTTTGTCATGTTTGAAGCTACCTCGACGCGGTTCAGAATCCCTTCGACACGCAACGATGTCTTGTCCAGAATCTGCGTAGCGCGGCTGATGGCTTCCTGACGTACGGCCTCGCGCGACTGGTAGAACATGAAACTGAGCGCAGCAATGAAGATGATGGCAGCAAATATCACCACCCATAGGCTGACCCTGACGGATAGTTTGCGACGAATATATGCGATTATCTTATTCATTAAAGTTTATAGTTTAATGTTTATAGTTTAAAGGCAGTTTATTGAAGTTTAAAGTTTAGCAAGTATATTTTCTCTCTACTATGAACTTTTCAACTGACTATCAACTTTACACTTTCAACTTTCAACTTTATTCATTAATTGTCAATTAGCTCTTCGTACTTCACCTCACGACTCAGCATCTGGTTCTCTGTCATGAGGTCGCTGGCCTGTTTCACCATGTCGGGACGTAGTCGGAATTCGAGTTTCTTCGACTCGCGGTCCACCTGCAAGCGTAGCACCTCCTTCAGCATCAACCGTTGCATGACGCGGTTGGTGGCAATATGGTTCTTCTCAACATACTGCATCACAATATCCAGTGTCTCGTCGGGATGCTGGGCGGCCCATTCCCATCCTTTCTTGCTGGCCTCTGCAAACTTACGGGCCTGCTCGCGATGTTTCTCGTAGTAGCTACGAGTCATATAGACACCGTCTTCCTGCACGTTGTAGCCATGGTCGCAGAAACGATACACGTTCTTGTCTGTCATTTCGATGCCTGCCTGCACTAACTGGTAGTACTCGTTATAGCTCATAGCCAGTGTAGCGTCGAGAGCACCAGAGACAAACAGGTTGACGTTCTGGGCAAATCGTATCCACTGATAGTCCAGATGATCCTTGATGCTCATGCAGATGGCCAACTGACCGAACCCTACGCTCCAAATACCTACGCGAGCACCCTTCTGCGTCAGCGGATCCTTGCCGCGTGCCGATACGATGACCATTGCATTGTTCATCGACGTTTGCAGGATGTTCACCAGTGGAACACCGCCGTCAATAATCTCCATTGCCTGACAGAGCTGTAACGTTGTTGCCTGGCATTGGTTCTTGCGTAGACGGTCCATGGCTGGCTGGGTAACCGACGGGTGTTCTATCCGCACCTTCACACCTGCCTCACGGTAGAAACCCTTCGCTTCAGCCACATAGTAGCCGGCAAATTGCGCCTGTGCCGTCCACTGGGGCGTAAACACAAGGGTCTCGTCTTGAGCCGCGGCTCGCAGCCCTGTCGTTACTAACACAACAGATAATAATATGATATGGAGCGTATGTCTCATCATCCGAAAACCTGATTTATCAGTTGTTCAAATTCCTTGTATGCAAAAGTGTCATGAAGTTCGCTGAGTGCTGAGGCCAGACCGCGATAATGCCACTCATGGTCTTTGCGGTCTTTTACACGGAACAGGTTCCAGAGGTCGTCACCCTGCATGGCATAATCTCGTGCGATGGCTCGCATGTTCGAGAGCTTGTCGCCCAGAGCCACCATCTTGGCATCGTGCGATGCATTGGAAAGGCGGTCGATGGCGGCCTGCTTACGTACATACCAGCTGTCCTCCGTACTCATGCCATGAACGGGCGTGTCGCTCTCTGCAGCCACGAGCGAGGCGATGCGGTCGCCGAATTCGGCGCGAATCTGCTCCACGGTGATGTCGGTATCCTCTACGGTGTCGTGCAAGGCAGCTGCCGCTAATAGTTCCTGGTCGGGCGTCATCGTGGCCACGATTTCTACGGCCTCCATGGGATGTACGATATAGGGGAATCCCTTGCCGCGACGCTCTGTTCCTGCATGGGCACGAACCGCAAACAGGATGGCGCGATCGAGTAATGCTGTGTCTAAGGGTTTATTTGCCATAATGTTCGATGGTCAACCGATAAACATCATAATGATATCTACGATTTCGTCCTCGGTCTTACCGTCTGCAGAGATGACGAGGTCGTAGTTGCGGGTATCGTAGCGTGATGTCTTGGTGAATTGCTTCACGTAGATCTCACGCATCTTGTCAATCTTTTCGATGGTCTCGCATGCCTCGGCCTTACTCATGTGCTGCTTGCGCATCACACGCTCCACACGGAACGGCATCGATGCCTGAATGAGGATGCTCATGTGGTTGGGATGGTTGCGTAGCATATAGAACCCCGTACGTCCGGCCACCACACACGATTCCTGCTCTGCGAGGTCATTGAGTATCTTCTCTTCTTCCTCAAACAGTTCGTAGCTGCTCACTTTCTCCGACAAACCGATTTTCATCTGATAGAGCTGCGGGGCATAATGGTCGTTATTGAATGTGATTTGCTTGAAATCCTCCCACCAGTGTTGCTTGTGACCCTTCAGTTTCTCGATTTCCTCGGCTGTGAGGTGATACTTCTCCTCCAGCGCCATGATGAGCGTCTTGTCGAAGAATTGAACTCCTAACTTTTCTGCCAACTTACGTCCTACGGTTCGTCCACCACTACCTAACTCACGATTGATGGTGATAACAAATTTCTCGTTCTTGTTCATTATTTTTCAATTATGAATTATGCATTATGCATTATGAATTATCATTCGTCTATCTTGCTAACTTCCACGTCTTTCAATCCGTTTTGGCGCTTGCAGCTGGCGCTGTTGTCGGTTTTCCGGGCTGCCGAACGGATAGCGTTGCTGATCACGGTGTCCCATGATGGTTCGTTCTGGTTGAGTGCGCTGATTTGGCTGCGCAGGCTCTCGAAGAAGCTCAGGAGGAAGAAGCCTCCGTTGTCGCCACACCATGACACTTCGCCTGGGCTGGCGGCTGTGGCGATGATGTTACCTTCGGTCTGTAGGAACAGGGAGCTGAGTTTCTGAAGGTTGAAATTGGTGTTGGAACGTGAGAAGAGTGAGTTGCTTCGCACCATGCACTGATCGAGGTCGATGGTGCTGTTGCAGCAATCGCTCAGCACAAGGTTCAGACGGGCGTCCTTCTCAACGATGGCGTTGTAGATGTCGATGAGTGGCAGGTAGTTGTCTTCCACATCGTCGTAGGCACTCGATGCAAGGTCGAGGCAGGGATAGTTGTCTTCTTGGTCGCGGAAGCGGAATCCGTGACCGGTGTACACGAACACTACGACATCGTCGGTTCCTGGATTCAAGTCGTCTAAAGCCTCGACAACGGTTTCTACTCCGTAGTTGTCGCCACTGACAAGGGTCTCGTCAAGATTCATGCCGAGGGCCTTGGCAATGCCGCCGAACTCGCTACGGATGCGTCGCTGGTCGATTTCGCAGGCAGGACCGATGTCGCTCACCTCGGTGTTGGCCACTACCATCAGATGGAGGGTGGCGTCGCCGTCGGAGGGGCTGACTTCCTGGGTGTTTTCGTCATACTGGCTTTGCACGGTCTCGATGCCTTGCAGCATCATCTGGTATTCTGGTTCGTCCTTGCCATAGAATTGGGCGATATATTCCTCGTCCATATCGGCAAGGGAAATCTCGACGAACCGGTCGGTCTGAATCCATGAGTCGGGGTCGTCGAGGTCGTAGCCCAGGTAGGGGGCTTCGTTCATGTCGGAGAGGTCGCCTTCGTTCCATACCCACATCAACATAGGCATGTTGTCTTGGTCAGGGATGTAGTACATCACGCCGATGTCGTCAGCTCCTTCCTTTTCCTCTACGTGGCAGGTGTAGTCGGCCATAATGCATTGGTTCTGTTCCAGCATCTCGTTGTCCACGAGTCGCATCTTGCAATGCTCGTCGTCAGTATAGATGAACAGGCCGACATACTGGTTGTCGGGTTCGCCGGGAAGACTGAATGTCAACTCATAAAAGGTCTGTGCATCAGACTCGAAATTGGTTCCTTTAGGTTGGACGTCTGAACTCAGCAGGCTGTCGCAAGATACCAGCATGAGCAGCGATAGGATGAATAGTATTAATTTATAATTCATAATTTATAATTATAGTTTAGCGTTTAGCGACGAGCGGTTAGCGGTTAGCGATTTTACATTTTTGCATTTTATAATTATTACATTTTGGGGGCTAGAATCCAAAATGGCTGCGAGATAGGTTCCCGCAGCCACCCCCAGATAATGGGTATTGTTGATTATTCCTCTACGTCCTCGATAGCCTCGTCGAGTTCGTCGGCAGCATCTTCAAGTTCGTCGGCAGCATCCTCAAGATCCTCAGCAACCTGAGTCATCTCCTGAGCCTGCTGATATACTGCAGCGCAATTGTCACACATAGTCTTGAAACTGTCGGCCTGAGCCTCAGTGATTTCAAACATGTAGTTTGCGATGTTAGCAGAAGCTTCTGCAAATTCAGCATAACCGGCTTCCATCTCTTCAGCTGACTCGTAGTTAGCATCTACAGCATCTACGCTTTCAAATGTAGCAGCAAGAGCCTTGAAATTGTCCCATGCCTTCTGTCCTTCTGGGCTGAGACCTTTGTTGCATGATACCAACATAAGGGCACCTACTGCAACCATAACAATCATTTTCTTCATAACTAAAAAAAATTAAATATTTAATATTTTTGCGCCTACTCCCTTCAAAGCGTTTCGGCATTCTCTTATATCATTTTTCGGCTGCAAAGTTACGAAATAATTATCAATTGTCAAATGTCAATTATCAATTATTTACTTTTTTGGGGCAATTTATCGTGTTAAGTGTAAAAAATGGGATGGTAAATGGTCAACGTTCGAACCGTTTTGCACAGAGATAGATGGTTGCGACACCGATGGTGTAGGCCACGAGGTCTTTCCATAGGAATCCCTGCCCAAGTAGCAGATGTCCGAGGGTGGTGGAGCGCAGCCTAACGAGCCAATCCCATTGAATCAGCTGGGAGGCTTCAACGCCATATGATACCAAAAGGCTGATAAGGGCGATGAGGCCCAGTGGCTTCCTTATCAACACAGCCCGACAAAGACAGAACACCATGACAGCCCATAAGGCATCGCCCGTTTCTGCCGGAACAAACGACACTTTACGTGACAGCAACCCCACGAGGATGGTTATTGCTGTCGCAACAAGATAGTAAATCCTTTTGTTCTTCAATGTTCAATGTTCAATGTTCAATGGTCGCCTCACGACAATCCTTCAATCTCGCCGTTCGTGATACTGATGCGTTCTGCCTGCGGATTCTTGGGCAGACCAGGCATGCGGAGCATATCGCCAGCGATAGCTACAATCATCTCGCTACCACAATTGAGGATGACGTCGCGGATGCGGATGGTGAACCCCTCGGGCGAACCATAGCGGGTGGAGTCGGCCGTGAACGAGAACTGGGTCTTTGCGATGCAGACAGGGTAGTGGGCGATAGCACCATCCTCGTCAGTAAAGGTGGCACGCAAATCTTCTAGTTTTTTCTTTGCTGTCTTACTATACTCTACGTCCGAAGCTCCATAGATGCGCTTACATACCTTTTCTATCTTATCTTCCAATTGGTCAGCCTCCTTGTAGGTGAAGCGGATAGGCAGTGGCTTGATACGTTCAATCGTATCGACAACGGTCTGGGCTAGTTCCACAGCTCCTTCACCCCCCTTCAGGAAGGCTTCGTTGACAGCAAATCCCACTCCCAGATCTTCACAGTTCTTCCGTACGATGTCTATCTCTTCTTCCAAATCGGAATCATGACGATTGAGCGTGACAACGACAGGCTGTCCGAACCCCTGCATATTGCGGATGTGACGGTTGAGATTTTTCAGACCTTCTTTCAATCCCTTCATGTTTGGCTCGTTGATGGCGTCCAATGGCACTCCACCATGCATCTTCAATCCCTGGTTGGTAGCTACGATGACCACCAGTCGAGGCTGAAGCCCTGTCTTGCGACATTTAATGTCAAAGAACTTCTCGGCACCGAGGTCTGCACCGAAGCCTGCTTCCGTCACCACGTAGTCACTGTAACTCATCGCCATCTTCGTGGCCAGTACGCTACTGCAGCCATGTGCGATGTTGGCGAACGGACCGCCGTGGATGAAGGCTGGTGTATGTTCGGTTGTCTGTACGAGGTTGGGGTTGAGTGCATCGCGCAGCAGCACTGTGATGGCTCCTGCTATACCGAGGTCTTTCACCTTGAAGAGCTTCCCATCGGCAGTGATACCCAGCACGATGTTTTCGATACGTCGTTGCAGATCCTCCTCGCTGGTTGCCAGACAGAGGATGGCCATCAGCTCCGAGGCAGGAGTGATGTCGAATCCCGTCTCTTGTACTACACCATCGCCTCGCAGACCTGTCACCACATTGCGTAGTGAACGGTCGTTCACGTCGAGTACTCGCTTCCAGAATATCTCACGCAGTGAAAAACCGTCTTTGCGGTGCTGGTAGAGATAGTTGTCTAAAAGGGCACTGATGGTGTCGTGTGCCGAGGTCACGGCATGGAAGTCGCCCGTGAAGTGGAGGTTGATTTTCTCCATAGGCAGCACCTGGGCATAACCACCACCGGCGGCACCACCTTTCATACCGAAGCAAGGACCCAGCGAAGGCTCTCGCAGAGCTACCGTAGCCTTCTTGCCAATTTTGTTCAAACCCAATGTCAGACCGATACTGACGGTGGTCTTGCCGATACCGGCTTTTGTCGGACTGATGGCCGTCACGAGGATAAGGCGGCTTTGCTTCACCTTCTCTTCGTCAATGAGGTCAATAGGTACCTTGGCCATATACCGTCCGTATGGATCTATTTTCTCTGGGTCGATACCCAACTGGGAAGCGATTTCGCTGATGTGCTTCAGCTCGCACTCTCTTGCTATCTGTATGTCTGTCTTCATCTTCTTATTTAACTTATTGTTTTCTTTTGTCACGACTCGGCATAATTTGAACAAGTTCAATTCTGCACTCGCTGCTCCAAAAGTTTCCTATTTAATCATTTACCATTTACTATTTAATAAGGATTTTACGGGCATGTCCGTCAGCATCGATAATGATGTTGATACCACGCTGCATGTTCTGCTGGCGTTGACCGCCGATGTTATATACGGTTTTTCTTCCATCTTCCATTTTCCATCTTACTTCCTCAATTCCCGTGTTATCGCCTAAGTAGCGTAGACGGCATTCGGCCAAAAGGAACTCCTGCATGCCACTACCCATTTCGCGGAACTGGATGATGTACTTGCCTTTCTTGGTTACTTCGAAGTCAAGCGTGTTACGCTGGGCTGTCGAGAGGTCGCCTGCGTAGTTGCCGTTAACATTCGGCTTGGCAGTCAGTGTGGCTGACGACTTGATGGCGGCTCCGCTGCTGCTGAGGATGCGTGCCTGGTAAGTGGGTGTACCTTTCCATGCTGCCATTGCGTAGACAAGCTGGTAGTTGCCTGGTTCGAGTGTCAGCTGATAGTTTGTCTGTCGGCCGTACTCTGCGCTGGTGGTGCGCCAGTAGAGGGCTTTACCTTGATAGCCTGTCATGCCGGTGAAGGTACGTGGACCGTTGCCGTTCTGTGCAGGATAGTTGCGTACATCGTTGCCGTCTGTGGTACGCCATCCGATGGGAAGTGCTCCGCTGCTAACGTCGCTGAAGTCGAGTTCGTAGATGGCGGCCATGTCGTAGAACGCAGGTTGGATGGTGACGTTGTCATCGGGCATGACGAAGGTGACGGTTGTGGCTCCTTTCTCTACAGGAATGGTCTTGCCTTGAGTGAAGAAGATGGAGTTGACAACACTCATCAACTTAATGCCATAGCCCTCTTCGGGGTTGATGGTAAGTGTTACGGTATCTCCTGCTGCGGCAGAGTCGACATCAGCTACAACCGTACCGAAGTCAGACGGACGAATCAGTACCTTGAACTTCTCCTTTGGTGTACCGGCTGGTTCATAGATGATTTGGTCGATATACATCGTGATGGAACCAGAGTTCTGGAGTATCAGCGTGTTGGAACCTGCTTTCAGTGTGGCAGGAATGACAGCTATGTGCCAGTCACTCATGCCTACCTTTTCGAAGGCCACGGTTTTGACAGTGCCATTGACGGTTGCACGCATATTACCTGTCTTATTGCTGTTGCAGTAGCGCACGAGGATGTTATAGTCGCCGCCTTCCGCTAACGTCAGTTGGTGGCGCAGGGCACAGTTGGTCGTAGCTTTGGTCTCGATATACCCCATGCCGGCGAAGTCATTCACATGTTGTGCCCACCATCCGGAGCTGGTCAGTGAGCAGTTCGCATCCTTACGGTCCATGTTCTCTGCCTCAATGAGGATGGGACCTCGGAACGGTTCTGGCTTCTGAGGTTCAGGTAGTGCCTCTGCTGGGAGGATGTCGGTGAGTCGCTCGGTGGCGTCACCTGAACAGTTGATGCGCAGGATGGCTGGTCCCATGTGTTTCACACTGATGGTGAAGGTTTTTGCCTCTGCATCGTAGGATCTACCCGTAAGGCTGGCGTTGTGTTCCGTGACATTGGTTACAGGCTTGGTCAGTTTGGTGGTAGGCTCGACTGTCACCCCTGTGATAATGATTTGGTCGGTCTGCTGTGCGGTACTGTCGCTACGGTAGTTGTTTAGATAGAAGTCGATGTGGTCGGCATACTCGCGAATGATGCCGCTGGAGAGTTTGCCGTAGGTCAACTTCAGCGAGTCGCAGGTGTTGTACTGCAGTGGCATTTCTGCCGAAGCAGTCTTCTTCTTATTTAGATAGGTGTAGGGCGTGTAAGTGACTAATTGGTTGCGGTAGCGGTTCACATAGAGGTCGCCCTTCGACACCTCAGGATAGCGTGCGTTGAAGTCGTTGACCTTGCGGGTCTGCGTACTCCAGCGCGATGAATAGTTCGATTTCTTCACTTGCAACGGGATTGCTTTGGCTGCTTCGTCGTAGAGACCTGTCACCATCGGGATGGCACCATAGCGACCTGTCGACTTGAAGTAGCAGAGGTTGTCGCCCCAGTTACCGCTGCCACGGTTGGCAGGGTCGGTCTGCTTATACAGTCCGTCATACAGATTGTCCCACACACGGAAGTCGTCGTTCGTGTCGTGAACCACCACGATCTTGGTCTTGGCTACGACTTCTTCACGCGAAGGGATATACATGGTTCCGTCGATGATGCGCCGCCACATATCGAGCCAAATGGCCTTGAAGTTGGGGAAAGTGCTCCAGTTGCGACGTGTATAGCCATCGACCTGCGAGTCACGCTCGTTCTGGAAACATTCGCCCGACCAAATCAGTTCGGGACCGTCCCATACAGCACCTCCATTCACACAGGTCTGTTCCATCACCGTGCCGATGCCTGCACTGCCTGGGTATTTGCACTTGTCGCTACCTACCAACGCATCCATGGCACCGTTCCATCCGCAGTTGTCGTAACGTACGCCATAGTTCTTCGTCAGACCAGAGATGAAGGGACCGAAGCAGACGCTTTCGTTGTTGTAGAAACTGCTAGCGTGCGTGTACTTATAGAGGAATACCATGGCTTCCGGGTATTTCTTACAGGCTTCGAGGAATCGCGGCTCGGTTTTCAACTGGGCGATGGGGTCTGTGTCGAAGTGGTAGATGCCACCACACCAGCTGACGGTGAGGAAGCCGCCGTACTTATGCGACATCTCCACCAGATTGGCAAACAATGCCCATCGGCTTGATTTGGTCTGTGAACTCAGGTCTCCTGCATCACCGAATGCCCAGAACTGCTCGGCATAGTCCCAACCGAGGAAGTTGGGGTAGGTCTTGAAGAAGTATTCGAATGTCTCCAGGTCATAGTCCTGAATATGTGTCTTACCGCCACTCGCTGGCTGACACGAGAACCACATGCCATTCTGCTGACATACCGATGCCCATGACTTATAGGTGCGCACTGCATTTCGAGGCATGCGATACATACTGGTCTCTGTGTCGAACTGGCACGAAAGAGAGAGGTTCATGCACACGTATGGACGTACATCCTCGGGAATGAGGTCTATTATTTTCTGTGGATCGGCAGAGTTCCACACGTCGATGTGGATGAACCACAGCGGATGTTCGCGGTCAATAGGGCGACGCTGTTGGGCTGCCATGTTTTGCCATGTCGTCAGCATCATGATTACTGTCATGGCCATGATGATGGTGCCCTTGCCAAGGTAGCGTTCAATCTTTTCCTGATAACTCTGTCTTAATATCGCACTCATGATTCGAGTTTTATCTTTTATAATAGAAATTTTGTGCAAAGATACTCATTTTATTTTTATTTAAGACAAAATCGCATCTTTTTTGTTCAAATCACTCCAAAATAAAGAATTCACAGACCGTTTTTCTTTTTTGTTATCTGTGCCATCTGTGAAATCTGTGTGCTATTAATTTGCTAACTCCGTTAACTCCTCATTGTCTCAATGCATCTTTTTTATGTTTTAGAAAGGTTTTGAGAGGTTTTTGGTTATGTTTTAGAAAGATTTTGTGTGGTTTTTGGTTCTGTTTTAGAAAAAAAGATGTATCTTTGCAGCGAGAACAAGAAAACGACGACGATACCGGTGCATGTGTCGTTCATCATCTTTTTCATTTTACTTCTATTTATTCCTGTTTTGTTTTTATCGAGATAG
>Ga0310786_10005709_pt1 | contig 16779 bp, 9 predicted proteins | sample AusTroGonzalo_MG_FD_203881 | JGI IMG/M metagenome (GOLD analysis project Ga0310786, IMG submission 203881) | Bovine rumen microbial communities from tropical cattle in Woodstock, Queensland, Australia - Gonzalo_03 (v2) (version 2) | ecosystem: Host-associated > Mammals > Digestive system >... | reverse complement strand
CTCCTCCTTCATTTCTTCCTCGTGCTGCTTGATCAGTGCCTGCTGGATATCGTTTGGCACAAGCTCGTAGCTTGAGAAGCTGGTTGTGAACGAAGCACGACCACCAGTGATAGAGCTCAGAGCGATTGAGTAGCTTGAGAGTTCCTTGAGAGGAATCTTAGCGCTCAGCTTCTGATAGCCGGCCTCAGAGTCCATACCCATGATGATAGCACGACGGCCCTGCAGGTCGCTCATCACATCACCCATGTAGTCGCCAGGAACGAGCACCTCGAGATCGTAGATAGGCTCCAGAACCTTTGGACCAGCCTCCTTGAAGGCAGCTGAGAAGGCGTTACGGGCAGCCAGCATGAACGAAAGCTCGTTAGAGTCAACTGGGTGCATCTTACCATCGTAAACAATCACACGAACGTCGCGAGCATACGAACCTGTGAGTGGGCCCTGCTCCATACGCTCCATCACACCCTTCAGGATAGCAGGCATGAAGCGCATATCGATAGCACCACCTACTACAGAGTTGATGAATACCAGCTTGCCACCCCAGTCGAGGTTGATTTCTTCCTTACCCTTGATGTTCATCTTGAACTCCTGACCATTGATCTTGAAGCTGGTAGGATCGGGCATGCCCTCTGTGTAAGGCTCAACAATGAGGTGTACCTCACCAAACTGACCAGCACCACCCGACTGCTTCTTATGACGATAGTCGGCACGTGCCATCTTAGTGATAGTCTCACGATAAGGAATCTTTGGCTCGATATACTCAATCTGAATCTTCTCGTTGTTCTCCATACGCCACTTCAAGGTACGCAGGTGGAACTCACCCTGACCATGAACAATAATCTGGCGCAACTCCTTCGACTGCTCAACTACCCATGTAGGATCCTCCTGACGCATCTTCTGCAGAGCGGTCATCATCTTCTCAGTCTCAGCCTCGTTAACAGCCTTGATGGCACGAGAGAACTTAGAGTTAGGATACTTAATGAAGTTGAACTTATTCTCAACATCCTTACCATTCAGGGTGTTACCAGTCTTCACGTCCTTGAGCTTAACGGTACAGCCAATATCGCCAGCAACCAGCTGATCGACAGGAATACGGTTGGCACCAGCACAAGCGTAGATAGTACCGATACGCTCCTTAGAACCACGATCGGCATTGGTCAGGTCGTCGCCACTCTTAACGGTTCCACTCATCACCTTGAAGTACTGAACTTCACCAATATGGGGCTCAACACCTGTCTTGAAGAAATAGAGTGATGTAGGTGCGCTGGCATCGGCAGGAACATCCTGACCAGCAGCATTCTGGATAACAGGCATATCGCTTACGAAAGGAACCACGTTACCCAAGAACTCCATCAAGCGGCGAACACCCATGTCCTTACCTGCACAAACGCAGAATACAGGGAAGATGCTACGTGTTACCATGCCCTTACGGATACCCTCACGCATCTCGTCCTCGCTCAGATCCTCGCTCTCGAAGAACTTCTCCATCAGCGTGTCGTCGCCAGCAGCGGCAGCCTCAACGAGCTTAGCCTTCATCTCCTTGGCCTTCTCCAACTGGTCGGCAGGAATATCCTCGATGATAGGAGCACCACCCTCAGGCTTCCAAGAGTACTTCTTCATGAGCAGCACATCGATCACTGCATTGAAGCCAGGACCCGTGGCGATAGGATACTGAACAGGCACGCAGTTAGGACCATAGATTTCCTTGAGTTGGTTGAGAATCTGGTCGAAGTCGCAGTTATCGCGATCCAGCTGGTTAACCAGGAAGATAACGGGCTTCTTCAGCTTCTCAGTATTGCGGAAGGCATTCATCGTTCCTACCTCAGGGCCATACTGACCATTGATAAGAATAACAGCCTGGTCTGTAACATTCATAGCAGTGATGGAACCACCTACGAAATCATCAGAACCTGGGCAGTCGATGATATTGAGTTTCTTGTTGTTCCACTCTACATGAAAAACAGTTGAGAACACCGAGTAGCCATATTCCTGCTCAACAGGGAAATAATCGCTCATGGTGTTCTTACTCTCTACAGAGCCACGGCGCTTGATGATGCCAGCTTCGTAGACCATACTTTCGGCAAGAGTAGTCTTGCCGCTACCCGCACTGCCAATGAGTGCAATGTTTTTAATTTCGTTAGTTTGATATACTTTCATATCGTTTCAGTTTTAGGTGAATACTAATTATCGGCCACTAAATTAGGTATTTTTTGAGAAAACACCAAAAGTTTCTTTTAAATTTTAAACTAAATTTGTAATTTTGTGCCCAAAATGGCAGGATTGTACGTACATATTCCGTTTTGTAGCAGCAGATGTATATACTGCGGCTTCTATTCTACTACGGGGCTGGCGCTTCGCGAGAGGTATACCGATGCCGTTTGCAGAGAAATAAAGATGAGAACAAGCAGTAAACCTGTGAGTACTATCTATCTGGGCGGAGGCACGCCATCGCAGCTTTCCATCGACCAGCTGAAACGCATTTTCGACAGCGCCTATATATATAATAAGGTAGAGAACAGGGCCGAAGTAACCATCGAGATGAATCCCGACGATGTAACAGCCGAGTTGGCTGCTGCGCTGAAAGCTCTACCTGTGAACCGCATCAGCATGGGCGCACAAACCTTTAGCGACGAACGCCTGCGTTTCCTACATCGCCGCCATAATGCCGCACAAGTAAAAGAGGCAGTAGAGACTTTGCGCCAAACCGGTTTCCAGAATATCAGCATAGACCTGATGTACGGATTCCCCAACCAAACGTTGGATGAGTGGAAGGCTGACATTGACAAGGCGCTGGCACTGAACGTAGAACATATATCTACCTACTGCTTGATGTACGAAGAAGGTACCCCACTATATCGACTGTTGGAGCAGGGCAAGGTTTCGGAGATTGACGAAGAGTTAGAGCGAGAGATGTACTACACGCTGACAGAACGCTTAGAATCAGATGGTTACGAGCATTACGAGATTTCAAACTTTGCACGTACTGGCTATCGTTCGCGCCACAACAGCAGCTATTGGCAAGGCATTCCGTATATAGGCATAGGTGCAGCAGCCCACTCGTTCGACGTCCAAACACGCAGCTGGAATGTGGCTGATATCCAACAGTATATAGCCGGCATGGAGCAAGGGCAACGTATATTCGAACATGAAACGCTCGACGAAGATACGCGCTATAACGACACTATCACCGTAGCACTACGCACACGCGAAGGATTAAACCTTGACACACTATCCAGTGAACAGCGTACCTACTGCCTGACCAACGCCCAACGCCACCTGAAGGCAGGATTACTAAAGTGCACAGATAACAAATTATCGCTCACAAAGAACGGACTCTTTGTAAGCGATATGATTATGAGCGACCTGATGCTGATTTAAAGTTTCAAACGCTTGATAGCGAAATAGTAATAACCTATCAGCAACGGATAGCCCACATAATATAAGGTAGTGATGCTGAATACCACATAGATAACAGCACACACAGCTGCCAAACCAATCAAATACATAATGGCCTCGCCAAGTGGCAAACGATGATATACCTCATCGACAGTAGACAAGGTCCAGATAATAAGCGCCCAGACTGACGAGATGAAGACACCCAGCCAGAATGGCAAAGCAAAAGGATTAAGCGAGGGGTGATAATAGAAATGACGCCAGGTTTCGGGGGCAAACAGCTGGATACTGCTATACAACACAGCTGATGACGCAATGAGCAGACAAAGTGCTGTGGGATAGAATGAATCAATATCATTGAAATGCACAATCTTACAACCCTTACGCATCATTCTACGTAACCCATAAGCAGCACCCGTAAGCACACAGAAGGCCATAAACACCAACAAATGCTTATCAGAGAAATAATCGATAAACTGACTAATAGGATCATCGGGCGATACTTTGCCTAAGAGCTCTTTCTCGTGTACCCATCCGAAAGTGAGTTGATCGCGTGCCACCTTTACCCAAACCGAATCGATGGTGTCGGAGGGCACCGTCTTAATATCAGCCACCACCACATGTTCGTGGCGACGCAACGTAATAGAGTCTTTCTTCAGTTCCTCACCCATCGACTCAAGTTCGATGCTTACCACATCAGGCACCGACATATCGTTGGGCTGTTGCGCTACCACCACCAGCGAATCGCCCGTTACCACAAAATTGTAGTTCTGGGTGTAATGATGCGTGGTATAGAACGAGATGGAATCAAGCTGTTTCTCGGTCAAATCCCAAGCATCGGAAGTGATAGGGCCACGATTATAGCAGCCGCATAGCAACAACAAAAGGAAAAAAAGACTAACGATTTTGCGCATAAACGTTCATCTGACAATGCTGACAATCGAACTCCAAACGGAATCGGCGACCATCGCCTAAAACAAGAGAGAGCGGCTCACGCCACATGGGGCGTTTACCACCACGCTTCACGCAGTAGCCAAGAGCATACCGAATGCAATGACGACACTGCATAATAGGACCATCGCCACCTTTCAGCTCAAAGGCCGACAGTTCGTTGGTGCCATAGAATGCTGCTGCCTGGTGGTTGGAGATGTTATTAAGATAACTGAGCTGTTTCACTCCAGGATTAACGCCAACCTTAGCTTTTTTTATCTGGCGAGTAGGCTGGGAAAGCGCATCGACCAGCTGGCGACGCATGTCAGCAAGCTGGCTATTGGGAATGAAATAGTTGAAGGCCTCAGGCACGTCAACAGTAAGACACTCGTAGATGGTATCGCCTAACTTTGAGAGCTGACGAACGATATTCTCGCGAGGCGACTTCTGTGCCAGCTGATGCTCAGCAACAAAGTGCATGGTTACACCTTCGGCACTCAGTTCAAAGCCATCATCTACAGCGCGTAACGCTATTGTTACAGGTATCTTGCGTGTAGCACTGGGCTTTGAGAGAATGCGTTCAAATTCCTGGTCGTTATTACGATAGAGCGACATGCCTGGACGCAAGCCAGCAGGCATCTTGAAAGGATAGATACGATTGCCCACCACACGGTTGGCACGGAAACCCTCAAACTGTTTGTCGGCATTCAGGAAACACAAGCCATCGCCATTAGCAAAGCTGGCTGTTCCTGCAACGTTAAAACTATCGTGACGAATCTCCTTAACCTTTCCCACAAACTCACCCACAGCCTTTGGTGTATCAAAAGAAGCGATATCAGGCTGGCGACCATTTACGAAATAGGTGGTATAGCCACGATTAAACGTACGCTTAAGGTTGGGCGTAAACGTGTACTCGCAATGGCCCTTTGAGGCTCGACAATACATATCGGGATGCTTGCGGATGTAGGCATTCAGGCGCTCGCTATAGGCTGCAGTAACGTTCTTTACGTAAGCCACATCCTTGAGGCGGCCCTCAATCTTAAACGACACAGCACCTGCCTCAATAAGTTTCTCGAGATTATCGCTCTGATTCATATCCTTAAGCGAAAGCAGATAGCGCTCGCGCTCTACCTCTACCCCATCGGCATCGACCAACGAGAAACGCATGCGACAGAACTGCGCACACTCGCCACGATTGGCGCTACGCTGGAAACAATGCTGCGAAGCATAACAAATGCCTGAATAGCTAATACATAAAGCACCATGCACAAACACCTCGAGCTCCATATCAGGCACCTCGCGATGAATCTCGGCAATCTCGTCGGCCGATAGCTCACGCGCCAAAACAGCTCGCGAAAAACCTACCTGCTGCAACCAGCGTACCTTGTCGGCTGTGCGATTATCCGTTTGGGTAGATGCGTGAATCTCGAAGGGCTTGCCATCCAAGAACTGCAGCAATCCCATATCCTGAACCAAGATAGCATCTACACCAATCTCGGCAAGTTGGTTAATCAAGTTGTGTACATCGTCGAGTTCGTGATCATACACTATGGTATTGAGCGTGACGTAGATTTTGGCACCAAACTGATGGGCATAATCGCATAGCTGACGGATATCATCGATGCTATTGCCCACAGCAGCACGAGCCCCAAATCGTGGGGCTCCGATATATACGGCATCGGCACCATGATTGATGGCTGCAATACCGCACTCCAAATTCTTGGCAGGGGCTAAAAGTTCTAATGCTGTCACTACGCCTATTTGATTTCGTCGATATTATACGGTGTTTCCTGATAAACGTAGTAGTTAATCCAGTTGTTATACAACAGGTTGGCATGTGCACGCCAGGTAACTACTGGTGGATTATCAGGATTATCATCGCGATAGTAATTCTTAGGCATATCCACATCGTCGCGAATGCCACGATCGCGCTTATACTCATTATCGAGTGTATTAGGGGCATACTCCAAATGACCTGTTATAAAGAACTCGCGTCCACCACGAGCCATCACCATACTTACACCACTCTCAGGCGATTCGGCCAGGAGAGTGAGTTCGGGGTTAGCCAGAACATCATCGCGATGTATCTCAGTGTGACGACTATGAGGCATCATAAACACATCGTCGAATCCACGGAATATAGGCAGTTTGGTATCGACAGGTGTTTGTGGGAATATGCCAAACATCTTCTTGGGCAATGGATACTTGGGCACGCCATAATGGTAATAAAGGCCTGCCTGAGCAGCCCAACATATATATAAGGTACTGGTTACGTGAGTTTTTGCCCATGCAAAAATATCAGTAATCTCATCCCAGTAGGTTACATCTTCAAAATCCATCGTCTCAACAGGCGCACCTGTAATAATCATACCATCGAACTTCTCGTTACGCATCGATTCAAAATCGCGATAGAACATCATCATGTGCTCTATAGGCGTATTCTTGGGGGTATGACTCTTTAACTTCATGAAGTTAATCTCCATCTGCAAAGGTGTGTTTGAAAGCAATCGCACCAAATCTGTCTCTGTGGTAATCTTCAGAGGCATCAGGTTTAGAATCACAATCTTAAGCGGACGGATATCCTGTGTAGTGGCCCGCGAGTTATCCATCACAAAGATATTCTCATTTTTCAGAATATCAATAGCGGGCAATCTGTCTGGTAATCTTAGTGGCATTTACTTTTCTTCCTATCTTTTTTTAGAATTGCAATACACAACACGAAACGTTATCCAAGCCTCCTGCAGCTACAGCAGCATCGCAGAGGTTATTAGCATCAGAACCATTGGCAAGCAGCGTATTAATAATGCTATCAGACAGCATGTCGGTCAAGCCGTCGCTGCATAACATATAAACATCGCCTTGCATCACATCGTCGGTCATCTTAACGATATCGATGAACGAAGAAGAACATCCGCCACCAATACAGTTGGTAATAACATTGGAATGATGCGAGGAACCAAGCATGTTACTCAGCGAATGATCGGCCGTAAGCTGGGTAAGCTCGCCATTGCGGAAACGATACAGGCGACTGTCGCCACAGTTGAACGAATAGAACTCGCCTTCATAGTAAGCAACACCTACCAACGTGGTTCCCATGCCCTTATACTGCTCGTCCGACTGACCTTTAGAGGCAATGATATTGTTGATAGAGTCTAACCAGTCGACGAACGTATCGTTCATAGAACTGGGTTTAAGACCTGTAGGCAGATCGTGGAAATAGAACTGCAGATTATGCAACGTATCGCTGCTGGCCACATCACCACGATTATGTCCACCCATACCATCGGCTACAGCCACAATAAAACGGTCGCTATTTGTTAAATCCACACGGGTAGCATAACCATCATTCCTCACGAAATGATTTCCTACAAGTACCATGTCTTCGTTCTGACTACGTACACAGCCTACCTTACTGGCTGACGTTATGCGTATTGTTATCATCTTTATTAATTTACTATCTAATTATCACTTGGAGAGCGATGTTGGCAATAGTGAGCACATCACCATTCTTCAACGCTGTCTCCGTTTCAGGCTGGATAGGGGTCTCGTTTACCCTTGTACCATTCGACGAATTCTTGTCGATAACGCACCAGCCAGAGCCTGATTTATACTTGAGCTGAGCATGAACGCCTGATACATATGAATGCTGTTCGAAGAACTGCACATATGGACCCTTACGGCGACCAATAATCGCACCGTTCATAGCTGTAATTCGTATATTGAGGCTATCGTTAACCAATGTCATAACAGGAAGACCTCCACGCGAAGCGCCTGTCTGGGCAATAGAGATACCTGGGGTCACAGCTATGCTGGCAGATATATTTGCGGCATTGGATGGGGCAGAAACATGGGATGCATTAGGCACGTTTGCAACACGCTGAATGGGCTGAACTGGAGAAACGCGTGGTACTGGTTGTGCAGACTGCACGTTAAAGTTCATCTCAGGCCTTATATCTTGTTGCATTTCCACACCACCGCCCTGACGCAGAGCCATCATACCGCCGCAACGTGTGCAACGGCGTCCAAGCCCCACATGTCCGCACTGCTTACAAAACAGCAACTGCTGTCCACATTGATCGCAGTAATGTGAATCGTCTTCTATTTCTTCTCTACAAGCTGGACAAATAATCATATGTTATTAAATATCTTCTGGTAGTATAATCTGATATGTTTCCTTCGTAACCTGATCGGCCGGCAGCATGGATACACGCTCCGAGAGCTTCTGAATGGTAGAATCGAGCAGGTTGCGCATTTCACGGGCATTGCCCCAAGAGTCGGTCTTGGCAAGCACCATCTTATAGATCTTATCGAGGGCTTTGAGCTCTGACTCTGGCGTAAACCTGTACTGCTCCTTCTGAGCCATGTGCTTGTAGATAGCCAAGAGCTCTTCAGGATCGTAGTCGTCGATATGCAACTTATGAGTAAAGCGGCTGGCCAGTCCAGCATTCATCATCATGAATTCCTCCATCTTATCCTTATAGCCTGCTGCGATAACCACAAACTTGCCTCGATCATCCTCCATACGCTTCATCAGGGTGTCGATTGCCTCCTTACCATACATGTCGCCACCATCGCTCAGCGTGTAAGCCTCGTCGATAAACAGGATACCGCCCATAGCCTTGTCGCACATGCTGTTCACTATCTTTGGTGTCTCACCCATGTACTTACCAACAAGCGTTGCCCGGCTGGCCTCAATCACTCGTGATGTAGGCAGGATATCCATAGCCTGGAGTATCTCGCCCATCTTACGGGCAATCGATGTCTTACCTGTACCTGGGTTACCTGTAAGCACAAAGTTCATAGACATTTGCTGAACACTGCCAGCGCCCATAGCTGCACGCTGTTTCATGAACATGCTTTGTACTGCCAGACGACGGATAGAATCCTTGACAGAACGCATACCAATGAACTCCTCGAGCTCGTTGAGTACCACGTCGAGTGGACGAGCAGCCTCGGCCTGAGACATTGGCAGGTCCTCGGTGGTGAGAGCAAACATATCGCTCTCCTTGAAACCCGGAGTTGTCATCTGCTTTACCAAACGCTGACTCTGGCGCTCAACAGCCTCGTTGAAGATACGACGTGCCTCACGGGCATTGCCAAAGTTCTTGTCGCGACGCAGATAGAGCTGTTCGAACATACGATGGATAGCAGCCTTTGTCTCTTCGCTGACAGTAAAGTTCTTGCCTGATGCGAGATGCAGGAATATCTCTGTTAGCTCGTCTGGCGTATAGTCGTCGAAGTGGATGGTCTGCGTAAAGCGGCTCTTCAAACCTGGGTTACTATCAATGAAGTCGTGCATCTGATCGGTATAACCAGCCACGATACAGATAAACTTACCACGATCGTCCTCCAAACGTTTCAGCAGCGTATCGATAGCCTCAGCACCAAAGGTATCGCCATCGCTCGACTTCAGCGTATAAGCCTCATCGATAAACAGTACGCCACCCATGGCCTGATCGACCAACTGGTTGGTCTTGATTGCTGTCTGACCAGAGAATCCTGCTACAAGTTTAGAACGATCAGCCTCAACCAGCTGTCCGCGAGCTACTACACCCAGCGTCTTGAATATGTCGGCCATAATTCGAGCCACTGTGGTTTTACCTGTTCCAGGATTACCTGTAAAGACATAGTGTTTGCCTTGGAACGTATTGGTTTCGCCACGAGCAATCTGCAGATTGAGGAAAGCTGTGAGGTTGGCAATCTCTTTCTTCACACCTGAGAGACCAACCAGGCCATCGAGTTTCTTCAGACAATCATCAGCACTTACAGATTGTGGTGCATCGTATGGAATATCCTCGCGAACGATAGTCATAAGTTCCTCGTTGCTCATCATAGAAATGTTTGAAGCCTGCAAACGCTGAGCCTGCTTCTTGCATATCTGGTCGAAGAGCGTACGCATGGTACGACCATTGGCGAAGTCCTTGTCGCGCGAGTCGTACATCTCCTTGATCATCTTCTGAGTAAGCGTCTGAGCATCGGGCGAGAAGATATACTTCTTTTGCTTGGCGAATACCAGCATAATCTCGAAGAGTTCGGCTGGAGAGTAGTCCTTGATATCGAGGAAATAATTGAAACGGCTACGGAAACCTGGATTAACACGGAACAGATTCTCCATCTCCGTACGATAACCTGCAGCAATCACGATGAACTGTCCACGATCGTCCTCCATACGTTTCATCAACTTCTCCAGAGCCTGTGCACCTTGGGCATCGCGATCGCCCGAGGCACTGACTGGTGCCAAGGTGTAAGCCTCATCAACAAACAGGATACCACCCTTGGCTTTATCGCAGAGGGCATCTACCACCTTAGGTGTTTCGCCCTGATACTGACTCACCATCTTAGCACGGTCAACCTCAACAACATGTCCGCTGTCAAGATAGCCAATAGCAGCTAAGATTTCACCTAACTTACGGGCAATGGTAGTCTTACCTGTACCTGGGTTACCAGTAAGAATGATGTGCATCGACATCTTCTCTTGCTCACCCAGTCCGCGTTCAGCACGCTGCATAGCGTTCTGTACCGAGTAGGCCATCTCTTTAACAGCGGCCTTAACCTCGTCCATACCAATATATGTATCCAGATCTTTCAGGATGTCCTCTACCGAACGCTCCTCAGGTACATAGCCCTTGATATCGCCTAACTCCACCCTTGTAGCATTAGCGCCACGACTGATATACTGGGTAAAGATATCCTCAGCCGTCTTATTGGCCAGATGGGCGTTACCAAATGTCTCGTCCTTGATTTTAACCTGATATTTAAAGAAACGTGTGAGCTGACTGTCAGCCTCAGGCGAGAATTCAGTAATACCATACTTCAGCTTCAGGTCCATCTTACATATCTGTGTAAGTTCCTGATAGCCAGGTGTGGTCATACGGAAGGTGTACTTGAATCGATTGGCAACAGCTGGGTTGCTCTCCAAGAAATCTTCCAATCCCTTTGAGAGTCCTGATATAATGACAATAGGATTATCCTCCCACTTATCCATCTCAACAAACAACTTGTCGAGTGGGTTTACCTGATTAGAATATTTATCTGGCAACAGCTTCTGCACATTGTCGAAGAATAATATTCCGTTCTTGGCTTTCTTTATATTTTCATCCCATTTGTCGACGAATCGCTGATAATCTACAGCATCAACCATCATGAGTTGAGGTTTCTCAATAATTTTGTGCTGATAGAAGTAGTCGCGCAGAATCTCGGCCAATGCGGTTTTACCAGTACCCGTTTCACCAATCACAATGGCATTTAACGATATACGGGCATTCGAGATGTCCTTGCGAGAGCGCAAAAACATATATGTATCGACAATGGTTTTCAGCTGGTTCTTCACTTCGTCGAGACCAACAAGCTTATCAAGCAAATCAACAGTAGCAAGCGGTTGTCCACACCACTTGCAGAACTTTGCTTTTGCTCTGTTTTCTTTATGACAATTCTGACAAACCATTTTATATTATGCGTCTCTATCAAATTTCTTAATAATACTTGTAGGAGCCTCCTTAATATGACTATTAGGATTGGCTATGTTCAGCATTTTGGGGCTGAATATCACAAACGATGCTACAAACACCAGCATCAGCAAACTCCATAGCACGTAGTGCAGCACACTCTCACCGCTAATAGAGCGAACCTGATCGGTCACATCGTTCAACAAACCAAACTTGGAGCCTTTGAACTTATACGATCTTGCTTTGAACGTATAGAACAGGGGCTCTATCAAATTAGATTTGACATCATTTTCCAATACCTCCGAAATCAGTCGGCTATCAGCCTTCTCATCACCACGGAAATCTGTCAGGTGACAAACCAACATATAAATCAGCGTAATGACAATAACGGCAATATTAAACAGCATGGGGTGCGATGCACCAATGTATTTTAATATTATAATAGGTATAAAACACGTGAAAGCGCCCACCAAGCCCCACAAGAACGAGAACATAAAGTCGTAGCCCTTGAAGAACGAACGTGTAGCCACAATCAAACCAGTCATGCCACCCAATGGCAAACCTATGCTGATAAATGTATGAGTTAGTATGTATTCTGGGTTAGTAATGCCAAATATCAGCACAAACACCAGCCAGATACCACTCAAACCATAGAAAGTCATACGCCAGATTTTCTCCTTGGTCTTGGCTCGCTGCCAACTTTCCTTCACATGAGCCACACGCTTCTGGGTCTCGTCTCTGGCATCCACAAAACGCTTATAATAACGCTGAGAAGGATCAATCTTACCCATCGCCATCAGCCAGTCCTCTATTGCATGCTCGTAAGAGTACTCCTGCATAAAATCGGCATTAGGATCTTCATGATAGAACACGGTCATCCACTGCCCCATAGAACCATTACGAATCTCGTTACGGAATACTTGCATTTTCTTTGCCTGCAGGTTGCGACCATCGGCATACTCAATACCATCAGGCATCATGTAGGTAGGTGTAACACCCAGGATGCGACAGAAACGGTAAACAGCAGTCTTGGCATCGTAGGCGCCCAGACGTTCCTTATTCTCATCGCTCTTAAAGTCGAAACAACGATGATGCTCATTGTACATCTCTGTCCAACCATGCAACTGAGCATAGTAAGCAAAACGACCGTCAAGCTCGATAAAGTCTTTCATTTCCTCCTCGAACTCTTTTTCGCTAAGATTCTGGGCCTTATGTAAGCGTTGGTTCAGAAATTCGCCCACCTGCATAGGTGTAAAGGCACCAGCCAAATCGTAAGCCGACTCACGATTCAGGTTGTAAAGTACCTTGTAAGCCAGATTAGACGAATAGGTCTGATCTTGCGTCATAATACGCAAACTCTCACATGCCATCTGGTCTTCGTGGCTATACATCCATGCCAATAGACGTCCATCAGTCAAGCTGTGCCACTCGTCTTCAGTAATATCATCATGACTGTATGCATTCACAATCTCGTTGATGGTTGCTGATGGATGCTTCACCATAAATGGTATCTCAGGATCCACCTCAAGCACAATTTTCATGATAGCGACACGCACCTGTTCCTTATCGGAGCTGTCAACACCCCTGAAGTAAGAGCGCAAACGATCTACATCGCAACTTGTATGAGTCTCAATATAGAGATAGAAATGATCGTTTGGATTGGTCAGCGCCAATGCATAATCGTCCTGATTACTCAGGAGTGAAATACATACGCTATGAATATCGTCGCACAGTGTGCCTCGTGTATCCTTGTATGGATAAGTAGGCTCCATGGCATAGAGCGATGCCATCAATCCTGCATGCTGATCAATGGGATAACGCTTTTGTATGATATCTCTTACGATAGTACTCAGTTTGCTGTTTCCACAGGCATCCAGCCATTGGGTAATGCGTCCATTATACAAATAGCCAATAGCCACCTTCTCGTTAGCAAGCAGCATAGGTATGAGTTCATGAACATTCTCAGCTACCAGGTTGCGCTCAGGATCGACCACAAAACTCTGATACTTGAGGAAAGGAGACGAAAGGTCAACCTTTGGGCTCTCACCCAAGAACCACTGCTCTACCTGCTCATAGCTCCAACGATTGATAGGATTAACCACAGTCAATCCCATTACCAGCAGCTTAATGCGCTCAGGCAGTTCGTTCATACGTGGAATGCGACCTTCGTTTTTCTGGCGCATCATCACACGTTCGTTGGTACTCATAGGGCTCTCACCCAGCCAAAGTGTCATCAAGCTGATACCCAATGAATAGTAATCGGCCTTGGCAGAGATTTCTACCACACCATCAATTACATCTGCATACATTTCAGGTGCAGCATAGATAGGTGTACGAGCCTGTGTGGTTTTATGAGACTTACCATCATCCTCAAGCATACTTGAGATACCAAAGTCGCCCAGTACCAACTCGTTATGGTCCTTATCACGGAAGAAGAAGTTGCCGGGTTTGATATCCTTATGCAGAATCCTTAACTGATGGCAGTAAGCCAAAGCAGCAGCACTCTGCAGAGCTATACGACGGAACTTGTCCATGTCGCCATTCAGCCTGTACTCAGCCATTGAGCCTCCTTGCAGGTACTCCATCAATTCGTAGTAGCGATGCTTGCCGTCTACATAGGTTTTACCAAAATCGTAAACCTTCACTACCATCTCGAAGTCGAAATTCAAGACAGTCTTCAGTATCTTGCGGTTTACATCAAAATTGGGATAGTAAACCTTCAGAACAAATTGCTCATGATCTTTCTCAACCAGGAACACCTCGGCTTCACCAGTATTCTCACTCAATACCGAAACACGCTTATAGTCCTGCCCTTTCAGTACAAAGACATTCTCGTCGACCTGATTGCGCTGCAGTCTCTGTTTTTTGGCTCTATTGGTATTATCTGCCGATGAAATAATCGAGATATTCACATTAGGACGAGCATGCACCTGTACCCGCGGCTGGGGCTGAGCACCACGCACAGTACCATCCAACGAAGGTGCAGCAGGCTTTGGCGCTGCATGTGGCATAATAGGCTGATTGATGCCAGGAGCACGTACAGTACCATCAAGCGGTGGTGCAGTTGGTGCCGATTTTGGCATATCCATCTTGGGCATATCAATACGAATAGTGCCATCAAGAGGCTTATCAGGCTTCTCCTGTTTTGAGGGGGCCTTTGGCACTGGGTCGAAGTTAGTAGCTCGTACGGTTTTATCGACGTTCACCTCTTCGTTCTCAGTGATATTGTTTTGTGGAGTTCGAACCGTACTCATTTAGATATCGTCTTTAATTTCCTTTTTTGTACCCTTACCAAGAATAATCCATTTTCCACCCATCTGGGGTTTTGCACATCCACAAGGACTTGAGTGGAGTGCGTGTTTAAAGTTGCATTGCCAAGCCAAACGCACGCCCTGGGGCTTGCAAGCCATCGCATAATTTCGCACCTGAGCAGGTTTAGCCTGAGGCAACTGAGCCATCTGATCCAGAAGTCTTGACAACATATCCATACGTTCTTGCTTCTTCTTATCAAATTCGTCTTTGCTCATCACCTTATGATCAGCCAGGTTTGCATCTACACGGTCTAAGCCACGATCCTGCGCCAACAACATCAGTACACGCTGACGCAACTCCTGACTCTTACGATCACGCTCTTTATCTTGCTCTGTCACATATGGTATCTGGGTATCTAATTTCTGAAGCTCATCAGCCAACTTCTGCATCTGCTGGAACTCCGGCATCTCCATAACTTTTTCCTTCAACAGGCGAGCTTCTTCAGTAAGTGGTGTACCACACTGCTTACAGAACGAGAAATCATTTTGGGTTCGGCAAACAGGACAAACTATACCACCTCTTGGACTACCACACTCTGGGCAATAGGCCTCCGAACCTGTCAGGTAGGCTCCACAGAATGAGCATACATCCTTACGAATATAATGACGGCACGACTCACAGAAGTCAGCATCAGCATCTACTGCTGCGCCACAATAGGGGCAAGAGGTAGTGCCTATAGCATTACCACACGAAGCACAGAACAATGCTTCGGGCTCGTTAATTGCACCACAATGAGGACAGGCCACACCATTGGCAGCATTCATCTGCACAGCTTGCTGATACTGAGGTTGCTGTGAGGTACGCTCGCGATAGAGCGGCTCCGCACCTAAGTTTGTTCGATCTGGGTTTTGTGTAATATCGTTCATCGTTGTTGGAATTTTAACTTAAGTTAGGTGCAAAGTTAAATAAAAAAATGAATCAAACAAAAAAAACCGCCGTAAATTTATATTTACGACGGCAAAAAAAATATTTTTTTATGAATATTACCACAATTCGAGGCGCTCCTGCTTAGGAATAAACATCTTATCCCCTTCTTTCACGCCAAATGCCTCGTACCAGGCATCGATGTGAGGCAGAGCACCGTTTACACGCCAACGACCCAGTGAGTGAGGATCGCTCTTAGTGCGATTGCGAATTTCTGCCTCAGTAATATTACCAGCCCATACACCTGCATAAGCATGGAAGAAACGCTGGTCGGCAGTCAATCCGTTCTTATCTGCAAGTTTATTGTACTTGGTAGCATTCTTGTAGGCAGTCCATGCAACCTGCAGACCACCATGGTCAGCCAGGTTCTCACCCAGTGTCAGGCGACCATTACCATTCAGGTCGGGCAGCACTTTAATTGCGCTGAAGAAATCGGCATACTTATCAGTACGCTCTGTAAAGTTCTTTCCATCAGCCTCTTTCCACCAATCATGCATATTTCCGTCCTTATCAAACTGACGGCCCTGATCATCGAATCCATGTGTCATCTCATGACCAATTACCACACCGATAGCACCATAGTTAAAGGCATCATCAGCAGTCATATCGAAGAATGGATACTGCAGAATACCTGCAGGGAAGCAGATTTCATTTGTAGTTGGGTTATAGTAGGCATTTACTGTCTGTGGGGTCATATGCCAATCGTCGCGATCAACAGGTTTGCCTACAGTATGCTCAATATTATGAGCATTCCAGAACTTAGAACAAGCCTGCATAT
>Ga0310786_10005707_pt1 | contig 16782 bp, 10 predicted proteins | sample AusTroGonzalo_MG_FD_203881 | JGI IMG/M metagenome (GOLD analysis project Ga0310786, IMG submission 203881) | Bovine rumen microbial communities from tropical cattle in Woodstock, Queensland, Australia - Gonzalo_03 (v2) (version 2) | ecosystem: Host-associated > Mammals > Digestive system >... | reverse complement strand
CCTGGCCGTCCTGTGTATTTGTCATGATACTCAGACTTCCATGTCCCTAGCATATTATCCGTTTTCTCTTCTTCTTTCGCTTTCAGCTCTAACGTCATCTCAATTCTAGACAACTTGTCCTGCGCCTCAGAGTACAAGTCTTTGTCATCGGCGAGTTGCATAAACTTCTTGTAGTTTTCTATAGCTTTTCTCAATGAGACATCATCTCCTTTCAAAGCAAAAGTGTTGCCTAGATACATGTACACATTAGGCCAACTCGGTGCAATATTCACGATATCCTCATATTCTTTAATTGCATCGTCGATGTGGTTCATTTCGATACAGACTTCTGCCCGGTTTATATGACGTGCAATTTTATCCTGATCATTATTTTGAGCTTTCATAGAAACTGCTACCAGGATTGCTAGCATTAGAATGGTAAGAGCCTTTTTCATATTATATCCTTTCTTTTGTGGACAAAAGTAAGGTTTTTTCCCAATAAGAACGAAAAAATGGGGTTATTTTTTTACTTTTGCAATGTCAATCAAAGAAATTTATGATCAAAAAAATCTATAAATTCGGTGGCGCGTCGGTGAAGGACGCCGAGGCCGTGCGTAACCTGGCCGACATCGTGAGTCAGCATAAGGACGAGGACATCCTGTTGGTGGTCTCCGCCATGGGCAAGACGACCAACGCCCTCGAGAAAGCATTGGCCGATTTCCGCGAGCACAACGGACAACTTGGCATGGAGGCCCTGCATGACGTCATCGCCTACCACGATGGCATCATCAACGAGCTCTTCGGCGACGACGCCAACCCCGCCTTCGGGGAGAACATAGCCGGTCTCTTCATCGAGCTGTGGGAGAAGCTGCAAAAGACCGACACACCCTACGACTACCAATACGACCAGACTGTATGCTACGGCGAGCTCATCTCGACGAGCATCATCCACGAATACCTCAACAAACGCGACATCCCCACGCGTTGGCTCAACGCTCGTAAGTATGTCATCGCCGAAGACGAGACCCACTACCGCGCCGCCAACCCCGACTGGGACGAGACACGTTTGAGAATCAGCAAGTTGAATGATGAGCATATTCGAGGTATCGTATGCCTGACGCAGGGTTTCATCGGCGGCACTGCCGACGGCAAACACAGCGTCACCCTGGGGCGTGAAGGCTCCGACTTCACCGCAGCCATCTTTGCCAACTGCCTCGACGCCGAGGAAGTCACCATCTGGAAAGACGTGGACGGCTTGCTCAACGCCGACCCAAAACGCTTCGCCGACACGGTGAAGATCCCGCATATCCCCTACTCCGAAGCCATCGAGCTGGCCTTCTACGGCGCCACCATCATCCACCCCAAGACCATCAAACCGCTGCAAAACAAGGGGATAACTCTGAAGGTTCAGTCCTTCCTCCACCCCGACCATGAGCCCACCCTCATCGACGGTGGACATCGGAAAAACGACGAGAGCATCCCCTCCTATATCGTCAAGGACAACCAGACGCTGGTGTCCATCTCGCCACGCGACTACTCGTTCATGGACGAGCGCAACCTGAAGACCATCTTCGCCGTCTGCGCCGACCTGAACATACATGCCAACATGATCCAGACCTCTGCCTTGATGCTCTCGTTCTGCTTCGACAGCAACGAGCCGAAGCTGAAACAACTGAGGGCCAGCCTCAAAGACGATTTCAGCGTGAAGTACAATGAAGGCTTGCAGTTATTCACGATCAGGCACTATCAGGAAGGCTTGGAAAACGACTTCATCAAGGGCAAGGAAATTCTGGTGAAACAAGGGAGCCGTTCCACTATGCAGTTTGTATTAGGCTAAAAGTAATACCCTTTACCGTCATGGCGGAGGACATCCGCCATCTCCTAAACGCAAAGGCAACGCCTTTTTGCTAGGGAGATTGACTCGCTTCGCATCGTCGAATCTTTCGATTTGACGGGTCAAGCCCGCAATGACGGACAAAAGAGTAGGTTTTTTTTCAAAAAAACAGCAAAAACGAATCACTTCTTTTTGTTTTTCCTAAATTTGCGGTCGCTTTTTACGACTCAAAACATCATTCTATATGTACAAAATCGAGAAACACCCTATCTTGGACATCCCGCAGGAAGACCTTGTGGAATTCCAATATGAAGGCAAGACCGTCAAGGGTCAACGCGGCAAGACCATCGCCGCCGCCCTTCACCAAGCCGGTTATCCCATCCACAGCCATAGCATCGCCGGACGCAACCGCTCACTCGAATGCGGCATCGGCAAGTGTGGCGCCTGCGAGATGCTGGTCGACGGCAAGATCCGCCGTATATGCATCACCAAAGTCGATGGCGTGAAGGAAGTGCGCGAGATCCCCAAGGGCTACCAACCTGAGCCCTCCGAGAACCCGCAGCGCGAGGTGAAGATCTATAAGACCACCGTCGCCATCATCGGCGCGGGTCCCGCCGGTCTCGCCTGCCGTGAGAAGCTCCGTGAGCTGGGCATTCCCAACATGGTCATCGACAACAACGCCAGCATCGGCGGACAGTTCAACATGCAGACTCACCAGTTCTTCTTCTTCGAGAAGGAGAAGAAATTCGGCGGCATGCGTGGCTTCGACATTGCCAAGACCCTTGCTGGCGACAACCACGAAGGCATTCTGCTCAACAACACCGTTTGGGACCTCCTTGAAGGCAAACGTATCGCACTGAAGAACGTCGTCACACAGGAAATCAGCTATGTCGACGCCGAGCATCTCGTGGTGGCCACGGGTGCCGTGCCCTTCATGCCGACCTTCGAGAACGACGACGTGCCGGGCGTCTACACCGCCGCCGTCTTCCAAAAGATGATGAACCAAGAACACACGCTGCTGGGCAAGAAAGTCCTCACCGTGGGTGCAGGCAACATCGGTTACCTGACCTCCTACCAAGGCATGCAGGCTGGTGCCACCATCAAGGCCATCATTGAAGGCATGGACCACGAGGGCGGTTTCCCGGTGCAGGCCAACCGTGTGCGCCGCTTGGGTATCCCGATCATGACATCACACGTGCTGCTGAAGGCCATCCCCAACGCCGACCACACCGGCATCGTGGGCGCCGTCATCGCCGAATGCAAGAACTTCAAGCCCATCCCGGGCACCGAGAAAATCATTGATGACATCGACATCATCAACATCTGCACCGGCCTCGTCCCCGACGACCAGATTCTCAACAAGGGCAAGCAGGTCTTCGGCCTCTACACCTACGGCTGCGGCGACGCCGTCCGCATCGGTGAAGGCACCAGCGCCGTGCTCCGTGGCAAGCAAGCCGCCTTCGAGGTGGCACAGAACCTCGGCGTGCGTTACAACTATGACGAATATCTCGAGATCTCGAGACAATATATCGACTCGCAACAGCGTCCCGTCCGCATCTTGGAAGAGCCTAACCTGCCCGACGAAGACCGCATGTATGCCAAGCCCTTCGTGCAGCTCGACTGCCTCTATGGCTTCGCTTGCAACCCCTGCTCGTTCAGCTGCCCGCAAGGCGCCATCACCAAGGCCTCGACCAACACCACGCCTGTGGTCGACTACAACAAGTGCATCGGCTGCATGCAGTGCGTCAACCACTGCCCTGGCCTGGCCATCTTCGGCTACGACCTTAACAAGGACACGCTCTTCCTCCCCGTGGAATATGACGTGGAAGAAGGCAAGGAGGTGTATCTCATCGACAACAACGGCAAGATCCTGTGCGAAGGCACCATCGAGAAGGTAATGCGCAAGGACAACAAGACCCACGTGGTGCGCGTAAAGGCCGACAACGCAAAGTGGAGAACGGAGTTCCCCATGATGACCGAAATCAAGGGATTCATCCTGAAAGACCGCTATCCGAAACCCATCGTGTTCAAGCCCAACAACGAACCCGTGTTGACCGAAGATGCTTACGTCTGCCACTGCGAGGACGTCGACCTGAAGACCATCCTCAACGTCATCGACGACCGCAAGTTCATCTCGGTGGACGAGCTGAAGCACATCACCCGCATGGGCATGGGTCCCTGCCGTGGCAAGCGCTGCGTGTCGAGAGCCAAGCAGGTGCTGCGTGGCTATGGCATCGAGGTCGTGGGTGAGTCGTCGCCTCGTGCGCCTCTGGCCAACCAAGTCACCTTGGGCGACGTCTACAACCCGAAAGCCAAGGAGACCTTCGTCTTCCAGACGGGTAACGACCTGAAGAAAGAGACCGTCGAGGTGCTCATCGCTGGCGGCGGTATCGCCGGTAGCGCAGCCTTCCGTTACTTCGCCGAGGCGGGTAAGAAACCTGTGTTGGTCAACTACGACCGCGGCTCCTCATGGCGCTGCATCGGTGGTGGCCGTCCGGCCTTCTCCAACCCTGATATTTCGGATATTGCCAACCATAACCTCGAGATTTTCAAGAGCATCCAAGCCGTCCACAACATCGACTTCAAGATGACGCGTTATGTGAACCTCGTCCACGACGAGGCCACCTACAAGGCCCTCGATGCCTCGCGTGCCTGGAGCGACGCCTATATGATTGACAAGAAGGACTTCCGCAAGGAGATCTCACCGCTGTGGAACATGGACAGCAACGTCTACAGCCACGCCTTGATCTCTAACGACTGCTGGCAGGCCACGCCGGGTCGCACCATCGACTACATCCGTGGCATCGCCATCGAAAAAGGCGGCCGTCTGATGGAAGACTGCGAGCTGGTCTTCGTGCAGAAGAGCGGCGACAAGTTTGTGGCCCTCGTCCGCACCCACGACAAGCAATATGTCGAGTTCACCTGCGACCACTTCGTCAACGCGATGGGATGGGGTGCTGAGAAGTTCACGGACATGTTGGGCATCGACACCCAGCTGTATCCCGTGAAGCACCAGGCCTTCATCACGCGCCGTCTGCCCAACATGGGTGTGAATGGCGACTCCCTCGACATGATCATCGACCGCCGTCACTACAAGGGCTTCAGCGCCGTGTACGGACAGCAGTTCCTGCACACTGGCCAGATCATCGGCTGCGCCTCGCCCGACTGCGACGCCTTCGAGGCACGTCAGAACCTGAAATATAACAGCAAGGAGTTCCTGCAAATCGTCAGCGAAGTCTTCGCCGACTGGATCCCGAACCTCGCCAGCGTGGGCTTCCACGCGGTGTGGGCGGGTTACTACATGGAGCCGCGTTACATCGTCGACCCGTCGGTCGGCATGCTCACCGGCCTGCGCGGCCACGGCTTCATGCTCGGCCAGTACCTCGCCAAGATCTATGTGGACAAGTACCTCGGCAAGGAGGTGCCCGGCTACATGAAGGATTTGGCTTTGAGCGGCAAGGGCTTGAGCGAGAACGCCTTCAAATAATTGAGAATTGATAATTAACAATTGATAATTAAGGCTGCCGCGATGCGGCAGCCTTTCTTTTTTTATTTCCCAGAGACTCTCAAGCACCGGACATTGCCGCCTAGCTCGTATTCGATTGGACCGTAATGCTGGGCGTAATATAGCTCCGTAGGGAAAGTGTTGCGGGTGACGGCATCGAGGTCGGTGACACTCAAGTGGATGACATCGCGATAGGTCACGCCGTCAACCTCGTGGCTATCCAGCAGTTCCATTGAACAACGACATCTCTTGTTAAGCCACTCGTCTTGACACTCCGAGCATGACAACCCGCCGCCGTCGACATTCAAATCAAACCATACATCATAAAACCTCAACGAAAACTGGGTTTGCTCTCCATAATAGTTGGTAATGCTCAGGCCACACGCCTGGCCTTCATAAAAGCTGACCCGACTGTTTTGATTAATGTTCTCGCAAAGGTCATCGTCGGTCTTGACAAAAAGGAAATATGACGATCCAGGTATCATACTGACAGTCGTGTCCTGAAACCTGAACTCTCGATAGATGCCATTCTGGTCACAGACCTGAAAAACCGCCTTGTCGCAATCCACAAACCATCCCTTCAGGCTGTCGTCCACATAATGGCATTCCGTCTTCACGCAAGAAGTCAATGCCAGCAGCGCCATAGCGACAATGATGCAAATCTTATTCCTCTTCATAACGCAAATATTTTTCACCGTTCGACATATCGATTTCTATGACACCCTTCTCGTAATTATAGAAAAGGGCCCTGATGTATATGCCTTGCAGGTCCTGTTCTTCATTGGCGAACTCAAACACGTCGTAGTAGGTGTGTCCGTTCACGAGCACAGAGTCATGCACGACAAACAAATCCGTAGGCTCACCCTTCAACGGTATAGAGGCATAAAACGAGTCGCTGGTCAGTTGGGCGTATTTGTGGCGCATGGGCTGATGATAATAGACACTATCGGCAAGATAGCTGTTGGAAAAACGGATGTCGATGTCGAACAGCGGATAGTCGGGTTTGCATGTGGTGATATCCAGCTCATATTCGAAATACACTGACGGCGCAGGCTGGAACTTGGCTTCATAGTAGTCGAAGCCGAACAAGTTGTCGCCTTGATTCTGCACACGATAGCGCGACACCTGATAGCAAATGATGTTGCGGTTGCTCTCATGCTGCAGATAGAAACGTTCTCCATCTTGATAGGGCACCGTGGGGAGATATTTCTCCGGGATGGTTCCCAGGTTGATGTAGTCGGGCTCGTGTCCCGGACATCCAGTGAAGACGATGACCGAAAGCAAGGCCAATAAAATAATGTATGTTCTTTTCATCATTTGGATAGTTTTTGGATGTTGTAATTATCTCACTACAAATTTCATCGTCGTGCCCGAGATGGTGATGAAATACATATCATGCGGCAATGCCGACACATCAATCCGCTGGGTTTCAGCGTTGAGGCTGCCCGTGAGGACAGTCTGTCCCATAAGGTTGGTGATGCGGTATTCGTTGTTGATCGGAGACGTTTCAGGAAACGTCTGTACATAGAGGACGCCGTCGGTAGGATTGGGATAAACAATGAATCGGGTTTCCATCTGGTTCAATTCATCTACGCCATGGATATCGGAATAAATCGCATCGCAATCTTCATCACCAAGTTTGAAGATCAGTTCCTCGCCCACCCAATAGCAACGCAGGCCTTCCACACGCATACGGTCGCTATCGCCCATCAGTCGCTCAGGGAAGAAACTGGTCAAGTGGCCGATGCCGCACACGATATTGCCGCTGAAGAGGTCCTGGTCGTCGCTCACTTGCAACACCCTGAATGTTCTGCCCTCATATTCAATGTTCTCCACGGCTTCTACATTCATGGTGATGGCTTCAGTACCGACCTTGATCTCCCAACTATCGCCTACTTGTGCGCTATAGTCATACAATACGGTAAACTCCTGAAGTTCGCTATTCCACCAATAGACTACATCATCCTCTTCACAAATGTATTCGTGAGTCACTTCAGCAAGTTTGCCTTTGTCATATAAGGTGTTGGTTCGGATGAGAATAGTCACGATCTTGTCGTTGACGATTGTGTCGCCAGCACATTCCAGATGCTGATAGGTGATAGTCCCGTCCTCGTTTTCGATTTCGTAGTACCATTCGGGGAGAGGCTCCGGCGGATTGTTACCAGGCACATAATCGCAGTCATAACTACCCTCGTGATACAGCAGTTCGCCGTCTTCGAGGTAGCATCTCATATATTCATATTCTGTGCCGTCAAAGACATAATCATGAGGAAACAGCCCCTTTTCATATCCTATTCCCTCTATGATTCGACCATCGTAGATTAAAAAGCCCTCATCGGGGATATAACCCGTCACATATTGGGTGCGGTATGTATGGCCGTTCCAAGTCACGCTACCGACACTATCAACCGTCACAAGACACGTGAATCCCTCTTCAATATCGCAATACCACGTATCACCCTCTTCGGCATTGAAATCATACATCACCGTAAACGAATCGGTTGATTGAACATACATGTAAACGACATCGTCCTCCTCATAAACATACCGATAATCGTCAATAACACTGCACAAGTGACCCTGAACTTCTTCCGTGCCAGTCACAACACTCTTAAGGTAATAGAAAGAAGGCTGCGTGATCGGCCCTTGCGATAGCACATGGAAATACCACTCCGCGCCTTGTGGAGCAAATGTCGCAGGTGCTCCATCGCTGTTCATCACGCACTCGTCAAACTCTTCGTTGTCCCAAACCAGGTCGCCGTTCTCGTGGTAGCACAAGAGTTGAATGTATGCCCCAACCATCGCTTCATAGCCACTATTCAAGAATCCATAAGTGCTTCCAACGCCTTCAATCCAATATTCTTTCACTTCACCTATAGTGCCATCTTCATAATACTCTGCCAATCCCAACATTCGTCTCATGTTGCCACTTACTTGTACTTCGGATTCTTCCAACACCCCCAACTTTTGATCAAACCAATTCACGTTGACAGTGTCGCCCACGGTCAAGTTGAAATCGTAAAGCAGCACTTCGTCTTGATAGTTTTGTTCTATTTTTCTGCGGAAATACACCCTCTTGTCCTCTTCACGAACCGCACCTGCAATTCTTTTGGAATCATACACATCTTCCTTCCAAACAAGTTTATAGTCCACACCATCAAGAGTGATATAATCCCTAATACTTTGTATTTCAGTGTAATAATTATTCGGCCAATTCACAGCACTGATGGAAACCACATTCCATTTCTGGCGGTCGTTGCCCTCATGAACCAAAGGGACATAGTTACCATAATTGGTAATTTCATCGGCATCCGGAATGCATTTCCAGTACTCCCCGCCGCCGTTGAAATACAAGTGGTTGTCATGGCCTTTAATGAGGAAATAGGCATCGCCGCCTGGGGCAATATCCACAAGGGGAAGGTGCTCCCCTATATCGGTGAAATGCTCGCCATGGTCGGTGGAATACGAAAGAACCGCCTGATTCCCATCGAAGTGAGGCCTGTACACAATGCCGCCGTCGCTGATGGCCAAAGTCGTCCCGTCAAACAGATAGAAACCAGGAGTGTGTTGGAATCCGATGCTGCTCCCGTCGATATGATAACCGCAAGCCACCACGTTGCCCTCGGGGTCGAAGGCCATGTCACGGATGTTCAATTCTTCGCCAGCCACGATTTCCCAATTCTCCATATCTGACAAGGTGGAATGGAAGATGCCAGTATCTCCATCCGAATATGACCAAACACTGACGTACACATCGCCCTCGGCATTGACAATCATGTCGCTGAGTTCAGAGCCATCGTCCGCTTCAAGGATGGCGAAGTTCCATGTCTCACCCCCGTCAGTGGTCCAATATGTCTCACCGTTCGTGGCCCAAACCACCACAATATCATTGGACGGAGCACAGAGTCCCCCCACATCATACATGGCACACGAGGCCATCGTCGTGGTTGCCTGCCAGGTGTCGCCGCCATCGTCTGAAAACTGAAGGCACGTGTTGCTGCTCGGAAACACGAAAATGCGCCCCTCGGGACTGAAGGCTATGCATTGATACATATGGTTGTCGTTGACTTGTGTCCACGTCTCGCCTTCGTCTTGCGAGCGAAGCAGACAGCCATATTCATCCGTGGCAAAAAGGTCGCCGTTGGAAGCAGCACCGAGAAACGGCGTGTCACAATTAAGCAGCTTCCAAATGTTGTCTTGCGCCTCCAAAAAGCCGAAGCACCCGAGGCAAAGGATGAGGATTGATACTAACTTTTTCATGGTTGTATGTTTTTGTTATTTATTTACTCACCACAAATTTCCGCGATTCATCACCCATGCTGATGAAATACATGCCTTGGGGCAGGTTGGAGACATCAATCTGCTGGGTATCAGTGTTGAGGCTGCCCATAAGGACAGTCTGTCCCATAAGGTTGGTGATATGGTATGTTTGGGTCTGTAAAGACGCAAAATTTTGCGTCTCTACATAGAGGACACCGTGGGTTGGATTAGGATAGACATTGAATGCGCTCTCCACGGATTCCTCCACACCGGCATGATACTGTTCATAGATCTCGTCACAATCCCTGTCGCCCAATTTGAAAACCAGTTCGTGGTTCTTCCAGCAGCAGCGTATGCCCTCCACGCTGTATGCCTCGTTACGGCTCATCAGCCTCTCGGGGAAGAAACTCGTCGTGTGACCAACGCCACACACAATCGTGCCATTGAAGGCATTCTCCTCATCGCTCACCGTCAGGGCTTTATAAGGTAGTCCATAGTAAACAAATTCAGTCACGGCGTCCACGTGCACGGTGATGCTTTCCTCGCCAACGCCCACTTCCCACTCGTCGCCTTCCTCGGCACTGAAGTCATACAACACCGTAAACTCCTCCAAGTCCTTGTTCCACCAATACATTACGCCATTCACCTCATACACATATTCCCGTGTCACTTCGGTGTATTGACTCTTGTCGTACAAGGTGTTCGTGCGAATGATGATGGTGACATCCTTGTTGTTGATGGTGGTATCCGCGGCACATTCCAAATGCTGGTAGGTCAGGCTGCCGTTTTCGTTGACGATTTCATAATACCATTCTGTATGTATCGCCGGACCATCCGTCATCTCGATGAAATTAGTGAACTCGTTCCAATAGAGCGAGTTGGCATAATAATCATAACTACCATAAGGAATGTAGACAGGGATGTCCTTGCTGGTATACTGGAACGTCGAGCTGACCAACGCGGGAGGAACACTGGCATAGCAAGTGATGCTTTGCAAATGCTCACAACCGCTGAATGCTTCATCGCCGATACTCACGACAGTGGAGGGTATCGTTACGCTCGTCAAAACGCAACGATAGAAGGTGTTGTCACCAATGGTGTCTATACCTTCGGGAATGACCAGACCACCGTCAAGGGTTCCACTATAGGCAAAAGCCCATTTCCCGATATGAGTTACCGTTGGAGGAATTACAGACTGCGCCAGGGTGTTTTGAAAAAGAGCGTTATCGCCGATATAAGTCAAAGAATCTGGCAACGTCAGGGGATCGAAACCGGAAACATCAAAAGCAAAATCATCGAGTATCTTGACCGAGTTAGGGATGACAAGAGGCTGAGGCCCTTGGGCCCAAGCAGCCATATAGAAAGCAAGACATCCGATTTCCACCACGTCCTCAGGAATGATGGTGTTTTTCGTGCCAAGGATCAGGATTTTCGAGTCGCGTTCGATCAAGGCGTTGTTCTCGGAATAATAAGTGGGATTGGCTTCATCGACGTGGATGGACTCCAATCTAGAGCCGCAGCACAAACCTTGGTAGCCGATGTAGGTCACCGATGCCGGAATATCATAACTCGTGATGCGTCTGTTTGCGGCAAAGGTCCTCTCTTCAATTCTCGTGACACCCTGGGGAATCGAAATGGGGCCCGTCAAATACTCGAGCCACCAAAACGCGCCATATCCCATCGATTGAAGGTTCTGCGGAAGCGTCAGACTACCCGTAACGCCAGAGCAGCCATAGAAAGCCACACTGCCGATGGTGCGGATGTTGTCGGGCAAGACAATGCTGCCCCTAATGCCGCTGCAACTATAAAAAGTGCTGTCCCCGATGGCCACAATGTCGTAAGTAATGCCGTCGTGTTCAACCGTTTCAGGGAAACTGATCTCCCCTTGTGGTTTCGCATAACCACTCCATCCATTCATTGCAGGATGTACCAGAGCCACTTCATGGGCGTCCGCATCCGTAATCCTGTAATACAGTGTCTGTCCCGACAAACAAACAGCCGAGAAGTCAAAGTTGGTTTGTGCAATGGCACTTACATGGAAGGCCACTAATACCATGATGATTAATAATGCTCTTTTCATTGTCCTAAGTATTTGATTGTTAATTATTTATTTCTATTATACTGCATTAACAATTTCCTCAAATGTGCGGTTGTCGTCACTGAGGTCCATCTTCATTTGTTTGATACGCGTTTTGCGTTTGTAATAAGACTCGGTCTGGGTGTCCAGCAGGATGGAAATCACCTGGTTGGAGAAGCCATTCTTCGAGAGGCAGCAGATGCGCACATCCCATTTGCCGAGCTTCGGGTATTGCTCGAGGAGGCGCTGCGAGAAGCCGTCATACACCAAGTCGGTCAGGCTGATGAAGTCGGCCCAGTCGTCGTCGTCGAGGTCGAAGTTCATCGTGTCTGAGGTGACCTGCTCGCTGAGGGCCTGCGCCGTGGTGTACACCTTGTTGCGCCCCATAATCTTGTTCGTCATCAGCAACTCCTTCTGCGAGAGCGTCTGATGGTCGCGGCGCAGGTCGTCGTTGGTGCGGATCAGGTTCTCCATGTCGCTCACCAGCTCGTGGATGCGGTTCTGGTCGCGTTCCACCTGGCTGCGGAACTGCTCCACGGCCAGTTTGTGGTCGCTCACCTTCTTCCTCACGAGCATCGCGATGACGAGCAGGGCAATCACCGCCACGGCGATGATGAGCCACAGCTTGAGGCTGCGATTGCGCATCACGACCTCCATCTCGCTCTTCTGTGCTTTCAGCTCGTATTCCGCCTTGAGGCGTTGCAGGTTCTCGGAGGCGTGCTCCTGGTCGCTCTGCAACATGTTTTGCGTGAAGAGGTCGTAGTATTCAAGGGCCTTGGCCAAGTCGCCTTCGTTGTAGGCGATGGCGTAGAGTGTCTGGTACACTGACATCTTCACTCCGGCGCGCTCACTGCGGAGGGCGGCGTTGAGATAAGGCTTAGCATCGGTATAGTTCTTAGTATAGTAATATAACACGCCCATCGTCATGTTGGCGATGTCGGTGTTGTTGTCGTCGAGCTCACCCTCCAAGGCGTGGCTCACGCAGGTCATAGCCTCAGGGAAGTTGCCCACGGGCAGGTAATAGTCACGCCCCATCTCGAGGTAGATGTCGCTCTGCATGGCCTTGTCGTCCAGCAAATTGGCGATGCTGAAGGCCGTGTCGTAGTAGCGTTTGGCTTGGGCAAACTGTTCCAGCGACTTCGCCACACGGCCGCAGTTGCGCATCGAGGTCATCACCGCCACCGAGTCATTGACTTGGCGGAAGCAAGCGATAGCTTCGTTATGCATCTCAAGGGCATCGTTGAAAAGGCCGTGTTTGTTGTACATCGCGCCGAGGTTATCCTTGATTTGGCCTTCAAGGCGGATGTTTTCGGTGGACGGCTCGCAGCCCTGCATCAGAGCGAGGGCTTGCAGGAAACGCTCTGCAGCCTCTTCCGAGAGGCGTTGCTCGCGCAGCTCGGTGCCTTCGTTATATAAGGTACGCGCCTGCTGTATGCGTTTCTCGGGCGTGTCGCAGCCCGCCATCGCGAGCGACAGCGCCACGGTAATGATTGCGTATTTCAGAAAATCCTTCATCGCGATACGTTTTTCTGATGCAAAAATATGCAGAAAAAACGCTTGTCAAGAGGTTTTCAAGGCACCTCAAGTTTTTGTCCATGCTTTTTTGGATTGTCCAGATCTAGTTCATTGACAATCAATATAATGAAATCTATATGGACATAATTTTGTCCCTATGTTTTTGGGGTAATTCTCTCCTATTTCACCATCATCGAGGAAGGAATTATCTTATCCACCACCACAAATTCACCCTGAATATGGTAAATGATATTCCATTTACGATTTCCCGTTATCAATCTTCGTGCTTGAGGGTGATATTTCTTTGCCACTTTCCACTTCGATAATTGCATCTTATCTGCAAGATAAGACAGCTTCTCAATTTCGGAAAGAAGATTTTCGGTGTATTGTATGGCCAAATCCCTACTCCCAACAGTCACAATGAATTGTCTGATGTCTTCAATGTCATCATACACTTCTTGTTTTACATTGAGTTTGTAATTATTCATAGTATGAAACCACAGACTTCATCAATGCCTCTTTGAATTCTTCAAAGGAAACGCACCCTGGCAAAACATCCGAAGAAGCATTTCGCTTATTCAAAGGTTTGCTTATGCAAATACTGCCCTCACAACTGGCTCTCTGTGTGGCAGACGCATTACTCACATAGGCCACACTCGGTTCACTTGCCATGGTAACAGGGGTGTCTGTATCATACTCTTTTGATGCCATAATGGGATGGATTATGTTGCAAAAATAAACAAAAGGTTCCAATTACACAAAACATGTTACATAAAAAGTGTAATTGCTTATAAGAAATCGACCACCTATAGAATAACATAGGCGGTCGATTTCAAAAAGTTTTATTCTTTTGAGTTACGTTCCTTCACAATCTCCTCCTGCTTGTCCTTCGGCGTCGGCATGTACTGGTGGAACTCCATCGAGTAGTTGGCACGGCCCGAGGTGAGGTTACGCAAGGCGGTAGCATAGCCGAACATCTCCATCAGCGGGACGAAGGCATCCAGCTTCTGCGAGCCCTTGCGGAAACGACGCATGGCCTCGATACGACCACGACGCTTGTTGACGTCGCCCGTCACATTGCCGATGTAGTCGTCCGGTGTGTTGATTTCCACCTTCATCACAGGCTCAAGCAACACGGGAGCGGCTTTCATGAAAGCCTGCTTGAAGCACATTTGGGCGCAGAGCTGGAAGGCCATGTCGCTGGAGTCGACAGGGTGCGAGCTACCATCGACGAGGACACATTTCACGTCCACCACGGGATAACCTGCGAAAGGACCTTTGTTCATGGCCGCGGCCAGACCCTTCTGTACCGAGGGGATGTATTCCTTGGGGATGACGCCACCCTTGGTGATATCGACGAACTCGAAGCCACCGCCAGGGTTAGGCTCGAAGCGGATGACGGTGTGGGCGAACTGGCCCTTGCCGCCCGTCTGCTTCACATAGCGGTAGTTGCACTCGAACGGAGCGGTGATGGTCTCGCGGAACGACACCGAAGGCGCACCCACCGTGACCGGCACCTTGAACTCTTCCTTGAGGCGGTCGACGATGATCTCCAGATGCAACTCACCCATGCCCGCTATGATAGTCTCTTCCGTCTCTTCATCGAAGTGGGCATGGAACGACGGGTCTTCATTACAGAGCTTGGCCAAGGCCTCGCTCAGCTTACTACGATTCTTCTTGTCGTCAAGGTTGACTTTCATCTCGATGACCGCAGGCGGTATATTGATGGATTCCAGCAAGATAGGCTGGCTGTCGTCGCAGAGCGTATCACCCGTCTTGGTGTATTTCATGCCCACAAGAGCCACGATCTCGCCAGCACCTGCCTCGCTGATCTCCTCACGTTCCTTCGCCTTGATGCGGAAGACACGACCCACGCGCTCGCTCTTCAGCTTGTTGGTATTGTATACGCTCATGCCGTTCACCAGCTTGCCGCTAAAGATACGGATGAAGGTCTGCTGCCCCACATACGGGTCGTTGATGAGCTTGAAGGCCAAAGCCGAGAAAGGCTCGTTCTCGGAGGGGTTGCGGCGGTAGGTCTTCTCCTCGTTGACGGGGTCGTGCGCTATGACGGCACCGAGGTCGTTGGGCGAAGGCAGATAATCCACGATAGCATCCAAAAGGAGCTGGATACCTTTATTCTTATAAGCGGCACCACAGAACACCGGCACCATCATCAGTTTGATGGTGGCTTGGCGGATGGCCGACATCAGCTTGTCGGTGGGGATTTCGGCGTCTTCAAGATAAAGCTCGGCGATTTCGTCGTCGAGGTCGGCCACCTTCTCGATGAGGTTACGGCGGGCTTCCTGGGCCTGTTCCATCATGTGCTCTGGGATGGGGCCAACAATGCGTTCCTTCTCGATGAAGCGCACCGAGTTCATCTGTACCAAGTCGACCATACCCTCAAAATCGGACTCGGCTCCGATGGGCAGATGCAGCGGCACTGCATTGGCACCCAAGTATTTATGCATTTGGTTGACAACCTCGTTGAAGTCGGCACCCGTGCGGTCCATCTTGTTGACAAAGGCGATACGGGGCACGCGGTATTTGTCGGCCTGGTTCCACACCGTCTCCGACTGCGGCTCTACGCCACCCACGGCGCAGAACACCGCCACCATGCCGTCGATGACTCGCAGCGAGCGTTCCACCTCGACGGTGAAGTCGACGTGGCCGGGAGTATCAATCAGGTTGATCTGATAGCCGTTCCAATGGGCGGTGATGGCCGCCGAAGCGATGGTGATGCCGCGCTCCTGCTCCTGTTTCATGAAGTCCATAGTGGCCTGACCGTCGTGGGTCTCGCCCACCTTACGGTTGACGCCCGTGAAGAACAGGATACGTTCCGAGACTGTAGTCTTACCTGCATCGATATGCGCAGCGATACCGATGTTTCTCAATTTTGAAGTGTTTAAGCTCATTATTTTATGCTGATTTTCAATTCGTTAAAAACGGACCAAACCCAATTGATTCGGGCTGCAAAGGTAGGGAAATTTTCAATGCCGACTTTTCCAAGTTTCCGAATTATTAGTATTTTTGTCCCCATGTTTCAAATAGAGGATTTCATAGTTGATGTAGTTTACGGGGAACGACTGTTGATTAGTAAGTCAGCAGACCCTTCAGAACTTGAAGAGAACATCCGTGTAGCAAGAGTGCTGCTCAGTTGTTTTGATGATATGAAGATACGTATTAATGAGCATCTGCTGGTTTTTGGACATAAAAACCCGGAATATACTATCAATGAGAAACTTGGCGACCGAAAGGGTGTGGAAAGTGAAAACGGAATCAAATCGGCTTTTCGCAAAGCCAAGGAACAAGGTTGTCAGACGGTGGTACTTGATTTTGATATGCACATGGCAGACAATATTCTTAAAACCAAAAAGATAGCCTCAGGCATATATGGTAGGCACGAGGATTTCACGAGTGGTATCATCAACGAGTGTTACGTTGTTCACAATAGTAATGCCGTAGTGGTGAAATCTGATGTTTTTGCTGCTTCCGACAAGGATACCGCAAAACGACAGATTGAGGATGTGATAGAAAAACTGAGGACATAACCTTGTGAGTCATGTCCTCGTATGGGGGTCAGATAGGTCCAGCTTGAATAATGCTGCAAAAGCA
>Ga0310786_10005706_pt1 | contig 16782 bp, 12 predicted proteins | sample AusTroGonzalo_MG_FD_203881 | JGI IMG/M metagenome (GOLD analysis project Ga0310786, IMG submission 203881) | Bovine rumen microbial communities from tropical cattle in Woodstock, Queensland, Australia - Gonzalo_03 (v2) (version 2) | ecosystem: Host-associated > Mammals > Digestive system >... | reverse complement strand
TATAGGGTTTGGTGGTGAGGTCGGGATAGATCTCCATGGTGTTGGTGGCGAATCCCTCGCTGTCCTGGTTAAAGGAGTTCATCAGTCCGTTTCCGGCACCCAGCAGCACGATAATCATGAAGATACCCCATGCTACGGAGAATCCGGTCAGGCTGGTGCGCAGCTTGTTGCGGCGTACGCTCTCCCATATTTCGGTTAAAAGGTCCTGCATGGTTTTACTTCATTATTGTAGTTGTACCGAATGCTGATGCGTTGTGCTGAGTGTTATCCTCAATCTGGCCGATTATACCGTCCTTGATGTGGATAATGCGGTTGGTGCAGTTGGCTACGCCGCTCTCGTGGGTTACCACTACGATGGTGATGCCCTCTTCGCGGTTCAGGCGGCTCAGAAGTTCCATAACCTCGACCGATGTCTTGGAATCAAGGGCTCCGGTGGGCTCATCGGCCAGGATGATCTCAGGCTTGGTGATGAGCGCGCGGGCTATTGCCACGCGCTGCTTCTGACCACCGGACATTTCGTTGGGGTAGTGGGTTGCCCAGTCTTTCAGGCCCAGACGCTCCAGATATTCCATGGCCATCTGATGACGCTGCTTGCGACCTACGCCCTGATAGAACAGAGGCAACTCCACATTCTCAACGGCTGTTTTGAAGGAGATGAGATTGAATGACTGGAATATGAATCCAATCATGCGGTTGCGGTAATCGGCAGCCTGACGCTCGGTAAGATTCTTGATCAGTTTGCCGTTAAGGTGATATTCACCGGTATCATAGTTGTCAAGTATACCTAATATATTAAGGAGGGTTGACTTACCTGAGCCGGATGCTCCCATGATGGATACGAACTCGCCGCGCTCTATTCCAAGGTTGATTCCTTTGAGCACGTGGAGTGGTTGAGCACCCATGTAAGTCTTGTTGATGTCTTTGAGATCTATGAGCATATCGTTGAACTATTGTTTGCTTTATTTAGTGTCTTAGTTTATTAGTACACCGCAAAAGTACGCCGTTGTTTTGGAACTGCAATGGGTTTGCGGAGAGTTTAACAAAATTTTTACATTCCTTCTGTTGGATTGGACGCAAGTCTGACGTAATAACTACGCGTTTGTTAGCCACAAATGGTGCATTTCCCGTTTTTTTAAGTTACCTTTACAAACCCATAGGGACTATTCACGTTTATTTATGAAAACAAAGTCTGTCCTGTTGATTATGGCTGCATGCGCTCTGGCGCTGCTGGGCTGTAAGGATGAGAAGCCGCAATACGGGGCTCCCATGAACCTTCGTGTTATGGGTGTGACGGGTAGGATGGACTTGGATCCTGGCCTTAAGCTGGGCCTGTTCGTGGGTGAGCCGGTCAATACCGACAACGCGTCGCTGACGGTTCAGGAGAATGGTCTGGTGCTGCCCGACGGCGAACTGAAGTGGCGTTTCAACCAGAGCCAGTCGTCACGTTTCTTTATTTACGCTCCCTACGATCCTTCATATACCGGACAGGAGACAGTTACGTTCCAGGCGCCATTGGACCAGAGCACTTCGCAGAAGATGCTTCAGGGTAATCTGATGACGGCAATATCGTCGGGTGGTCCCAAGGACAATGCGGTGAACCTTAAGCTCAAGCACGCAATGACGGCCATGAACGTATCGTTCGATAACCGTACGGGCAGCCGCATAGAGTCTTTCACGGTAGGCGGATTCATGGCCGAGGGTGAAATGAACCTTATCACCGGCACGCTGCAGGCTACGGACGGCAAGGGTACCATTACCCCCTTGCGCTCCCCGTCGGACGAGAACTCGTTCAGCTTCATATACATCCCGCAGGATGTGACGCCGCTGTTCCACGTTCAGTTGGCATCGGGCAAGACTATTTCGATGACGTTTGACAACTACTGTCACGAATATCCGGGCAGCATCATAAAGATGCAGATCCAGCTTAACGAATCAACTCCCGAAGTAAATATCCTGCCGCTTAACGGCGTGAACATCTCGCAGTGGAGCACCAACGGCGTTCCCTCATTCACGGAGCTGCCTACTTACATGTACCTGAGCGGGCTCAAGGAGGTTACTCCCGATCCCGACCGCGACGGATTCTTCTCGGCCTATCTTAATAAGGTGACGGTGACTGCGGTTGACCGTACATCGGCCGATGTACTGGGAGTGATACTGGAGGATTCAACCTGCGCCATGCATGTGTGGGCCGATAACGACTCGCCGCTTGAGGTGGGCAATACGATAGTGGGTCCGGTGCTGGGCCTTATGAACAAGACCGATGACGGCGAGCTGCATATCTCGCATTTCTATACGTCGTATGCCACAGTGGGCAAGACAAAGGAACTGCCATCCACACTGGGTACGTTCAGGGCGGTTTCACGCACTCCGGCCCAGTGGGAGTACCGCAGGATGCTGTTCAAGGGGGTAACCCTACAGTCGGCGTTCAAAAATGACCGCGCGGTATTCGCGCAGGACGGCACCCGTATGAGCGTGATCTGTCCGGGTGTTGACATTCAGCTGGCACAGGGCGCCAAGGGAAACCTTATCGGATTCCCGTTCATCTCCGGATCGGACATTATGATTATGGTTTATGACAAGAGCGTGTTCAACCTGTTTACCAAGGAGGTGGTGGACGACGCCCTGACCCATGCGACGGTATGCGGTCTGTACGATATGTCCATGCGTGACACAGCTCTCTATGTCATGAACGGGGCCGATATGGAGTTGCAGTATTCGGTACGCAGGTATGAATCCATCGGACGGACCATGCAGGTGGCCGATACCCGTAACGGCGAGGTTTATCTGTTCATGGTTTATGACTGTCCCGACGAACCGCTGGTGGGACATGAGTATACGGTTGCGTTCAACACAATAGGTAACTCCACCAAAACGGGTTTCACCGTAAGTATGGAGTGTGTGAAGTGTGACCAGGACAAGGCCTGGTTCATTGACAGGAAGAATGATTATGGTTTGGTGATTGCATTATGAGGAGGGTTTTGACTTTGGCATTGGCATTGGCGTTGGCTTTGACTTTGACTGTTGCGGTCAGGGCTGAGCTGGTACGTCCCGATGTGGCTGCCAGATATGCCCAGCGCGTTCTGGGTATGACTCATACTCCCTCTCTGCAGCCTGACGGAGTCCGTCGTGCGACATCCCGTGACGCTCAGGCCGATCCCCAGTACTACATATTCAACAACCCCGACGGCGGTTGGGTGATCATTGCGGCCGATGACCGCGTGAATCCCGTGATAGCCTATTCTGATGAGGGCGCTTTCACTACTGTGGGTATGCCTGACAATCTGAGATGGTGGATGGACGGTGTGGCCGAATCAATCGATGCGGTCCGTGAGGAGGGCGTTTCATTACCGGTCCGTGAGGAGTGGAATAACCCGCTTGCCGGAACGTCCGGACAGCAGAAGGCGGAGCTTCAGACCGCCCTTTGGGACCAGGAGTCTCCGTTCAACAACCTGTGCCCCATAGTGACGGGCGAGAACGTGCGTTCCGTGACGGGTTGCGTGGCTACGTCGATGGCCATTATTATGCGTTACAACCGATGGCCGGCCAATGGAAAGGGCGTCATAGGCGGTTACACCACCAAGACGGCCAGCACCTATATTCCCCCATATCCCATTGACAATCATGTCTACAACTGGGACGATATGCCCAGGAACAACAGCATAGGTGCCGGATGGACATCGGACCAGAAGAATGAGGTGGCGCAGCTTATGCATGACTGCGGCGTGGCGGTGGAGATGGATTATTCGTCCAAGGCGTCATCGTCATCGAGCGGAAAGATGCTTCGTGCCATTCAGGAGAATATGTCATATTCGGACAAATCGGCCCTGATAGCAAGGTCTTCATTTACGCTCGACGAGTGGTTCGCGATCATGAAGCGTGAGATCGATGCGGGTCGCGTGGTCTATTACGGAGGTGAGGGCGATGCCGGCGGTCATGCGTTCGTGTGTGACGGCTATGACACCGACGGCTCCAAACTGCGCATAAACTGGGGCTGGAGCGGCAGTTGTAACGGCTTCTATACCCTGGACCTGTTCATCCCTTCCGATAATTACGGCTTTGCAAACAACCAGGAGGCTATCATAGGACTTGCGCCCGATACGGCCAACGTTGTTCTGGATTATGTGCCCAGTCTGGCATTCATAGAACACGAAGGTTTATACGGAATTGAACCTATGACTCCGGCCGACCTCGTTCAGGGATCGCAGTTCAAGTTCCATGTGGGCTGGGTTATGAACAACAGCTTAAAGCAGGTAAACGCCGAATTTCGGATACGTCTGGAGGACAAGGATGGCAATATACGCCAGGAGGGTTGGAACCTGAGTATGAGAATTCCGGCATCGGACGGTTACATATACAGTGACCAGACCAACGCCACAAAACTTTTGGTCACTCCCGAACTGACCGATCATTTCAGGCTGTACATGAAGGATGCCGCCGACAACTGGGTTCCCATGCGAGGCAATTATGATTTACTGCCCGATGTGGACGGCATTATATGCGGCATTGTTCAGGATCCGCTCATTATGGTTCCGGACAACTGTGTAGCAGGGCAGGAGATAGAACTTTCACTTACGCTGGGCTTTACGCACATAAAATCCATAAAATGGAGCGTGAACGGACAGGAGCTTACAGGAAACAGCACTGTGCTCGTGAAGGGCGCCAACAATATCCGGGCCGATGTGGAGTACCTGGATAATTCGACTGGTTCTTTATTCCGCACTCTGACAGTCGAATAATTTTGGCTGTAAGCGTTTTTTTCGCTTAATTTGCGCTGCTTTACCGAAAGAGGACAATTATACATTACAAATATCTGCTTATGAAAAGAATTTCGGGCATCATGGCCTTGGCTGCAGCAGCGCTGATGCTGTCTTGCGGCGGTGGAAAGTACGAGTATCCTTTCCAGAATCCCAAACTTAAAGTTGACAAACGAGTTGATAACCTGATGTCTCTGCTTACTCCCGAGGAGAAGGTGGGACTGATCATGAACAAGTCCATCTCTGTGGACCGTCTGGGCATCCCGTCATACAACTGGTGGTCAGAGGCTTGTCACGGTGTACGTCAGGGTGGTTATACCGTATTCCCGCAGCCTATCGGCATGGGTGCTTCATTCAATGAGCAGTTGGTTTATGACGTATTCTCAGCAGTATCTGATGAGGCTCGTGCCAACTGGAACCGCTCAAATCATGACATCTTCAATGTACAGATGGGTGCCAACTATGTTCCCGGCAATCCTGAGCTGACATTCTGGTGCCCCAATGTAAACATCTTCCGTGATCCCCGTTGGGGTCGTGGTCAGGAGGCTTACGGTGAGGATCCTTACCATATGAGCGTTCTTGGCGTTGCCAACGTAAAGGGTATGCAGGGTGATGACAAGAAATACTACAAGACTCATGCATGCGCCAAGCACTATGCAGTACACAGCGGTCCTGAGAGCCAGCGTCACCGCTATGATGCAGTAGTTTCAATGCGTGACCTCTGGGAGACCTATCTGCCCGCATTCAAGGCTCTGGTTCAGGAGGGTAACGTTCAGGAGGTTATGTGCGCTTACAACCGTTACGAGGGTGAGCCCTGCTGCGCAAGCGACCGTCTGCTCACCAACATCCTGCGTGAGAAATGGGGTTACAAGGCAATCGTTCTGACTGACTGCGACGCCATCAACAACTTCTATAACAAGAACCAGCACGGTACTCATCCCGATGCAGAGACCGCATCTGTCGATGCTGTCCTGTCTGGTACTGACCTTGAGTGCGGTAAGGCATTCATGTCACTGACCAAGGGTCTTGAAGACGGTAAGATAAATGAGGCCGATATTGACATTGCCCTGCGTCGCGTGCTTAAGGGCCGCTTTGAGCTGGGTATGTTCGATCCCGCCGAGATGCTGCCTTGGGCTAACTTCGGTGAGGACGTTATCAGCAGCGAGAAGAACGACCAGCTGGCAGTCGAGGCTGCCCGCCAGTCAATGGTTCTGCTCAAGAACAACGGCGTCCTTCCTCTGGACAAGAACATCAAGAAGCTGGCTGTAGTAGGTCCTAATGCCGATGACCGCAGCATGATGAACGGTGAGTACGGCGGCAGCCCCACCGAGGAGCACACCCGCTCACTTCTGGACGGAATCAAGAAGTTCTTCCCCAACACCGAGATTATTTACGACAAGGCTTGCGAGATCCGCAACGAGTACTATACCACCTATTATACACAGGATATAAACGGTGGCAAGGGTTTCAAGGGTGAGTTCTTCAAGAACACCGAATTCAAGGGCGCTCCTGCTGTAACCGGTAACTATACCGAGGTTAACTTCAGCAACTTTGGTGCTTACAACTTTGTTGAGGGCCTGGATCAGACCGATAACATATCGGCCCGTCTGACCGGTAAGCTGGTTGCTCCTTTCAGCGGTGAGATGAACTACAACATCAGTTCAGACAACGGTTACAAACTGTATGTAAACGGTCGTCTGGTTGAGGAGGCCAAGGGCGGCCAGGGTGGTCGCGGCGGCTTTGGCGGATTCGGCGGCGGTTTTGGCGGCTTTGGTCGCGGCGGCGGCATGCAGCAGCTTAAGTCATTCAAGGTTACCAAGGGTCAGACCTACGATATCAAGATTGAGTACACTCACGCTACAGGTAACTTTGCACGTCTGAACGCTCAGATCTGCGTACAGAAGATTGCTGAGTTCACTGACCTTGCCGACAAGCTGGTTGCCCAGAACGTTGACGCTATCATTATCATCGGCGGTATCACTCCTTCAATGGAGGGTGAGGGCGGCGATAAGCCCGATATCGAGATACCTGCAGTTCAGCAGCGTCTTATCCGTGCTATGCACGCTACAGGCAAGCCTGTTGTATTTGTTGACTGCGCAGGCTCTTGCATGGGATTCGGCTCACTTGAGGACCAGTTCGATGCTCTTATCCAGGCCTGGTATCCCGGTCAGGGCGGTGCACAGGCTCTTGCAGAGATCCTGAACGGTGACTGCAACCCCAGCGCCAAGCTGCCTGTTACATTCTACAAGTCAACCGATCAGCTGCCCGAGTTCACCGACTACTCAATGGAGGGTCGTACCTACCGCTACTTCCGTGGCGAGCCTCTCTATCCGTTCGGTTATGGTCTTAGCTACACCACTTACAAGTACGGTCAGGCTACCATCTCAAAGAACTCAATGAAGAAGAACGGCAGCGTAACACTGACTATCCCCGTTACCAACACAGGCAAGCGTGAGGGTACCGAGATCGTTCAGGTTTACGTTAAGAGTCTGGACAATCCGGCTGCTCCTATCAAGGGTCTGCAGGGATTCCAGCGCGTAACACTTAAGGCAGGTGAGACCGGCAACGCAGTCATCACTCTGACCGGCAAGTCATTCCAGTACTACGACGAGAAGATTGATGAGGTATCGACATTCAGCGGCAAGTACAAGCTGTTGTACGGTTCTTCATCGGACGACAAGGATCTTCAGTCCATCGACTTCGAGGTGCTCTGATCCTCTGTTAACAACTAATTATTTTGGTTAAAGTCCCGCACAATTGCAGAAATTGTGCGGGATTTTCTTGTTTTCGGGATTTTCGGAGGCTTTCTTTGCTGTGTCAACTAAAAGATTAGTTAGAACCGATGAAAGCCTTGACCGAAAAAGAACAGATGGTAATGAGCGTGCTCTGGGAGCACCGCCATTGCAGCGTCGATGATGTGGTGGGTCTCCTGCCAGAGCCCAAGCCGGCATATAATACAATACTTACGTTCCTGCGTATTCTTGAGAAGAAGGAATTCATATCGTATCAGGAAGAGGGACGTAAGCATATCTACTATCCGTTAGTTGAGAAAGGGGAGTACACCCGATGGACACTGACCGAGATGAAGGAGAAGCTGTTTAACGGCTCGGCCCGATCAATGGTCAATACATTTATTATGGAATCGGGTCTGTCTGAATCCGATGTACGTGAACTGATAAGTATGTTGAACGAACTTGAAACCGCAAAGTCATGATTTACCTGGTTGTATCTTCATTTTCACTAGCAATGATGCTGGTTGTTTACCGCCTGACTCTGAGCCGTACCACATTCCATGGCTTTAACCGCGGCGTGCTGCTCTGTTCGCTTGCTCTTGCGGCAACAGTTCCGTTCATGCATTTCCGGACGGTAAGCGAGAAGGCTGTCGCTCCCATCACTCAAATGATGAATGAGATTATGGTTTATGCCGATGCTTCCGCACAGATGAATGCCGAACAGACCGTACAGGCTGACATCAGCATCAATTGGGCATCGGCCCTTACCCTGATTTATATGGTGGGAGTGATTATCTGCCTGTTCAGGGTTGCCATAGGCGTGCTGAGTTCGGAGATTCTCTGCCACCGCCGTTCAAGGGCTTTGTCCGACGGTTCACGCCTGGTAATAACAGAACGTAACTATGCACCTTTCAGCTGGCGCAACTACATAGTGATATCCAGAAAGGACTATGAGGCCAACGGAGCGATGATAATTACCCATGAGCAGGCTCATGTAAGACATCATCACTCCTTTGACCTGATTCTTGCCCAACTGTTCTGTGCATTCCAGTGGTTCAACCCCGCTGCGTGGATGCTCAAGCGCAGCCTGTTGGAGGTCCATGAGTTTGAGGCCGATGCCTCAGTACTTGAGAGTGGATTTGATGAGCGCCGATATCAGATTTGTCTTGTCCGGGCAGCACTGCAGGGCAGCTTTGCGACAACTACAAATAATTTTGCAAATTGTTCAACCAAAAAAAGAATCGTAATGATGAACAGACATTCTACTAATCCTTGGGCGCGTTTAAGAGTGTTGCTTATGTTGCCGGCAGTGGCACTGTCAGTAACGGTTGCATCCGCAAGCAATCAGGATATAAAAGGTGCGGAAAAAGTAGTTAAAATTCAGGTGGTCGATGCCAATAAGCCCGACAGTGTAGTTACCTGGCAGGTAGAGCCTAAAGAGGCACAGGATGATGTATTCATGGTAGTAGAGGATACACCGGAATTCCCCGGTGGTACCGTTGCACTTATGGAATTCCTTAGAACTAACGTCAATTATCCCGCGGAGCTCAAGGAGAATAAGGTCGAAGGACGTGTTATTGTATCTTTCATTGTCGAAAAGGATGGCTCGATAACAGATCCGAAAATCGTATTGAGCGCTGATCCGGCACTTGATGCCGAAGCGTTGAGGGTAATCAATATGATGCCTAACTGGAAACCCGGTTATCAGTGCGGAGAGGCCGTACGTGTACAGTTTATGGTTCCGATAAACTTCAGAGCTTCAAAAGACGAGGAATAATTACTCTCCCTGTTTGCAGTAGTACTGTCCCTTTCCGATTGTTTCTTTGCCGAAATTGATGGCATTCTTGGGACAGCGGTGATAACAACTCATACAATTGGTGCAATGACCGTTCCACTTGGGGCGGTCATTCTCCATTGTGATATTCTGCAGCGGGCAGTTCTTGGCGCAGATGCCGCATCCTATGCATGAGTCCGATACACGGAACTTGCGGTCGGTTATGAGCAGGCCGTAGAACAGGGGCTTGAGGATATTGGATTTCAGGAATGATGAGCCGCCTTTAAGCTGGTCAAAGTTACCTTTTGCGCGTTGCTGTATCAGTTTGACGGTATCTGTGAGTTGTGCTTTTGTGCCGTTGATCTTGCGCTGGGCGTTTTCATCGGTATCCAGTTTGAAACCGGGAAGGTTGATGTAGGTTTCGGGCATCTGGAACGAGAAGAATGCATCGAGCGTCAGATTCTGTTTGGCAAGATCCTTTTTGAGGTGCTTTATTGTAAGGCCGGTTTCATCGCCGCAGGTACAGGCTGCGAATATGTATGACGTTTTTCCTTTGATGGTTGCTTTGCGCAGGAACTCTGATACAAGTTTGGGAACTGACCATGAATAGACTGGGAATACTATACCCAGAATCTCATCGTCCTGGAACTCCAGCGGGGTACCAGTGCGTGCAGCCTCCGGGATGAAAACCATATTGCTGTCATTCAGCTTTTGGGATAGTTCATTGGCTACAAAGCGGCTGTTGCCGCATCCTGAGTACCAGAGTATCATATTACAAAATCCATTTTAATGTCGTTGTCATCGGTAGGGACGCAGGGCAGTTTCTGACAGTCAAAGCAGACTCCAGCTTTGACTGCGTGGGGCAGCTGTGGCAGCAGGCGGTCGTAGAATCCGCGGCCGCGGCCCATGCGGTTTCCGTTTTGGTCAAATGCGCGTCCGGGAACAATCACCAGTGTGATGGGGCTCAGATCGGTTACCTGTTCGCCGTCGGGCTCGGGGATTCCGAACTGCTCGCCGGGCTTGAGGGTACCCTGGTAACGTTTCACTATAAGGTCATCGCCCTGTATTGAGGGCAGGTAGAAACGTTTGCCGGCGGCGGTCCATTTATCTATAAAGGCGGGAGTCTGTACCTCGTCGTCCATGGACCAGTAAATCAGTATGTCAGTTGCGTTGCGGAATGCTTCAGTCTGTTCCAGACGTTCCCAGACGGCTGCTGACTGAGCGGCTTTCTGCTGGGGAGTCATTACGCTTATAAGGCGCTTGATGCGCTGGCGGGCGGTCTTCTTGTCATCACGCATGGCCTGCATGCTGAACTCGCAGCCGCAGTAGCGCTGGTTGTAGAAATCCTGCTCCTTTATGATCTGTGAGCGGCGCTCCTGCAGTCCTCCCTGGCGCCAGTTCTTATCCCAGAATTTCAGTCCCGGGAACTGTGCTGCTGCCCAATTGCCGGCCTCGACTATCTGGTCGTGGCGTTTCCATCGGCTTGAATCAAGGGTCGATGTAAAGAGCGTGAATCCGTGCTCTGATGCATATCGGGCGGCACTCAGAAGACGTGTCTTGAAACACTCCAGACAGCGGGCTCCGCGCTCGGGCTCATTCTCAAGGCCGGATATACAGCATTTCCATGCTCCGTGGTCATAATCGGCATCGACTATGTCAAGGCCCTGTGCGGTAGCGTATCGGGAGCACTCTTGTTTGCGTACCAGATACTCCTCATAGGGGTATATGTTAGGATTGCAGTAGTAGATGGTGGGCTTGTAGCCATTAGCCAGCATCCATTCAATTATGGCTCCGCTGCATGGTGCACAGCAGGTATGTAGCAGAACCTTTTCCATTATCTGCGGCTCTTTTTGGCGCATTCGGGGCAGATGCCCTTTGCCATGTAGTTTACGGTCTCAACTTGGAAACCGTCAGGATATTTTACCTCAGGAATGGGCAATTCCTCAAGGCAGAAGGTGCGGTGGCACACCTCGCAGTGAAAATGTACGTGGCGGTCATCATCCACATCGCCATGGGCGTGGCAGAGTTCGTAGCGTACGCCCTCGCAGCCGTCATCTATCTGATGCAGAAGGTGATGCTCCTTGAACAGGGTGAGAGTGCGGAATATGCCCGACTTGTCAATAGTGTCGATGGTATCCTCAAGCTCGGACATGGTGACGGGACGGTGGCTGTCAGCCAACGCCTTGAGTACCAGCAGCCTGTTGGCTGTAGGCTTTATTCCGTGTTCAATTAACATTTTTTCCATCACTGTGCAAAGGTAATAATTATATCTTTGCTGCCTTCAATTACGCTTACTATGAAGAGACATATCTATACCTTTTCCGTTTTACTCCTTATGTGCATGGCTAAGGGTTATGCCGAGGAGGCCGATACCATTGACTATAATACTGATGAGATTGAAGTTACGGCATCACGAATCAAAACTCCACTGCCCAAGGCATCACGAATTATCGGAATCATGACCCAGGAGCAGATAAACTCATACGCCGTACAATCCGTAAACGACATCTTGAAATACGCAGTAGGCGTTGATGTACGCCAGCGCGGGCCGATGGGCGCACAGACCGATGTGGGCGTGCGCGGCGGCAATTTTGAGCAGGTGGCAATCCTGCTTGACGGCATAAACATCTGTGATCCGCAGACCGGACACAACTCTTTTGATTTCCCGGTCGATATGAGCGACATCGATCATATTGAGGTGTTGGAGGGTCCCGCCGGCAGGGCGTACGGATCTTCATCACTGATGGGCGCAATCAATATCGTGACCAAGACGGCGGCTCGGACATCGGCCCAGGCTCATGCTGAGGCCGGAAGTTGGGGCTACGCTGCTACGGGTGCAAGGGCGGACGCGGTAACCGGTGGCTGGAACAACTCTCTGTCAGTGAATTACGGGCGCAGTGACGGATACAGTCGTAGCAAGGCGGGCCGTCTGAATTCCGATATGGAGTATAAGAAGGCGTTTTACAAGGGCGGCTTTACGGATGACAACATCAAGGTCAATTGGCATGCGGGCGCCAGCATCAAGGACTGGGGCAGCAACACTTTCTATTCGGCCAAGTTTGACGACCAGTTTGAGCATACGGTCAAGACTTATACCGCGCTGCAGGCTGAGAACAGGGTGGGGCGTGTGCATATTCATCCCAATGCCTGGTGGAATCATAACGAGGACCGTTTTGAGTTGATTCGCGGCAGTGAGGATGCGGTAAAGTTCAATTACCACCGCTCCGATGTGGCCGGTGTGGGCTTTAACAGCTGGTTTGACTGGACTCTGGGCCGCACTGCTGTGGGTGCCGAACTCAAGAACGAGAATCTGGTTAGCGGCAACCTGGGTGAGCCTTTGAGTGAGCCCAAGCATATCAAGGGTACTGAGCGTGATTATACTCTGGGTTTGAACCGCACCAACATAAGTTTCATTGTTGAGCATAACATCAATGTGCGCTGGTTTGCGCTGAGCGCCGGAGTGGTGGGTGTGCGCAACTCTTGGAACGGTATGGACATGCGCTTCTATCCCGGCGTGGACATGAGCGTGAAACTTGGTGACAGATTGAAATTGTTTACCACCTACAACACCTCACTGCGTCTGCCGTCAGTGACTGAGCTCTACTACAGCGTGGGCGGATATCAGGCTGACAAACACCTCAAACCCGAGGAACTGAAGGCTGTTGACCTGGGTCTCAAGTATGCCGATTACCACGGCGTTCAGGCATCGGCCTCTCTCTATTACAACCGCTGCAGCAATATGATTGACTGGATAATGGATCTGACCCAGCCCGAGAACCTGCGTCATTGGGAATCGGTCAACTTTACAGAGGTCAATTCGCTGGGTGCCGAACTGACTGCAAACGTCAGCCTTGAGACCCTGCTGCCCGGTCAGAGCCTGCTCAAGTCAGTTGATTTTGCATACAACTACATAAATCAGGAGAAGGTTGATGTTCCAAATATCCAGAGCCGTACCACCCTTGAATATCTCAGGCACAAGGCTGTGGCAGGTATCCGTTTTGGCCTGCCGCTGAATATGGAACTGGGTGTGAATTACCGATACCAGGACCGTGCGGGTTCGTTTACCGATGTTGACGGACAGGTGCGTGACTATGAGCCTTACGGAATAGTTGATGCACGCTTGCAGTGGCATAGCGGACGTTACAACGCATACCTGGAGGGCAACAATCTGACGGGCCGTAAATACTATGATTACGGTTGTGTGCCGCAGCCCGGAACATGGGTCATAGGCGGCATTTCAATAGAACTGTTTTAAAAGGTGTTAACCTGTTGATAACGAATGGGGAGATATAATAATCGGCGCTCAAATTTTGTGTAATTTTGCGCCCATTATTGAAGGAGAGAACACACAATACCTGTATGCAAAAGATAATAATACTCGATTTCGGTTCACAGACCACTCAGCTCATCGGACGCCGAGTGAGAGAAATGGACACCTTCTGCGAGATTCTGCCTTACAACAAATTCCCCGAGAATGACCCCGACGTAATCGGTGTGATTCTGAGCGGTTCACCCCTGAGCGTTTATGCTGACGATGCATTCCGTCCTGACCTGTCAGGTATCATCGGAAAGTATCCCGTGCTTGGCATCTGCTACGGTGCACAGTTGCTCAGCTATACCTACGGCGGTAAGGTGGAGCAGGCCGGTACCCGTGAGTACGGTCACGCATCACTTGGTTTCATAGATCCCGAGTGCCCTCTGTTCAAGGGTTTCACCAAGAACTCACAGGTTTGGATGAGTCACGGAGATTCAATCACCGCCATCCCTGCCGGATATCATATGACAGCATCAACTGACAGCGTCAAGTATGCTGCATTTGAGTGCACCGAAAAGCGCGTATGGGGCGTGCAGTTCCATCCCGAGGTTGTTCATTCGCTTCAGGGCAAGCAGTTGCTTGAGAACTTTGTCATCGGCATCTGCGGCAGCCGCAAGGAGTGGACATCGGACTCATTCATTGAGAAGACAGTGGGTGAGCTCAAGGCTGAGCTCGGAAACGACAAGGTTGTTCTGGGACTGAGCGGCGGCGTTGATTCATCTGTTGCAGCAGTACTGCTCAACAAGGCAATCGGAAAAAACCTTACCTGCATATTCGTAAATCACGGTCTGCTGCGTAAGAACGAGTTTACCGATGTGCTGAACGACTATGTCTGCCTGGGTCTGAACGTGAAGGGTGTTGACGCATCTCCCAAGTTCTTTGCTGACCTTCAGGGCGTAACCGAGCCGGAGCAGAAACGTAAGATAATCGGCCGCGACTTCATTGAGGTATTTGATGCCGAGGCTTCTAAGATAGAGGATGCCAAATGGCTGGCTCAGGGTACTATCTATCCTGACCGTATTGAGAGTCTGAACATTACCGGTAAGACCATCAAGAGCCATCACAACGTGGGCGGTCTGCCCGAGAAGATGGGTCTCAAGCTTTGCGAGCCGCTCAAGTGGCTCTTCAAGGATGAGGTTCGTGCCATCGGCCGCCGTCTGGGTATTCCGGAGCATCTCATCGGCCGTCATCCTTTCCCGGGTCCCGGTCTGGCTGTACGTATCATTGGTGACATCACTCCTGAGAAGGTTGCAGTACTTCAGGAGGCCGATGCCATATTCATAAACGGTCTGCGCGAGTGGAAACTCTACGACAAGATCTGGCAGGCAGGTGCAATCCTGCTGGCTGACCGCACCGTAGGCGTTATGGGCGATGAGCGCACATTTGACAACGCAGTTGCCCTGCGTGCCGTAACCAGCGTTGACGCCATGACTGCTGACTGGGCAGAACTTCCATACGAGTTCATGCACTGGGTAAGCAACGAGATCATCAACAAGGTCAAAGGCGTTAACCGCGTCTGCTACGACATCAGCTCAAAACCGCCCGCCACAATCGAGTGGGAATGATACCATTGGGAACCGTCCCCAATGGTATCACTCGAAGTACTCCAGAACTCTGGTGATGGTGCTGGGATAGCACTGGCCGGTCCAGCGGGCAACAACGGCCTCCTCACGTGTTACCCAGTTGCCGTACTTATCATAGGTGTAATCGGTCCAGGTGTCAGTGTAGGTAGGCACTGTGTCACTGTTTGTCGTATACCACTCCTCATTCTTGACTATGTCAAAGTGTGAATCGTATGTCTTCTTCATAGTTTGTGGAGTGAGTGATATAGTGGAGGCTCTGCCGCCCAGACTGAATGTGTCAACAGCCAGATAGCGTGGATTATCCAGCATCTTGTATGTATGCAGGTCCCATCCGGTATCGAAGTTATAGGCATTCTCTTCCTTATAAACAAAGTCCTTGTACATTCCGTTGGGATAGTAGGTTATGTTCTCAACCTGGAAACGCAGTCGGTTGCTTGACAGGCTTACTGGGTATCCGTCCTTATAGATAAAGGCGTATTCCAACGTGTCAAAGTCTCTTCTATCCTGGGAGCCGTAGTTGTTGATTTCGTAATTGTATTCCACTATAACAAGACTGTCACCGCTGAATGTATAGGTGCATTCGCGATATGTGTTTGAGATAGGCTGGACTGTAACATACAATGCTTTGGAAAGGTCTTTACATATACCGTCCTCTGCATTGGAAATTTTGGGGCCCATCATAAACCACTCGCGTGCTACGTACTTTCCGGTATTCTCATACTCATATTCATAGTATGAAGAGGGTTCTCCTTCAGAGAATATGTCAAAATACTCAGCCTTGATGCAGTGTCCCTGAGAATCGTAAGTATAACGCCATTCATGGTTCTGGTCTTTATCCTGAGTGTTTACATACCATTCCTTGACAAGACGTCCGGCCTCATCATATTCATACTCATCGTATGTGGTATATGTGTCTGTGCCATTTCTTGACTGGGCCCCTGAGACCGGCTTTCTGGCGGTCAGTACGCTCCCAGAAATTGACGTTATACCATGCCGGATCACTCCAGTCAATCTTATCATTAACTTGGGTTGAGTCATTCTTGCTGCCTCCTCCGTTGTTGTTGCCGTTTTCCGGATCATCGATATCTACAGGTTCGCAAGCCCAAGTGATACACAGGGCGGCGCCTATCAAAGAGAGAAGTGAAAAATGTTTCATATCATTAATTTCTTAGGTTAATAATTTGCTATTTACCGATGCAGAAGTGCCTGAAGATGTTGGCCAGGGTTTCGCCGGGGGTGATTGCGCCGCCGGTGATTTCGGCCAGATCCTGAAGGACCAGACGCAGGTCCTCGGCAATGAGGTCGCCTGACAGTGTGGAGTTCAGGCCGTTTATGACGCGCTCCAGATTCAGGTGAGCGTGGTTCAGGGCGTCAAAGTGACGGGCCTGGGTTACTATTACCGTGTCAGCGTTAATTTCCGGAATATCAGCAAGTTCATAGATGAGGTTCTCTAGTTCAGCGATGTTTTTGTTGAACTTGGCCGATATCTCTATGCTCCTGATGTCATCGGCGGGAAGGTTCAGGGCCGATGCATTAAAGGCGTTGTAACTGTTCAGGTCTGATTTGTTAAGTGCCAGTATGAGTTTCTTGCCGTCAATGTGAGAGGCTATCTCTTTTATCTCAT
>Ga0310786_10005704_pt1 | contig 16786 bp, 15 predicted proteins | sample AusTroGonzalo_MG_FD_203881 | JGI IMG/M metagenome (GOLD analysis project Ga0310786, IMG submission 203881) | Bovine rumen microbial communities from tropical cattle in Woodstock, Queensland, Australia - Gonzalo_03 (v2) (version 2) | ecosystem: Host-associated > Mammals > Digestive system >... | reverse complement strand
TGTGCTGTTGGCTTCGCCGAAAGCACTCACGTTCGGAAAAACTCAAATATATTTGGTTTTTCCCTCACTTAGTCGTACCTTTGCACTCGAAAACTTCGTTTGAACGACATCATGAAGAAAAGAATATGTATATTGGGCTCGACGGGAAGCATTGGCACGCAGGCGCTGGATGTGATCGGACAGCACTCGGACCTGTATGAGGCGTATGTGCTGACAGCCTACAACAATGCTGACCTGCTCATCGAGCAAGCTCGCAAATACAATCCGGAGGCGGTGGTGATTGCCAAGGAGGCAAATTACGAGAAGGTGAAGGAGGGACTCTCCGACCTGCCCATCAAGGTCTATACGGGAGCGGAGGCGCTCTGTCAGGTGGTGCAGGACGACAACGTGGACATCGTACTGGCATCGATGGTGGGATTCGCAGGACTGGAGCCAACCATTGCCGCCATCAAGGCGAAGAAGATGATTGCACTGGCGAACAAGGAAACGCTGGTCGTAGCTGGTGACCTCATCACCCGACTGGCGAACGAGAACCAGGTGCCCATCCTGCCAGTGGATTCTGAGCACTCTGCCATCTTCCAATGCATCGAACCCGGGAACCGCATCGACAAGATTCTGCTGACGTGCAGCGGAGGTCCGTTCCGCAAATTCTCGAAGGAAGAACTCAAGACGGTGACGAAGGCTGATGCCCTCGCCCACCCCACTTGGAATATGGGTGCGAAAATCACCATTGACTCGGCAACGCTGATGAACAAGGGCTTCGAAGTGATTGAGGCAAAGTGGCTCTTCGGTGTGAAGCCCGAGCAGATTCAGGTGGTGGTGCATCCGCAGTCGGTCATCCACAGCGCCGTGCAGTTTGAGGACGGAGCAGTGAAGGCTCAGCTGGGTGTGCCCGACATGAGGCTGCCCATCCAGTATGCGTTCAGCTATCCAAGGCGACTCTCGCTGAACGGCGAACGTCTGGACCTCTTCCAGATGAAGGACCTGACCTTCGAGCGTCCCGACGTGGAGCGATTCCGCTGTCTGGGCTTGGCGTACGAAGCCCTCAGACAGGGAGGCAACATGCCCTGCATCGTGAACGCTGCCAACGAGATTGCCAACCGCGCTTTCATCGATGACCGCATCGGCTACGAACAGATTGCCGACATCATCGAGCAGACGATGGCGAAGATCAGCTTCACCACCGACAACGCATTAGAAACCTATTTACAAACCGATAAAGAAGCGAGACAATACGCTTCCACATTATTATAATATTCAATGGACACGATTCTCATCAAAGGACTGCAACTCATCATTGCCCTCGCATTGCTCATCATCTTGCATGAGGGCGGACACTTCTTTGCAGCAAAGATATTCAAGGTAAGAGTGGAGAAGTTCTACCTCTTCTTCGACTGGAAATTCAGCATCTTCAGCACCTACAGCAACTGGTGGCGCAAACTCATGGGCAAGGCTCCAGCAAAGAAGAAGGAGAATGGCTCGTACGAATACGAAGGAACAGAGTATGGTATCGGCTGGATTCCTCTGGGCGGCTACGTGAGCATCTCGGGTATGGTGGACGAGTCTTCCTTCAAGGAGGACGGCAGCCAGAAGAGCTTCTGGAAGCAGTTGCCACAGCTGATGAAGAACATCATCATCAAGAACTCGGACGTGAAGGGCGAACCCTGGGAGTTCCGCACTCACCCCGCTTGGCAGCGACTCATCATCATGCTGGGTGGTATCATCATGAACTTCATCACCGCCTTCGTCATCTATGCGATGGTGCTGTTCACTTGGGGCGAAAGCTTCGTGAAGAGCGAGGATATGAACTACGGCATGAAGTTCTCTGAGCAGGCGAAGGCAGACGGCTTCCGCGATGGCGACATCATCATCAAGACCGACGAGGAAGTGGTGGAGTCGTGGACAACTTCGGTGCTGCAGGAGATGTCGAACGCCAAGACCGTCACCGTACTGCGCGACGGCAAAGAGGTGGTCATCAACATGCCAGAGAAACTCTCTCTGCTCGACATGATTGAACAGCCACTCTATGCCACGATGCGTGCGCCTCTCCAGATTGACAGCATCATTCCTGGCTCACCAGCCGAAGACATGGGACTGAAGAAGACCGACAAGATCTGCTCAGTGAACGGCATCGAGGTGGAGGACTTCAACGACTTCCAGAATGCCCTCATCGCCTTGCAGAAGAACCTTCCCGAGAACGCCAACTTCGGCGACAGCCTCAAGGCCAGACAGATCACCCTCGTGCTGAACGACTCGGTGACCAAGCAAGTGACGCTCACCCCCGAATTCACCCTGGGCTTTGCCAATGCGATGCCTTATCAGGATAAGATTACAACCAAGGAGTATGGCTTCTTTGAGTCGTTCCCTGCTGGCGTGAAGTACGGCTGGAACACGCTGACGAGCTATGCCGACCAGATGAAGTATATCTTCACGAAGAAGGGAGCCCGTCAGGTGGGTGGTTTCATCAGTATCGGCAACATCTTCCCCGACGCGTGGAACTTGCAGCGCTTCTGGTTGCTCACCGCCTTCCTCTCCATCGCCCTCGGCTTTGTCAATGTGCTGCCTATCCCAGCCCTCGACGGCGGTCATGCCCTCTTCGCCACCTTTGAACTCCTCACCGGCAAGCGTCTCAACGACAACTTCCTCCTGGTGGTGCAATACTTTGGCATGTATCTCCTGCTCGCCCTGATGGTGCTGGCACAGCTGAACGACATACTGAGAATATTCGGGCTGTAACATCCCCCATTTAATATTTGACATTTTACATTTGACATCGTGAAGATTCTCGCCGTCGGCATGAACTATGCCAAACATATTAACGAGTTACACACTAAAGAGGAACAAAATTCGTTATTACATACAGAACCCGTCCTGTTCTCCAAGTTCGATTCGAGCATTATCCAGCCGGGCAAACCCTTCTTTGTGCCCGACTTTGCTGCCCGTTTTGACTACGAGACGGAGATTGTGGTGAGGATTGCCCATGTCGGCAAGGACATCAGCGAACGCTTTGCCCACCGCTACTACAACGAACTGACCGTCGGCATCGACTTCACGGCACGGGAACTGCAGAAGGAACTCCGTGAGAAGGGAATGCCCTGGGAGTGTTGCAAGAGCTTCGACGGCAGCGCGGCACTCGGCAAGTTCATCAGCAAGGAGGAGCTGGGTTGTGACGTGCAGGACATCCATTTCCACATGGACCTAAACGGAGAACGCCGACAGACAGGACATACGGCAGACATGATACACACCATCGACCACATCATCGCCTATGCCTCCAAGTTCTTCACCCTCAAGACGGGCGACCTCATTTTCACTGGCACCCCCGACGGAATTGGCGAAGTGAAGGAGGGCGACAAGATAGAAGCCTACATCGGCGACCAGAAACTGCTCGATTTGAAGATTAAGTGAGGTGAGAGGTGTGAGGTGTGAAATAAGACTATAGTTGAGATTATGACACGAAAGATATACATCCTATTCATCCTGATGGCATTGACATTGACCCTCAATGCCCAATCGCGCTATGCAGAACATTCCAAGCTTGCTACGGGCAAGTGGGTGAAGATTCGTGTGGCGGATGAAGGTGTGTATCAGCTCACCAGCGCCAATCTCAAAAGCATGGGTTTCAGCGACCCTGCCAAGGTCTGTCTCTATGGCTACAACCTTCCCTTCCTGCCTGAAGCGATGATTGAGAACCTGGACGATGACCTCACAGAGATTCCTCTCTATCGCAAAAGCGACGGCACCCTGCTCTTCTATTCCTGTGGCACCACCCTGTGGACACGCAAAGACGACAGCAGCGCCTACACCCATCGCAACAACCCTTATTCCAAGTACATCTATTACTTCCTGACTGAAACCACAGGCACTCCTGCCGTTTTCAGCAAATCGGAAGCAGACACCTCGACGGGTACCACCCAGACGACATACTACGCCCATGCCCTTCATGAAGAAGATGCCTTCTCCTTCATCAATGCAGGACGCACGTTCTTCGAGGCACACGACTATACGAACGCGCCACAAAAGACCTACCAGCTGACATTTGACAACACCACCTGCGGGGATGTGACCATCGATGTGCAGTTTGGTGCGGCTGGCAACAACAGTTCCTCCCTCAGCGTCTCGGTAGGTGACAACACTTTGGGTACCCTCAATTTCCCTAAGCAATCCAACTATGCTGACGCCTACATCAGCAGCGATTCCTTCACCCTCTACGACCAGACGGTTTCTTCCCTCAGCGTCAAGCTGAAGCACACACGCTCATCAGGCATTGCGGGACACCTCGACTATATCCGTGCCACCAGCGAGGCACAGCTCTCTATCAGCGGAAAGAACTATGTGGCATTCAGCCCCAATACCGATGGCACCAAGACGTTTGAACTGAAAGGAGCCACCGCTGCCACCAGCATCTGGGAGGTCACCACGCCTGCCACCACACATGAACTATCAGGCACATTGACGGGCACCACCTACAAAGCGACAGCTGCTGGTGCCAAGTTCACCAATCAATATGTGGCAGTCAACACGACAGCCTCCTTCCCCACCCCTCAGACGGTCGGGAACGTGATTCATCAAGACCTTCATGCCCTCGACAGCATCAACCTGCTCATCATCGTGCCCAGCAACGGCAAACTGACGGAGCAGGCACAACGTCTGGCTGCCGCTCATACCCTGTATGACAGCATCCGATGCGCTGTGGTGGAAGCAGATAAGATTTATAATGAGTTCTCGTCAGGCACACCAGATGCGACGGCTTACCGTCGTCTGATGAAGATGCTCTACGACAAGCAATACACTTCTTCCCCACTCACTGGTACGCAGAAAGGAAGCCTCAACATCCTTCTGTTCGGAAACAGCATGTGGGACAACCGTTTCGTCACCAACGGACTCACCTCGAAGTCCCAAGATGACTACCTGCTTGCCTACGAATCCGACAACTCATGGTCACACACAGATTCCTACGTGCTGGAAGAGTATTTCACCCTGCTGGCTGACGGAAAGGGCGTTTCTCCACTCAAGGAAGTACCTGACTGTGGTGTAGGTCGTTTGCCTGTCTCCACAGAGGTGGATGCCAAGAATGTGGTGGATAAACTCATCAGATACATGTCCAACACTTATGCAGGTGCTTGGAAAAATACCATCTGTCTGATGGGCGATGACGACAAGACCAACATCCACATGGAGGATGCTGAGAACGTGTTGACCAACACGCAGAAGAAATTCCCTGATTACCACTATCAGCGTATCTATTGGGACAGCTACACGGTGCAGCAAACCGCTACAGGTAGCAACTATCCCGACGTGTACGCCGATATCAATAAAGTCATGCAGGAAGGTGCGCTCATCATGGATTATACGGGTCATGGTGCTGCTTACTGCCTCTCTCATGAACAGGTGTTGAAGACAGCCGATTTCCAGAAGTGGGACTCACCACGTGTTCCTGTATGGATCACAGCCGCTTGTGATGTGACGCCTTTCGACATGAACATCGAGAATATCGGTACAGAAGCCATCATCAACAAACAAGGTGCTGCTGTGGCGTTCATCGGAACGGCTCGTACCGTTTATCCATCCCCTAACCGTGTCATCAACCGCAATTTCATGTCGCACGTGCTCGACACCAAGAACAATGGTGAGCATTACACTATCGGTGAGGCATTGGCACAAGCGAAGGCTGACATCATTGAGTCAAAAGTGGGTGGATACATGTCCAAGGTTGACTCCATCAACAAAGTACACTTCGTCCTGTTGGGCGACCCTGCCATCAAGCTCATCACGCCCACTCATAAGGTGAAGATTGACAAGCTCAACGGCAAGGACATCGATGCAGACAACCCTCCCACCATCTCTGGAGGTGAGACTGTCACCCTCGAGGGGCACATTGTCAATAATAAAGGAGAGAAGACCACCACGTTTGACGGTACCGTCTCTGCCATCATCTACGACAGCGAGGAGCACATCGTCTGCAAACTCAATGCAGGTATCGACACAGATCCATTCGAGTATGATGACCGCACACGTACCCTCTATGCAGGTACCGATTCAGTCAAGGCTGGCACATTCAAGTTCACCTTCCCTGTGCCACTCGACATCAATTACTCCGACCTCTCAGGACTCATCAACCTCTATGCCATCAACAACAAGAAGGATATAGAGGCCAACGGCACCTTCGAGGATTTCCTCATCGGGGGAACAGCCACACAAGAACAGACCGACACCATCGGTCCCTCCATCGCTGCCTTCTCCAATGGTCGCAATGTCACCGACATCAGCTACACGAACGAGACACCAACCATCTATATCGAGCTGAACGACAGCAGCGGCATCAATACGACTGGCAACGGACTAGGACATGATATCGTGGCCATCATCGACAACAACGAGGCGACCACTTACACCCTCAACAGCTATTTCACACAAGCTGTGGGCAACTACCGTTCTGGTACCGTCACTTATACTTTACCTACCCTGACAGCAGGTAAGCACTCCCTTGTTATCCGTGCCTTCGACACCCTCAATAATATGGGCGAACAATCCTATGCTTTCGAAGTCGTCACGGGGCTTGTCGAGGTCTATGACATCTTCGACATGACAGGTCGAAAGGTTTACAGCAGCAGCGAATACAAACCGATCCTGCCTCCAGGCATCTATATCCGCAAAACTCGCCTCACTTCACCAAAGGGCGACATCACCTCATCCTCAGAAAAGTTTATCATCACACAATAAACACCCTCTTCTCTCGTTTCTATTAGAGGGTTTCCCCACAAGGCCTATAAGTCCTATAAGACCTATATGCCTTGTATGCCCTAAATAAAAAACAAAATAAGATGAAAAAAATTCTTTCTATACTCACCCTCCTTGTGCTTGTCCTTGCGGCAAATGCGCAAGACGTGAAAAATCAATTGAACCCCATCTATCATGGCGCCAACTCACTCGCCATTGCACCTGATGCACGTGCTGGTGGTATGGGTGATATTGGTGCAGCTTCCGACCCAGACGTGAACTCCCAATACTGGAACCCTGCTAAATACCCCTTCTGTATCAGCCGTGCAGGTGTTTCGCTCAACTATACACCTTGGCTCCGTCAGCTCACCAACGACATCGACCTTGCCAACATCACAGGCTACTATCGTTTGGGTGACTACGATGCCCTTTCCAGTTCGCTTCGTTATTTCTCACTCGGTGAGGTGTATGAGAGCCTGGATGAGAACGCACAGAGCTTCCGTCCTTACGAGCTGGCGATTGACCTGGCATACTCACGCATGCTTTCTGAGACCTTCTCAGCAGGTGTAGCGCTCCGTTTCATCTACTCCGACCTTGCCTACAAAGGTGAGGGTTCCGATGACTTGAAGCCAGCCTCTGCTTTTGCAGCCGACATTGCCTTCTACCACAATGGCTATCTGAATCTGGGTGGTCATGAAAGTCAGCTTGGATGGGGTCTTAACATCTCCAACATCGGTTCAAAACTTTCATACGATAGCGGTAACACCTCAGAGTTCATCCCCACCAATCTGCGTTTGGGTACTTCTCTGCTTGTTCCTTTCGACGAATACAACACCCTCAGCATCTCTGCTGATGCCAACAAATTGTTGGTGCCTACACGTCCCACGATGGATCAATACGTGAAGCACATGGTTAGCACAGAAGGTGGCGAATCCAAAGACTACGAGAAAGACTATGGCGGTTATCGCACTTGGCTTGAAGGTGAGGGCTATTTCAACGTGTCGCCTATCAATGGTATTTTCAAGTCTTTCCATGATGCTCCTAACGGTTTCAAGGAGGAGATGCAGGAAATCCAGTGGAGTGTCGGTCTCGAATACTCCTACAACAACCAGTTCTTCCTTCGTGGAGGTTACCACTACGAGCACCCCAACAAGGGTAACCGTACTTACTACACCGTTGGTGCAGGCTTCAAGATGAACGTCTTCTCCCTCGATGCAGGTTATGTGATTTCAACGGCTCAGAGCAACCCACTCGACCAAACCCTCCGTTTCTCCCTTGCCTTCGATATGGACGGCATCAACGATCTGTTGGGTAAAAGAAGAAGATAATTGGAGCAAAAGAAGAAGATCATCATGAAAGTTCGTATTGGATTTGGGTTCGATGTCCACCAATTGGTGGAAGGCCGCGACCTCTGGCTGGGTGGCATCAAGATTGACCACACACTCGGATTGCTTGGCCACTCCGATGCAGATGTGCTCATCCACGCCATTTGCGATGCCATTCTTGGCGCTGCCAACATGCGTGACATCGGCTACCACTTCCCTCCCAAGAAGGGCAATGAATTTGAGAACATTGATTCTAAAATACTCCTCAAGAAGACCCTTGACATCGTAGCTGAGAAAGGCTATAGCATTGGCAATATTGACTGCACCGTCTGCGCTGAGCGTCCCAAGCTCAACCCTCATATTCCCCAGATGCAGCAAACCCTTGCCGACGTCATGGGCATCGACCTTGATGACATTTCCATCAAAGCCACCACCACAGAGAAACTAGGCTTTACAGGCCGTGAAGAAGGCATTAGCGCCTACGCAGTCGTGCTGCTACAGAAGTAGCAACTTTTCAAACGGCTGCAATAAAAATCCAAAATATAATTACGTTCATCATTCCTTCGTGTCGAAGGATGGAATTTCGTCACCTGGGTCTTCCATGATGAAGCTGACTGCAGGCACCCATTCACGTACCGTCTTGTAGGATTGCAGGGCCTTGTCGCTGTAAGAAGTACGGAGACGGGTAGGATCAACGTGATAGTTCAATACAAGGGCTTGACGCACAGCTTCTGCACGCTTCTCGGCAAGCACACGATGGTACTCCTCATCCTCGTCAGGGATGATATCTGGATGTCCCACGATGTTGATGTTGACCAACGGATGTGACTGGAGGAACTTAGCCACATACTCCACACGCTTGCTGGTGGTGGCATTCAGGTAGTAGAAGCCTGAATAGAAAGGAATCTCCGTGTGCATCGCTTCTCCGTAGCGGACGGTCTCCTGATAGTCGCGCGTATGATCTATCAGCACAGGGTCAACAAACGGCACCTTGGGGGGCTGACGGAAACGGCGCAACTGCTGCTTACCGTTCTTGAAGTGATAGACAAAGTTGACCATCAAGTCGAGGTAGAAATCAAGATTGTTGCCATCACTCGCACCATTATACTTATTGTCTGTGCCATTGAGGCGCAAATCCACACAGATATCCCAAGGCTCGTTCAGGCGAATGCCCATCTGCATACCAGCATGACCTGTGAGGTAGCGTCCACCTTTCTTATTGACAGGATAATAAGGCTTTTCTGCATTGGGGGTCACATTCCACTTCGCCAACTTCTCATCAAAGCCAAACGTCTGGATGCCACCAGCTCCAATGATGAGGCTCCACGTTACAGGACGCTCAACTTCATAGCCGAAAAAGGCATTGGTCAAATTGATAATACCCGACAGAGATGCTGACAGGAACTTGAAATTATAACGTCCATTTCCATACACCTCTGGCATCGCATTCACGGCCGCTTTACTACATCTCGACACCTGCGAAGAGATACTTCCTGCGGCTTGAATACCAAAAACTGGCGAGAAATTATGACCAATCACACCACCAACAGAAGGCAGCTGGTGGAAGATGAAGTCAGTACCATCGGCATTCTCAGCCAATGACTGACTAAATCCGCCTCCAAGACCCATAAACCAGTCACCATGCTTATGCTTGGGCGTAATACCCATCATGGTGTTATAAGCGTCCTTATCCTTCTGTTTCTTGGGCTTCTTGGGCTCTTTTACTGGCGTTAATGGAATCTCCGACTGCCTCAATGCATCACGTTCCAATCGTCTCAGCATCCTTTCCTCTGCCTTTGTCAGCCCTCCATTCGACTGAGCAGACGACGTCAATCCACACATCAGGAGCATGACCACCAGCATGATTTTGGTCATTGTCACCTTATTTTTCGCCCACATGATATTGTTTTTCATCTAATATGCTTTTAGGAATAATGTTGCAAAATTAGCACAAAATCTAAAAAAACAAATAAAATATGACAATAAAATCACGAATCTCGATAAAAATCCTTAACTTTGCCGCCGAAATGCAACATTCATGGCTCGGTAGCTCAGTTGAATAGAGCATCAGATTCCGGTTCTGCAGGTCATGGGTTTGAGTCCCATCCGAGTCACTTTTTCAGGCAATTTTACCCAAGAGTCACCCCAAAAGTGACTCTTTTTTGATGTTATCGACACATTTTTTGATGAAAAAACTATTTGATAGTGTTTTTCCGACAAAAAAAGATTGTTAATAAGTAAACTAATTTTATTTATATTGTTAAAACTAGAATACTTATTAACAGTCCTTAATTTATGTTACATTTTTAGTTGGCGCAGAAGGTCTCGAACGTACCGTCGTCAAAAAAGATACGAACTTCCACCACCTTGCGAGGAGGCTTCTGTTGTTGCTTCAAAGTTTCCGCCACGATGTCCTGAACATTGATAGGGGTTGATGCAGGAGCTGGTGACGAGGTGCGACGAGGGGTAGAGACAGGAGCAGGGGTGGGTGCAGATGCAAAAAGAGATAGTTGACCATCCTCGTTTGAAGGAACATCCTCCATACTATTATTTAAATAGGTCGGATCTGACTCTTCATTTTCTGGAGTAGGAGAGTCCGAATTTTTATACATGGGTTCCTGGTCATAAAACAACCAAGCGGGGTTGATGTCAGAAAATGCCTGGACGATACTTCGGAGAATATTCAGGGTGGGTTGGGTGCGACCACTCAAAATATGAGAGAGAGTACCAGGAGCGATACACACCTCATTACAAAATTGTGTATTGTTGAGGTGCTTTTCTTGGATGATCAACTCGATTTTTTCCTTGTCAGTCATGTTTCAATGCGATTTATCTTGTTTTTACTAATTTTTTACAAAGGTAGGCATTATTTTCCAAACATCAAAACATTTCAATTTCTTTTTGTAATTTTAAAATTAATTTTTCTATTTTCAAAATTTCAAATTGTAAATCGTTTATAGTTTTTATTTTGTAAAGATAAATATATCTGTAAAATTACACCTGTAAAAGCGACCTTTTCTATCACTTTATGGCTGAAATACAAGTAACTGATTAGAATAGCATTATTCTTGGATCGTTTTTCAAAAAATAAAGGAAAATGACTATTTGTGAGCATTTAGGAGGGTTTTTTCATTGCAGTTTTATGATTATACGTTGAATAAAAACATATAAATATCGCTGATACAAGCACTTACAAGGTGTTAACTTTAATTGCATTTTCAAGGCTTTCGTTTTTGAAAATTTTTAGATAAATAAATGTAAAATATGTGCTGTTTGTATTTTATAAAGTATTGCAACCCATGTTAGTTGTTTTGTTTTGTAAAACCAATTTACAAGAATACTGTTTTCATTTTGTAAATCACCTTCTCTTAAATGCTAAAATCTGTTAATGTAAAATTCAGAACGCTTTTGAGGGACGAAATTTGGCGCGAAATTGCGAGAATCGAGCAGGTGGTTTCTGGTGCGATTTTGACTGAAAAAAGACGCATTTTTTAGCCCCATTTTTGGGGTTAAAGTGCTGATTTTCCGATGGAATAAGGGTGAAAATCTTGTTCGGAATTTTGAGTGAAAGAGATTTTGTTCAGGATTTTGACGCTAAAAAAATGAAGAAATTTGGGGGTGATTTTCATTTCTGGAGAAAGATGAAGGCGACTTTCAGCACCTTTCTCGATGCTCAAAAATCGCCTGTCATTTTTATAGAACAGTTTTCTTGAACAAAATTTTTCTGGGGACTTTTGACGAACAAGAATTCAGCGAAAGATTCAACGCCGAATTTAATGCAAAATGAAAAAGAGAAGTTCGTGCATGATGTCAGCATCGGTCAGGTTCCCCCGATTGATACCTTTGAGTCGAGCATCCGCTTCACGAAGTTTTCCAATAATCTGCATCACCTTCAAAGCTGAATAATGGCGCATGGCGGTGGTGTATTCACGAAGTTGCCACGTCTGACGAAAATCCAGATGCTTCATCAGGCCCTGTTCTGTGCGCTCAGGCGAATACCAAGCCTGCATGAGCAACGCAAAAAAGTTGAACAGCGTAGAGACTGTCATCACAGGAGGATTGCTCTTTGCATTCTGCTCCATATAGAACATGATCTTATTGGCCTTGGCAATGTCCTTGTTAGCGATAGCTGTACGTAACTCCCACACATTGAACTCCTTAGAAACTCCAACATGAGTTTGCACAAGGTCTTTCGTGATGCGATTCTGTCCTGTTGGCAATGCCAAAACGAGCTTGTCCAGTTCGCCTGCCAAACGGTTCAGATCCGATCCGACACTCTCAGCCATCATCAGACAAGCACGTTCTTCAATACCTACCTGCTTACGTCTCAGATAGTCGGCGATGAACTGTGGCAGCATACCCTCTTTCAATTTCGCGCTTTCAAACACAATACCAACTTTTTCGACGGCAGGCACCAGTTTTTTGCGACCATCCACCTTTCCATTTTTGTAGCAAATCACCAAAATAGTGGACGGCATTGGATTTTGGGCATAGACAGCAAGCTCATCTAATTTTAACAAATTCTGCGCCTCTTTAACAATTACCACTTGATATTTTGCCATCATCGGATAACGGCGTGCACAATTGACCACGTCTGCCACAGCCGTCTCACGCGTACAATAGATGACAGTTTGGTTGAAATCCTGCTCATCTTTTGTCAGCACCTTGTCGGCAATAAATTCAGCAATGCGGTCAATGTAATAAGCCTCCTCTCCCATCAGGAGATAGATGGGCTTGTAATCCTGGCGCTGAATCTGCTCCACAATTTCGCGATGTGTGATATTTGCTTTTGCCATAATGAGACGTTCTTGTGTGCAAAGGTACACAAATAAAGTGGAAAGTGGAAAGTGAAAAGTAAAAAATTTGCTGCTGCCATGGTGAATGTGAATTAAAATCCTTACCTTTGTTTCCAAATACGACCAAGATGCAACCACTGAATTTGCCACCCTTCGAGGCGAACATCAAAAAAATGGACGGGATGGTGAAGATACAGGATGTACTTCGCCACAAGTTTGTCGCCCTCACCCCCGAGGAGTGGGTGCGCCAACATTTTGTGCACTTCCTGATAACGGAGAAGGGCTACTCCCCCACGCTGATGGCAAATGAGGTGGCTGTGACGCTGAACGGCATGAGTCGCCGATGCGACACGGTGGTGTATCGTCAAGAGGAGTTGAAGCCTCTGATGATTGTGGAGTACAAACGTCCAGACGTGGACATCACCCAGAAAGTATTCGACCAGATCTGTCGCTACAACATAGTTTTGGAAGTAGAGTACCTGGTGGTAAGCAACGGGCTGCAGCACTACTGCTGTCAGGTCAATCTGCAAAACGGCACCTACACCTTCCTCGAGGACATTCCACCCTTCTCTGACTTGAATCCATCAAAAAGTCCATCAAAAGGGTAGAGCCAAAAACAAAGAGAGCCGCGTGACTTGCTGGTCAAGCGGCTCTCTTGAATTATTTACTATATTTCCCCTGGATTACTCTTCCTTCTTGCGGCGTGAACGACGCTTTGGCTTCTCGTCCACAGGTGCGTCAGTCTTGACACCTGCCAGTTCTGGGTCGATGAGGATACGTCCACAATATTCGCAAACGATGACCTTCTTGCGCATACGCACATCGAGCTGGCGCTGAGGTGGAATCTTAGCGAAGCAACCACCACAGGCATCACGCTGCACATACACGATGCCGAGACCATTACGGCTGTTCTTACGGATACGCTTGAAGCTCTGCAGAAGACGTGGTTCGATGAGCGTCTCAAGGTTCTTAGCCTTCTCACGAAGTTTCTCCTCGTCAGCCTTTGTCTCAGCCACGATTTCGTCGAGTTCGTTCTTCTTCACTTCGAGGTCTTGTACACGCCCGTCAAGTTCCTCTTGGCTTCTGGCAAGTGCCTCTTCTCTACCCTTTTCAAGAGCTTGCGCCTCACGGATACGCTTATTGCAGAGTTCGATCTCCAGAGTCTGGAACTCAATCTCCTTGTTCAGCAGGTCGTACTCGCGGTTGTTGCGCACGTTATCCATCTGCTCTTTGTAAGTAGCAAGCTGTGAGTTTGCCAACTCTATCTTGCCTTTGTATTCGTTGATTTTTGCACGGAGGTCTGCAATTTCTGCCTCCGTCTTGCTGATACGCGTTTTCAGACCTTCGATGGTGTCTTCCAAATCCTCCACTTCGAGAGGGAGTTCACCACGCAAGGTACGAATGCGGTCAATCTCTGTCAAGATGGTCTGCAACTGGAAGAGGTTTTTGAGCCTATCTTCCACAGGCATCTCGGCAGGGTTCTCTTTCTTCTTTGCCATTACTTTACTAAATCTGTATTATAAATATATGATTGGGTTGATATTCGTCTCGGCTTTGCATACATGGACGGATGGAGCTGCCTTGGTGATGATGTCACGCAGCAACTCGATGGTGTATTGCTCACTCTCATAGTGTCCAATCTCCAGCAGGAGGATGTCTTTCTCGTAGCCAAAGAAACGGTGGTAGCCAATCTCACCCGTGATGAACACGTCTGCTCCCTTCTCAATCGCTTGTGGAATGAGCGATGCACCATTACCACCACAGAGTGCCACACGCTTGATGGTCTTGGGGTTGGCATTGTTCACACGCAATGACTTGAGACGGAACACTTCCTTCACGTTCTCCATGAATTCCTTCTTAGACATCGACGAAGGAAGGCTTGCGATAACGCCATCACCAGCCATGAGTTCTTTTTGGCCAGTGGTGTAGCTCTCTCTTGGAGAAAGCAGCTCCACTTTCTGCAGGCCCAGCTTCTCGGCCATTTTGAAGTTCACACCACCATTAGCCACATCGAGGTTGGTGTGGGCAGCATAGACAGCGATGTCGTTCTTGATTGCCTTCAGAATGGCGCGCTCCACATGTGTCTTTCCTGTGAAAGACCGCACAGGATGGAACAGCAGTGGATGGTGACTGACGATGAGGTTGCAACCACGCAGGACAGCCTCGTTTACTACTTCTTCAGTGACGTCCAGAGACAATAATACCCCTGTAGCTTCTGCATCCTCTGCTAATCCAATCTGCAATCCCGCATTATCGTAGCCGTCTTGCAGGGCCAAAGGAGCGAATTCTTCAAGGGCACCTAAGATATCCTTTATTTTCATGATGTCTGGAATGTGGGGTTTACACATTTCGGGTGCAAAGGTAGTGAAAAAATGGGAATTAGAAACGAGGATAACGGGGTAAAATGCTAAAATAATGTTAAAATCATAAAATTTCTTCCCAAATTGTTTGGAAGAAAGAATAAAAACGTATTACCTTTGCAGTGTATTACTTATGTAGTACACTAATTAAACAATAAACTACGCGTACGTACATACTATTTATTCACCCATTAACAACAAAGAGAGATTATGCTAAAGATTGAGAACATCACTTATGGCTACAACGCCATGCACAATGTGCTGGAGAACTTCTCGTTGTCGTACGAGGAACCAGGCATTTACGGCTTGCTGGGCAAGAACGGAACAGGTAAGAGCACCCTGCTCTACCTCATCATGGGTCTCCTGCACCCCAAGCAGGGAGAAATCACCCTCAATGGTGCAAACACTCAGAATCGTCTGCCCGAAACCCTTCAGGAAATGTTCATCGTGCCTGAAGAGTACAACCTCCCCTCCATCCCCCTGCCCGACTACTTGAAGGTGCTTCGCCCCTTCTATCCCAACTTCGACGAGCAGCTGATGGTGAAACTCCTCGAAATGTTCGACATGCTCAACGTGAATGGTGCCACTCCAGATGCGAATGGCATTCCTCAGATCAACCTCGGCGCCCTCTCTATGGGTCAGAAGAAGAAGGTGTATATGTGCATCGCCCTTGCAGCACGCACTAAGCTCCTCCTGATGGACGAGCCTACCAACGGACTCGACATCCCCAGCAAGAGCCAGTTCCGCAAGGTGGTGGCTCAAGGCATGAGAGACGATCAGATTGTGGTCATCTCCACCCATCAGGTGCGCGACGTGGAGACTTTGCTCGACCACGTAACCATCATCGAGCAGAATGCTGTCCTGCTCAACGAGAGAATGAACATGGAAGAGCCAGTCAATCTGGAAGAACTCTTCATTCAAGCATTAACCAAAGCACAAATAGGAGGATAAGATTATGAATTTCAATAAAGAAAGATTTGCGAACTTCGCAACTTACGACCTGACCATCAACAAGTCGTTTTATCGCAACATGGCGTTAGTCACTGTTGCAGGAGCCGTCTGCATCGCCATGCTGGGTTTCATTTCACGCTACACCATGTACTCTTCTATCGTGAATGACACCATGGGCGGTCAAGCCTATTCCTACATACCCGATGCATATTCCTTTGAAGGCTACAACTGGATGTATTTAACAGCCTTATACGAACTGGGCTTCTTCCTCATTATGCTGCAGATTTTTGCTGGCTGCTGGGCACACAACCTGCGCAACAAGCAGGGACGCATCACAGAGCTCACCCTGCCTGCCACCAATCTGGAGAAATTCACGTGGCATGCCCTGGTCGTACTCGTGGCTGGATTCATCCTCTGCATCCTCTCCCTGCTCATAGCCGACGGATTCAACGCCCTGCTCACTCTCATCAATTATGGTACAGAAAACGGCATCAAGTCATTGACGGCTTCAGTTGGCGAGATGTGTTCCATGAGAGGCATTACAGAAATTGTTTTCATGCGTGGTATTGGGCACAACGCTGAAGGAAGCATCACAAACGACGACGCCATACAATACTTCAACGCCTTCACCCTC
>Ga0310786_10005703_pt1 | contig 16790 bp, 15 predicted proteins | sample AusTroGonzalo_MG_FD_203881 | JGI IMG/M metagenome (GOLD analysis project Ga0310786, IMG submission 203881) | Bovine rumen microbial communities from tropical cattle in Woodstock, Queensland, Australia - Gonzalo_03 (v2) (version 2) | ecosystem: Host-associated > Mammals > Digestive system >... | reverse complement strand
CGTATTTTATTCTTTTCTTCTTCAGACATAGCGCTATTTGTGACATATCCAGTGCATTCTATATGTAATCCAGTGGTAATAGCATTAGAGGTTATACCTTTTTTTTGTGTTTTAAACATATCAGGTAATTCGTTCCAATCTCTTACAACATTAAATTGTATTTTATAATTATATTCTTTGGAAAAGTCTGCAATCAAGGCGTTAAATAATTTTCTATACGCATCTTGTGCTGTATCTGTGGTTGAATTGCGGGCTAATTCAAGTAAATCTTTATGATTTTTAAATCTCTTTATCCAATCGGCAGTAAATTGTTTAGCTAACATACACAAGTTTTTTGTTCCTGACTGGAATTTATCACGTATTTTTTTATGGTCTTCATTGTTTTTAAACATTTGACTTAATTCTTTGTCAAATGTATCAAATTCACCATTTACATAATTCAAATCTTTGTTAACAGCAAACAATGTAATTGGCAAGTTTTTAGGTCTGTATTCGTCCAATGAAATCGCTTTTGTAATTTTTGTAATCAATTCATCCGGTGAAAATTTGGTTAATAATCTGTTGACAAAACCATCGATATCACCCATTTGTTTAAGTATACCATCTTTTTCAGTTTGGTCTTTGGCAGATTTGTATTGTTTTAACAATTCAATAGTTTGCAAAGCAGATTTTATTTCAAGATTTTCATTATCCATATTAAATTCCTTTGCATGAATTATATCATAATTTTGTTTATATTTTAATCGAAAATTGCCTTGGTGGATTCCCTCGGGCGTAGCCCTGCGGGTAAACCGTAACGATTGTGGCGCGTTGCACTTCCACAATCTACTTGTTTTCGAACGGGGCAAATACTAGAAATCCAAAGAAAAACCGCACTTTTGAAGTGCGGTGTATCTTTTGGTGGGAGTATGCTTGCATTAATCGAGCAGAAAACAAACAAGAATTTACTGATTTAATGCAACAGATAAAAGAGTTTAAAGATAAATGGTTAATTTCACCCGATGGTGAAAATTAATTTGTAAAGATTTTGATTTTTTAATTTATGGTTTTATAATGAGAACACATAAAGAGAAATACATGAAAAAATTTATTGTCTTAATCTGTGCGTTATTCTTATCAGCATGTAATGAAAATAATGGTATTTCAACCAAACAAATGAAAATAACCACCCAACCACTGACGGCAGAAGAATCGTGGGATATGATTTTAAACAATCATAAACTATATCATACGCAACTTAAACAATTTTATCATAAACCAGATACATTTATTCCTTTCCCAGGCAATAAAGATATGGAGGCTATGTATAATAAAGAGTTGTTAACAACCAAAGAAATTGAAAAATATCGTAATATTGTTATAAATGAACTTTATGATATTAAAACTTTAAATCGTTTAGACAATGTGTTTCAACAATATATAATACCGGAATTACAGAAAAGGGCTAATGAGTATTTGGTACCGTTGTTATCATCATGGAATACACAATTACCAGAAAGTTTAAAAATCGTTTATGCCTATGAATACGGCAGTTATTATAACCCGTCAACTGATGAACAACCTGCACTGATTGTTTTTGGTGTGAATAATCCTTCTTTCAGTGCAAATGACCCTTTTGATGATAAAGATAAAATATTTAGTTTGGTATTTCATGAATTTGTACACACTTTAATAGAAATGCCCATAATTCGTGAATATGGTGTTCCACAGGATTTAAAAGAACGCATGGTTGACCTGATTTGCTATGAATTTATAAAACGACCTGTTCAAAAAGATTTTGAAAATTCGTTTGCAAATGCATATATAACCCCAGAAATAATAAAAACGGATTTACCAGGTGCAGTAAAAAAAATGATGGAGGATTATAAAGCATCACAAGCAAAGTGATTTAAAATCGTTTGAAGATTGTTAAAAATTAGTATTTTCTAGATACGCTTTCTTCGAACCTGTGAAAATATTAAAAAAACTAAAGAAAAACCGCACTTTTATAGTGCGGTGTATCTTTTGGTGGGGGTGGGTGGGTTCCAGATACTGCTAGAAATCCGCCTTTTTTAGCCCTGTTTTTGTCCTTTTTGACCCAAAAACACTAAATTGCCAGACAGTTTGCTTAGCACTTTTCAAATTTACCGTGTTTTTCGGCAACAGCACACTGTATTTCAAATAAGTTTTTAATAAATCTCAATCCGTATCGTTTATGATTTTGACAGATTCTTGTATCGCAGCTGGTTGGCCAACATTTATGAACTTCGCCACAATTGCGCAGGTATTCAAATGTCTTTTCGATTACCGCAGGCGAACCGTATGAATAAATTTTGATAACGTCTTCGCCAGGGAATGAATGAGGCGTGTTGAAAAACACAGCGACACATTGGTCAATTAAATCGTCATTATCATCGCGCAGGTTTGTAAAATACGCATGACGGGGGTCAATTCTTTTTTATTTATGATATGTGTAAATCAATCAAATTTTGTCCGCTGATACGTATAACCTCAACGCCTGATTTTCCCGCACCAGATGACAAAGCAAATATAGTGGTGGTTGGTATCATCTGACATGTCTTTCGTATTCATTACGGACTATATATGGCATGTTGCCAGGGTTAAATTCGTGACAATCAGTTTCACATGATGAATTGTGTATGGTTAATTCGATAAGTCTATGTTGCCAATTTTCAATAGTGCAAAACTTTGGTGTGTAGGATACAACACAGGCAAGTCCACCCGCTATACATGCCATTGCTGATGGCATTCCTGCGTAACGTAAGAAAACATAGTTGCCGTTCGGGTGTGCAACTACATGGTCGTCAATTGAGACGCCATAGCCCTTTTCGCGTAGATATGTAACAAAATTAGGTGAATATGTTACAAGTTTTTTCCTGAATGTATCACGTCCAGCGCCAATAATCATAATACCGTTTTGTTCACATTGTTTTAACAACTGTTGTTGTTGGGAGTATTTTTGTTTGTCTTTGTCGTTCCAAGGACATATTAAAAATCTTATTTTCTTGTTATCAGGTAATTTATCGTTATGTTCCAGAACGCGTTTTAAAGCGTCTGTATGTCCATTCGCGTTTGCGTCCGTTGGGGCCGCAAAATAATGTAATTTTGAATCAGGGGCTGCACCACATTTCTTACCAACAGCGGTCGAAACAAGTGCACTGGCATTCAAAGCTGTCTCTGTTAAAGCTGTTGTTATTTCTTTTTGGGTTGTATACAGTGTTTCATAGTGTGCTATATTTTCAGAATATTCTGGGTGTGTCCAATTGAATTCTGTATATATAACCGCGATACCAATATTTTTTCCAGTAAGTTCATCTGTTGTATGATGTAGGCTGTATGTAGGGCGGCATACTTTAAAGTGTTCAAAATCGCTATAATGTTGGAGTGTTGGTATTTGACATAACCAATCTGCTTCTTTAGGCCAAATAACGTTTTCTGTCCAACCTGTAACTATTCCGTAGCGAGTTGGACATTTGCATTCTTCAACGGTCATGTCGCGATAAAATTTTCTTGCATCTTTTCGTGTTATGTTGATCTCGCTTAAATCGACATTGTCTAAAATACCCAAAGGTTGCTTTTTTATATCTTCCATTGAATATAATTTTGTCATTTGTGCCATTTTTTTGTTTCCTTTAATGTTTAGTTCAGGGCAAAAAATACATAATTTGTACACGCAGTGTATAGTGTTTTTTCTTTTTTGTCAAGTGTTCATCAAATTTCAATTTATTTATTATCGACTGAGCAACGTGGATATATGTTTTGACTTCAATATTACTTGAATTTAAACTTTTTACCATAATCTTGGCTCTTTCTTGCACTTCATAGTAATTGGTTGTATGCAAAGATTTACAAAAATAACGTCTTTTGCCGTTTTTTCGTGGTATTTCGACCATAAAATAAAAGACGTCATTTCGTATCCGCAGATTTTTATCTGCTTGACACTTTGTTTTACACTTTTTAAACATAATACTTCGCCCCTTGTTTTTCAAGATGACCAAAGCAAAAAATGTTATGAATTTACGGTGTTTTTATCAAAATGAACAATACAGAACCAACAAACTAAAAAACCGGCCAAATGGCCGGTTTTCTAGTGTTTTTGTTTTGGTGGGAGTATGCTTGCATTAATCGAGCAGAAAACAAACAACAATTTGCTGATTTAATGCAATGGGTAAAAGAATTCAAAGAAAAATGGTTATGATTTCACCGATTGGTGAAATTTCATAATTTCTAATGGTTTATATATTTCTTGTAAGGCAACATCAAAAGCATTTATTCCATCTTTGCATTTTATATCAGGCGTAAAACCATGTAATTCAAAATCTTGTTTTATAAATGGCATACCTATTGTTCCGACAAAGATTGCTACATGGCTATGTGGGCAAACTACGCCGCGTGGTCTACAATATTGTAAAACCCCACCAGTGTTATCACCAACAAGTTTCACATTGTGATGTTTTTTTAATTTATGTACTAGTAATTCTGCGGATGATTTAGTATAACGATTTGTTAATACATATACATTTTTATCATAATTAACCGTATCAACTATGCAATCGTCTTTGAAATTTTTAATTAGACGTTTTAAATCTGGGAAATCAGTATCTTGTATCTTGATATTACCATCGAAACCAGAATTTGTATTCAGTTTCATTGCGTCAGGATTAACCCGAACATAAAAATCGTGAACGAAACTATCATTGTCTGGGAACAAATAATAACATAGTTCACCGGCCAATCTTAATTCGCCACCCGGGTTATCGCGCAAATCAAGAATCAACGCGCGCGATGATTTTAATTTATCTCTAAATTCCACAAGTTGTTTCATTACCCAATTTCCGTGGTAATCATCTTTATAATCACGATATATACCCGTATACATGCGCGACAATCCTATAACGGCAACACCATCATCACGCAGTTCTGTTAAAAGAACTTTTTTATCTGGATTTATATTATTCCCGACATTTTGTTCTTTGTGTTGAGTGCGGCAAAAATGTCGACCATAAAAATGAAAACTAAAATGCCCATCTTGAATAATTTCTAATATCGGGCTTAGTCTATTGTAAAACGCTTCTGCTGAAATTCTCGTATTTAAAGAATATAAATCATCCAGTGTTTTTAAGATTTGTAATTTTTTTGCATCTGGTAAAAACAACCAACCGACATACACATTTACCAACATACGCGATAAAACAGAAACATCATGCCTAATATCGCTTGGAGATAATATTTTATTTTTATCTTGCTGGACATTTTTCTCTTCGAATATGTCGTCCGTACAAGAATCTTGTAATAGTTTTTGTTTTAATTCTTCTATGTGCATTATCAAATCTCCAAGTGGTCTGAATAAAAATAACATAAAGATAATGATTTTCAACACAAAACTGCCTCGGTGGATTCCCTTGGGCATAGCCCTGCGGGTAAACCGTAACGATTGTGGCGCGTTGCACTTCCACAATCTACTTGTTTTCGAACGGGGCAAATACTTGGAAATCCAAAGAAAAACCGCACTTTTTAAGTGCGGCGTATCTTTTGGTGGGAGTATGCGTGTGGCATCTCAACAAACAATAAAATAATAAAAAAAGATTTGCAAGACTTAGTGGGTGGATTCGCTCGCTCGGCACTTTGTGCCGGCTGCGCGCAAAACGTAATGATTTGGCTTCATTATCATTTGCCAAATCTACTTATTTTCGAACCAAACAAACTATGTTTGTATGGTCTAATGCCACAAACACATCCAATACAAAATAAAAAATACACCGCAGGGATGTATTTTTCATTTTGGTGGGAGTGGGTGGATTCGAACCACCTCAGTCGTAAGACAACAGATTTACAGTCTGCCCCGGCTCTCCAACTCCGGCGCACGCCCAGAACTTTCTGTCCGATTCTTCTTTCGGACCTGTCCGCCTTCGCCAAGGCTGCGGCGCGACACTGGATTTTCAGCCCTTGCTGGCGCTGCGGTGAAAATCCGTGGTGCGAGCAGCGGGAATCGAACCCGCATTTCAAGCTTGGAAGGCTTGCATTCTAGCCTTTGAACTATGCTCGCTACGAATTCATAAGCCCTATGATTATATATTATTTTTTTCGAAACGCAAGTATTTATTCGGGGTATGACCCATATTTATGTTTGATTTTTGTGTGGCAGTGTGAAATATTTCAAAAAAAGGATGAAATATGAATTTTGTTCAGATTGCTATTGTATGTGTTTTATTAAGTTTTATGCTAATCGGTTTTTTAGTCAAAAGAAGTGATACTGATTCTTATTCTTCATTTACGCTAAGTCGGAAAAAGTTGGGATGGTTTACTATTGCTGCCGGAATCAGTATGACTTTTGCGGGTGGTGCTGCTATTTTGACCAGTGCATCCATAGGCCATACTTTCAAATGGTATTCTTTGATTGACCCGATTAGTTTAATCTTAGGAATTTTCATTGTTATTTTGCTTTATAAAAAATATCGAAATGATAATGGGACAACTATTTCTGATTTGTTGGCGTCGGATAATAGAAAATTAGCGGTTTTAATTGGGGTTATAACTTCATTTACTTTTGTGCTGATTGTGGCGGCTAATTTTGTTGCGTTGTCAAAACTGTTATCGCCATATTTTCCGATGATTAACCCGCTTTGGATTACTTTCATAGTTTCTACATTGGTGTTTTCTTATGTGTTTTTTGGTGGTTTTAATTCTGTGACGCGGACCGATATTTTACAGTGGATTTTGATTACTGGGTTGTTGGTCATACCGGTATTGTTTTTTGTTGTGGGAAACAGTGGGCATTTAGTGGCGAATGAAGTGACGCATAAATTTGTTGCGATGCCAATTGATTATATTGTGTTGTTTGCAATACCCGTGATATTTACGCCGTTGTCCCAGGATATAAATATTAGAATTAAATCTGCGAAAAATGACAGGCAGGGTAAAATTGGTTTATTGATGGGCGGCATTTTTTATGCTAGTATTGCGGTGGCTGCGGCGTACATTGGTATATATATGGGAAACAATAATATTGTGTTGGCAGATTCAGAACAAGCGATGCCGTTATTTTTCAGAGATAATTTCCCGAGATTCGGATTTTTAGCTATAATTGCTGCGTTGGCGGCGATAATATCTACGCTTGATTCGTATGTATTAAATTCGATAACTTCGATTTCTAATGATATTATTAAACCTTGTTTTAATGGCAAAGGTGAGGTGAAAAAGAATATAAAAATAGCCGCTTTAATTACATATATTATTGCAATGGCTATTGCATTATTTTTCAATAAAGTTTTGGTTTTATCATTGACATCGTTATTAGTTTATATATCGGTGTTGGCGCCAATTGCATTTGGAAATCTGATAAAATTATCAGACAAGAAAATTTTTGTTGCGTCCATTATTAATATAATTGCAATTTTATATGTTGAATTTTCATCAATGTCGGTTAATCCACGCGCAGTTATTTATCCTGTGTTTGGTTGTGTGATTATGTTGTTTTTTGCGGCGACAAATTCAAATAAAAAAATAGCGCACTAGATTCTGTGCGCTTGTTTTTATTGTTTGTTGATATGTTCTTTTAATCTCATAATGCGGTTATAAGATTCACGAATGCGGGAGCGTTTGATTTTGCCGTTGCGAACCAACTTTACAATTATTTTATTTACATCGCGTCCACGGTTTTTATCAAATGTTAAATTATTGCCAAAAACCAAGATATCGTTTCCTGCGTTGATTGCCATTTCAATCGCTGTATCTGTCCCGTATTTGCTGGTTATTGCGCCCATGTCCATATCATCAGAAACAATTATACCGTCAAAACCCATATCACGAATCATTTGAATCGTTGGTTTTGATAACGATGCAGGCAAAGTATCAAATTTATTATTTATTACGTGCGCAACCATAATCATTGTGTATGGGGACGCATCTTTTAATAAAACCTTGTACGGTTCCAGTTCGTAATTTTGATATGTATTGGTGATATCGGTTAAACCTTCGTGTGTATCGCCAGATGCACTGCCATGTCCTGGGAAGTGTTTAAAAGAATAGGCTATATTTGCATCTGCCAATCCACGTGCAAATGCATCGCCGAATTTTATAACTGTTTTTGGATCTGATGAAAAACTTCTTTCTTTTGCACCAATGGCAGGAGATTCGGGGTTGACATCTATATCCAAAAGTGGCGCAAAATTAACATTGATACCCAAATCATATAAACGATTTCCCAGATCGTATGCCGTTTCATAGGTCGTTTTTACATCGCCCATCGCCAATTGTTTGTGTGATGGGATTGGCGCAAAGCCGTGTTCTGGTTTAAGGCGTTGAATGTTGCCGCCTTCTTGGTCAATGGCGATAAATAGTTTTGTTGGGGCAATCGATTGTAATTGTTCGTTTAATTTTTTTACTTGGTTAACATTTTTGATGTTTGAAGAAAATATTTGTTTTTTAGCCTCTGTTATGGTCATCCCTTGTTTTAAAAGGCCAGAAATATCAACATCAAACAATATAACGCCACCAATTTGGCCACGTTGAATTTGTTCTTTAATTGCGGTAAAATCTTCCGCGTTTTCATCCACACCATCGCCATGAAAACCGGTGATTATCATTTGGCCAGCCATTTTTTCCAAAGATGGTTTTGAAAAATAATATATGGTAAAACCACTAATGAACAACGATATCAAAAATATTTTTATGAAACTTTTCATGTTTTTAATAATTATCGTTCTTCAATTTCCACGCTGTCGATATATTCGCGCGATACGGTTTCTGGTTTTGCAGATTTGAATTCAGGGTCTTTGACAGGTGTGTTATCTGGTTCCCCATAAATTTGAATTGATTCTGTCTTTTCTTCCGTTTTTTCTTCCGTTTGTTTTTCGGCACCGTATTCGATCATGTTGCTGAATTCTTCGGGAATTATAATATAATCGACAGGATTTATGTTATATGAAGATATTTCTTTGGTCGGGACATATTCTATTTTTTCCATGTTTACGTTGTATAATGGTGTTATGAAATTATGTGGTGCAGGTTTTAACAACACGGGCGTTCCAGAACCATTTAAGCCCATTATTTGCAATGCACGTTCAGAATCGCCATCTGGTTTAATTCTGAAAACACCGTTGTTTCCGATGTATCCATTTGGATCAAACAAGTAATCAGATTCTGCTTTTTGTGTGTATATCATCCCCAATGCTAAATTCATAGCATCATATCCAAACGCCGCCAAATGGTCCGGATCTGTGCCATATGTTGAATTATACAAAGTCACAAATTTTTCATCTGATTCTGGCAAAGTGGCATATTTTGCGCCCGCCAATGTGAAATCTGATGCGATTGTTTTGTCATCCCAAAGGGTGGTTCCGTAATATTTTACGTTACGATTTCCAACCCCGTAATAACGTAAAAACGATGCCATTGATTTTGCATCTTGGGCGTTGCCCAGGAATAAAATGGAATCGTATGGCAAATCACCCAATGTTTCTGTCCTTGAAATTTTTTCAAGTTGGTTGGATAAACTGGTTTTGGTTTCTTTGTCCAATGTTTCGTTGGTTAAGATATCTGACAAAATTTCACGGGCACGCGTGTTTGCCGCATTTCGTGCCTTATACAAAGCGGTGCGCATTGCAACATCTTTGATTGAATCTGATTTTCCTGCGTCATAATAATAGATACCAGATACTGGAATTTTATATATTTTTGATGCAATGTCTGCGACCGCCGTCATCAATTCACCAGAATTATCACGTGGTGCCAAAATCACCATTGATTTCACATCATCTGATTTCATTTGACGAACAATTGTTTCAACGCTTTGGGTTGGTAATAAATTAACAGTCACCACACCATCACCCAAAGATGTCGTATCCGAAGTAAACGATATTACAGGCAAATCTTTGCGCTTTATATTACGAATAACGCGTGCGTCTTCGGCAAAAAGCGGGCCGATAATTATGTCGGGACCACTGGATAGTGCTTCTTTGATAACTTCATATCTGTTGGCTTCGTCGCCAGATAAATCAAAGAACGATATTTTTATATTTGTTTTAGGTTTGCGTAAAAATGCGGTTTCTATGGCGGTTTTTATGCTGTTTCCGTGTGTTTTTGCAGCGCCTGTGGTTGGTAATAATACAGCGATATTTGCGCGCGGACCACCATCGTCGGAACCATAAAGTGCCGTTGAATAAAGAAAACTTTCTTCCACATTTGATGGATTAGCGGTTGCTGGTATTCCTGAATCTGTTAAATCAAGATGAAAATTACCGCCACAGCCCGTTAATAACGTCGTTAAACCCATAAAAATTAAAAATTTGTTCATATGCATTGAAAAACCTATTTTTTGTATGCTATTATTTTACTACAAAAGGATTCAAAATGCAATCAGGGCTTTATATCGTTGGAACACCAATTGGAAATTTATCTGATATGTCGCCACGTGCGATTGAAACATTGCAGAATGTAGATTTAATTGCGGCCGAAGATACACGTGTGTTTGCTAAATTGGCAAAACATTTTAACATTAAAACCAAAGTTGTTTCATGTCATGAACATAATGAACGTGATGTGGTTGATTCGTTGGTTGAAAAAATGCAATCTGGAATGTCGATCGCAACAGTTTCTGATGCGGGTATGCCGGGCATCAGTGATCCGGGTTTTCGTTTAATTCGTGCCGCGCGCTTGGGTGGTGTTGATGTATTTGTTGTTCCGGGGGCAACGGCTGTTATATCTGCGCTGGTGTTATCTGGGTTTCCAACAGACCGGTTTACTTTCTGTGGTTTTTTCGATGAAAAAAAAGTTCGTGATGATAATAAAATAAGACATACTATTGTTTATTACGAAAGTCCAAATCGGGTTATGGATACAATTAAAATTTTGGCGTCTGTTATGCCAGAACGACAAATTGCCATTGTTCGTGAAATTACTAAAATTCATGAACAGGCGATAATTGGATATCCTGCTGATTTATTAAACATAGATGCACCACGTGGTGAAATTGTGATTGTTGTGGCACCTGCGCCTGATAAAAAAATGTCAGATAGCGAGATAAGCGAAATAGTAAATGACATAGTCGCAAATTCAACTAAATCAGCTGCATCACAATTGGCCGCCCGTACGGGAATATCTAAAAAAGAAGCATATAAAAGATTGGTGGAAAAACATGATTAAATTTGTTGGTTCTTTTGATACTGTGAAATCTTTGCCGCAAACTCAATTTGCAGAATATGCGTTTGTTGGGCGCAGTAATGTTGGTAAATCGTCGCTTATTAATGCGGTTGTAAATGAAAAAGTAGCGCGAACATCGAATACCCCAGGTCGGACACAAAGTTTGAATTTGTTTAATTTGAATGACAAATCAATGATTGTTGATTTACCTGGATATGGTTATGCCCGTGTGTCAAAGGCTGATTCATTGCGTTGGCTGGAAAGATTGGAAGAATATTTATTAAATCGTTCGCAACTTCGTCGTTTGTTTATATTGATAGATTCGCGTGTTGGAATAAAAAATTCTGATTTAGAGTTGATAGATTTTTGTGATGAAAATGGTATTTGTTATCAAATTGTTTATACCAAGAAAGATAAACGTGTTCGTGAATCATCACAAATCGAAATTTCGCATGAAAATCATCCTGCGATGATCAAAGAAATATTGGAAACATCTGCCGAGAAAAAAACTGGGTTAGAAGAATTAAGGAATATCATAGGTGTTAAATAAAAACGTTTTTAATGTATCAAATCCGGCGCATACGTTGGATGCGTTATGGAAGATTATTGAATATTTTAAAAACGATTTTTCAAATGTTTTGATTTTTTTACCATCGCGTCGTGCCATAAGAAGTGTAGAACGCATGATTGTCGAAAAAATAGGACATGCAGTTATTTTACCTGAATTGATTCCGTTGGGAACTGGTGTTGAAGACGAAGAAAATATTGATATCGATGATGGTGTTATTTCAAATCAAGAACGTATAATTATTTTATCTAAACTTTTATCAATGGATGCGAATATAAAAAATATTTCGACTGCTTTGCCGATTGCGCGTGATTTTATTCGTATGCAAGATTATTTGGAAAATGAAGGAATTGAAATTTCAGATATAGATTGGTCCAGTATCATAGATGATAAATATGCAACGCATTTTCAAAACAAAGCACGGATATTAGATATATTAAAACAATTACCAAATGATAAATTGACCGTCACAAAAAAAAGAAACAATGATATTCGTAGATGGACAAATGTTATTGATAAATACGATTTGGTTGTAGTGTGTGGATCGACTGCATCTGTGCCTGCGACGGCTGATTTAATGTGTGAAATTGCAAAGCGAAAAAATGGTCGAATAATTTTATCTGGAAAAATTTCTGGGAAACAAGAAGATTTTGTTTTAGATACAAATCCATATAATGCTGAATATAAATTTTTAAAACGTTTGGGAATAAATATAAAAGATATTCAAATAATAGATGTTGGACAAAGTGACGTTGTTGATATTATGAATACAGCGTTTTCAAACGATTGTGTGCATATTGATAAAAAATTAAATAATTGTAAATTGATAGAGTGTGCACGTGAAAGCGAAGAGGCCGCCGTTGTTGCACAAATCACAAAACAAAGCATCGATGCAAATAAATCTGTTTTAATAATAACACCAGATGCGGCCGCAAATCAAAGAATTAAAATGGAAATGGTGCGGCAGAACATAGATGCTGATTTTTCGTCTGGGATGCCTGGGAATATGACTGATTTAGGTCGAGCGATATTGAATTTATTTGATGATTGGGCCGAAAATCCAAAGATTGATTTTGAACCACGATACAGGGACGCCAATTATAATATTTTTGATATGTTGGTAAAGTTTGTTGATGAAAATTCAGATTATGTTTTTCAGCCACAATTTGTAATTGAAAACGAAAGCGATTTTGAAATTTGGGAATCTTTGAAAAAGATGTCTGAATTTTTATGCAAAAACGGAATTGTATTAAATGTTTTTGATGCGCGTGCGTTTGTGATGGATGCAATTGGCGGTGTTGTTGTTCGTTCGATAAAGCAAGAAAATTGTGACGTTTGTGTGTTGGGAACAATTGAATCGCGCATGCAAACCGCAGATGTTGTTATATTGACCGGGTTAAACGAAGGTATGTTCCCGGCAATTGGTTATGAAAATTCTTGGTTGCCACGTGCAATAAGTGAAAAAATCGGGTTGCCGTCGCCAAATCGAAAGGTTTCTTTGATGGCACTTGATTTTATAAATTTATCATGTGGGGGCGAAGTTTATTGGTTGCGTTCCAAACAATCTGGCGGTGTTTTAACGACTGAATCGCGATTTTTATCACGGGTTCGTGTTGCAACAGGTGAAATAAATAATGGTGATGATATTTTACAATATGTGCGAAATATGGATGCAGTTGAATACCAACCACTTGATTATTTACCGCCAACACCACCGATTGACAGGTCTGATGTTTATGTGACTGAAATTGAATTATTGATACATAATCCATACGCGTTTTATGCAAAACATATTTTAAAGTTGCGCCCGATGGACGATTACTGGGTTTTGCCAGATGCGCGAAATTTTGGAAATTTGGTGCATGATGTAATTGAAAATGCAAAAGATTTTAATGCACAAAATTTAATAAACGAAATGGATAAGCGCGCGAAACAAATTTTGACTGATAATTCAGTATTGTTTCATTTTTGGCATAAACGTTTTTGTGAAATTGCACCGTTTGTGCAACTGTGTTTTAACAATAAATCATTGGATAATGTAGAAGTGGCGGGTTCCGTCAATGTTGCAGGTCGCAATGTTCGTGCGCGTGCTGATATAATTTGGGATGGTATGGTTATGGATATAAAAACAGGTGCCGCACCCAGCAAAAAACAATTATTGGATGGAACGATGCCGCAATTACCATTGGAAGGACACATAATGCAATCTGGTGGATTCCCAATAAAAATGAAAGATGTTTCAGTTGTGCCGACCTTGCAATTTTTACAATTAAAAAATGGCAATTTAGATTTTATACAATATACAGATGACATCGCCCAAGAAATGATAGATAACACTGTGCAAAAGGTCCGTGAATTATTCGGTCAATACAGCGGGGACAAAGTTGCCGAATATGAATACCGTGAAAGTGTTGGTGCAAAATATCATGAATGGGATGATTTGGCCCGTATCGATGATTAATTTTTAATATTACAATTTTTTATTTTTATGTTATAATTTTGATGAATCCAAGTGAATTGGGTTTGGGGCTGTAGCAAGCCCATACGTGTCGGTGCGAAAGCATCGTTATCTGATATTTTGGTGTTTTTGCACCGTTATCCCTGACTTTTGTGGTTGGGGAGCTGTTGGTTATAAAAGACGGAAATCCGAAAGACCGCAGAATCATTACACGTATGATTGCTAACTCCCCGACCACCAAATTTTCTTGGTGGTTGATTTTTTGTTGTCACGATCATATCGCTCCCGGGGTATGACCGTGAGCAAGATTGAAAAGGAGCAGGGGAATGAAAAAATTATTTGTGTTTTTGTGTGCTGGTTTCATATGCACAATTGCGTTTGCACAAACGATAAGTATTGATTGGAAAGTTGACGGACGTACTTATGCACAAAATACCTGTGAATATGGCGGGATGCTGAGTGTCCCGAACCCACCGCCGACAAAATACGGTTATACTTTTCAGGGGTGGATCCAGTATACGCAATTAGAATATATTGAATCCACAGGGACACAGTATATAGATACAATAATTACACCCGATCTTGATTATACATATAACATAACGTTTAAAGCTACCGATTCTGGTTGGTTGTTTGGTTCTACTGTATTTAGCGCAGGAAATCATAGTGATTTTGGTGTTTCTGCGACAGGAATACGATTTGGAAATAAATATGTTACGTTAGATTTTGTGCCAATGGGGAAAGTGTCTGTATCCGTCAATAAAACAGGTTATGATATAAATGGTGTGCACACAGATTGGGCTGGTACAGCGACTATGTCGGCGACGAGCCCAATAAGATTGTTTTGGGCTGTCAATTCTGCTGCATCAAAAACAGGAAGAATATACAGTTTTTCAATAACGGATGCAAATGGTGATTATGTTGTAAACCTTGTTCCGGTCAAACGTTTGTCAGACAATAAATTTGGTATGTATGATCTGGTATCTCATGCTTTCTTTGCTAATGCGGGCACTGGTGATTTTATTGCGGGGCCAGTTGTTGAATGATAAAAAAGACGTTTATATTTTATATTCTTGTTCTTGTACCACTAAATTTGTGGGGGGCGTATATCACACAAGACACGGTTGGCGGTTGTGGTTATGATTATATGATTATTGACAACAACAATCATTCTGATATTTTTGCAGAATTTACCGTAAATGAACATACCTGTGCAAATGGTGAATTTTTGCCTGCCAATATAGATGAATGTCGTTCTTGTCCAACGGGTGGCGTTTGTCCGGGTGGAACATATAATTTTAATAAAAATGTGTCTCAGGGGATATCCGTGGGGCAAATATTCACACAATCACTTAGCAACAGTTGCGTAAAAGATTTAATAGGTATTGATACCAATAATCATTCGATTTATTTTGCACGTTTTACCCCAAATACGCATACGTGTTCAGGCGGATATTATTTACCTGCGAATATTGATGAATGTATAATTTGTCCGATAAACAATTATTGCGTTGGAGGGACATATACGTTCAATGAAACAACAGACCAAGGAATACAAAGTTGTGCGTCTGGCACTTTTTCACCAACTGGCTCTGCGGTTTGTTATCCGCATATTATGCACGTTGGGGACAGCAATATTTATTTGAAATCTACAAAACAGACTACGCCGTCTTTTAATGTAACAATCGGTAATAATACATTTTATGCAAATATGACCACTGTGCCGACAAAAATGAACAAAGATTCATCGCGTTATTTCCGCGCCCAATGGGACAATAACAGTTATTATATTTGTGACGATACAACGTGTGGCGAATGATTAATCAGCAATTTCCAACATCAATCCGCAATGGTCGGTTGGTTTGTTGGCTTTGCGTGGTTCGATATCTATTTCGCAGTTTTTAACGGTTTTCATTGCGGTTTTATTGCAAAGGAAATAATCCAATCGTAATCCCTGGTTATTACCAACCGTGTCACGGCCACGGTAACCATACCATGTGTAATCTGTGTCGTTTGGATGCAATTTACGCCATGTATCAATCCAGCCATCATTTAACCATCGTTGCATAATTTTACGTGCCGCCGGCGCAGAAATTGACGAACCAATATAATTTTTTGGGTTCCAGATATCCCTGTCTTCGATTGCGACATTAAAATCGCCACCGATTATTACCAATTCTTCGGAATCTATGTATTGCGAAATATATTTAGTGAAAGCGTTCATCCAATCCAATTTATATTGGAATTTTGGTGATTCGATATTGTCGCCATTTGGCATATATACATTTATCAAACGAACATGTCCGTCAATCACGCATTCAAGAAATCTGGCGTTTACATCTGGGAATGTTGGCATGCCCAATGTGACGTCTTCGATAGATTTTTTTGAAAAAGTGGCGACCCCGTTCCATGATTTTTGACCAAAGACTTTTATATTATATCCATATTCATCAAATAAATTATGCGGAAATCCGGCGGTTTCAACCTTTAATTCTTGGACCATAATGGTGTCATATTCCCCAGATTTTAAAATTTCAAGAAAACTTTCGATATGTGCGCGTATAGAATTAATATTTAATGTAAGTATTTTCATATTTGCAATCTTTATTTTGTGATACTATAATA
>Ga0310786_10005702_pt1 | contig 16792 bp, 13 predicted proteins | sample AusTroGonzalo_MG_FD_203881 | JGI IMG/M metagenome (GOLD analysis project Ga0310786, IMG submission 203881) | Bovine rumen microbial communities from tropical cattle in Woodstock, Queensland, Australia - Gonzalo_03 (v2) (version 2) | ecosystem: Host-associated > Mammals > Digestive system >... | reverse complement strand
GTCGAGCACCGTCGCACCATTGTTCCAAGGCAGGAACGAGAAGGCACCCACGGAGCCGATAATCACCAAGAGCGGAGCCACAAGATAGAGCAGCTTGTCGGCCTTGTCGACGATGAAGATCTCCTTGACGAGCATCTTGAACACGTCGGCAAACACCTGCAGCAAGCCCCAGTAACCTACTCGCATCGGGCCTAAGCGGCACTGGAAGTAGGCACAAACCTTACGCTCCATGAATATCAGTACAATCGCAATCAGCGCATATCCCACGAGGATAGCCGTGCCAACCAAGATGCACTCAATCAATATCGCCAACCAGTCGGGACATCCTACCGTCACTCGAAGCAGTTGGTCGAACCATTGTGTAACTAAACTAAAATCGAACATATATTCTTTTTTCTTTTTCAACTACGAATTTAACGAATTTCACTAATTATTTGGTAAAGCCAATTCGTATAATTCGTAGTAGATTATTATTATCTGTCGATGTCTGGAATGACGACGTCAATAGCAGCACAGGTAGCAATCAGGTCGGCAATCTTCTGACCACGAAGCATCGGATCGAAGGCACCTACCAATGAGAGACCCATCGGACGCATCTTCATGCGGTACGGGCTCTTGTCACCACGAGAGTCGAGATAAACACCAAACTCCCCAGCCACACCCTCGACAGAGTAGTACCACTGTCCCTCAGGGCACTTGATGATAGGCTTCTGCTTCACGTAGAAGTCGCCCTCGGGGATGTTGTCTATCAACTGCTCGATGATGTTCAGGCTCTGGTACATCTCGTTGATGTGGACGAGATAGCGGTCCATAGAGTCGCAACCATTGAGTGTGCACTGCTCCCACTCCACCTTGTCGTACATATCGTAGGGGTGGTTCTTGCGCACGTCGTTCTTCCAGCCTGAGGCACGGCCAGCAGGACCAGTCACTGCATAGTTGATACAATCTTCAAGACTCATCGGACCACAGTTCTCAAGACGGTTGTGGGTGATGACGTTATCACCGAAGATATCCATATACTCCTGGATCGTCGGACGCAGGTACCTCACCAGATCCTTGCAGTTCTTGACGAAGTTCGGATCGATATCGTCCTGCAAGCCGCCGATACGATAGTAGTTCTGGATCAGTCGGCCACCCGTGGTTTCCTCCATGCAGTTCAGCACGTGCTCGCGGTCGCGCATACCGTAGAGCATACCCGTAAGGGCACCCAAGTCCTGAGCCACACAAGAGGTATAGAGCAGGTGAGAATCGAGACGCTGCAACTCATCCATAATGGTACGGATGTACTTGATGCGGTCTGTCAGCTCCACTGCCAGTGCTTCCTCAATCACACCTACCAGCGCGTGGCGGTGCTGCATGGCTCCCAGATAGTTCAGACGATCCGTCAGAGCCAGGGTCTGAGGATAGGTCATACCCTCCCACATCTTCTCGATGGCGCGATGGATATAGCCCAGGTGCGGATAGATGCGCTTCACGGTCTCGCCGTCGAGCACAGTCTGCAAGCGCAGCACACCGTGAGTCGCAGGGTGCTGCGGGCCGATGTTGATCACATAGTCGTCAGATCCGAAGAGGCGGTTCTGCTTCGACTGCAGGTTACCGTCCTTGTCGATGAAATACTCCAGACCATAGTCGGGTTCCACATCATCCTCCAGCGTGTACTTGTCGTTGTACTCCCAGTCCTTGCGGAAAGGATAGCCCTTAAAGTCACTACGCAGGAACAGACGGCGCATGTCGGGATGACCCAGGAACACGATGCCATAGAAGTCAAAGACCTCGCGCTCCAACAGGTCGGCCACGCGCCAGATGTTTGATACGGTGGGGAGATAGGCCATCATCTGACCGTCGGTCTCACCCGTGCCGTTAGATGACATCCCATCGCCACAAACCTGGGTCTTGGCAATCATCTTCACTGAGCAACGCTCGTGGGTCTGCGTATTCTCGAGGATATAAACACAGCCGAGGCCCTCCTCTTTACCGAAGTCCTCGCCGACGATGGTGACAAGATAGTCAAAGCCCTTCTTGTCCTTCAAGTTCTGCATCTCCTGTGCGAACTTGTCAAAATCAAATGATAAGAACTCTAACTTCATGCCTTCTCCTCCTCTTTCTTAAGTTCATCAACAAACTCCTGGGGAACCTCAGTAATAACCATGGGCTCACGACGATGGTCGCCGTGCTTCGAGCGGAAGGTCAGTTCCTCGTTAGATACACCCAAGGCAGCCTCCTCGGCCGTCTGCTTGTGGTTGGCACCACCGAAGAATTTCTCGATCTTCACCTTACGCTGGAGCTGCATCATGCCGTACATGATAGCCTCCGGGCGTGGAGGACAACCAGGGATAAACACATCGACGGGCACGATCTCCTCGATACCCTTCACAACATGGTAGCTCGACTTGAACGGGCCGCCACTGATGGCACAGCCACCCACGGCAATCACGTACTTAGGCTCGGCCATCTCGTCGTACAGACGCTTCAGGGCTGGAGCCATCTTGTGGGTGATGGTGCCGGCGCACATGATCAGGTCAGCCTGACGGGGAGAGTTACGCGTCACCTCAAAACCGAAGCGCGCGAAGTCGTAACGGGCACAGCCGCAGGCCATGAACTCAATGCCGCAGCACGAGGTGGCGAAGGTCAGCGACCAGAGGGAGTTCGCACGTCCCCAGTTGATCAACTGGTCGAGCGAGCCCGTCACCACATTGACGCCACCCTCATGGAGCTCGTCAATGATCTTCTCCAACGAGGCGTTGTCGTTCCACTCCTCGTAGGGGATACTCTTGATGTGAGGCTTCCTTACTTCCATTCCAAGTCTCCTTTCCGCCAGGCATAAGCCAAGCCTAATACCAGAACTACCAGGAAGAAGCCGATCGACAGCAGGGCCATCGCGCCGAACTCCTTCACTACTACTGCCCATGGATACAGAAACACCGTCTCTATATCAAACATGAGGAACAAGATGGCAAAGAGGTAGAATCCCACAGACATAGGCAACCAAGAACTGCCTCGGGTGGGAATACCGCTCTCATACGGCTCACCCTTCACCTTCGCATAGGACCGTGGTCCTATCAGCTTGGCTACGATGTAAGCCGCCACCACCAATGTTAAAGCCGTCACAAGGACGGTAATCAACAAAGTAAAGTTCATAAAAATTTATTAATATTGAAATATAAATTGTTTCCGTTCTATTTTACGCGTGCAAAGATACGAATAAAAATGCAAATTACCAAACATTTCTGAACAAAAGATTATTTTACGACCTCTGGGATGGCTTCGCCCACACAGGCATTCGGCTGCTGGATGTGCAACATCTGGCAGACAGTGGGAGCGATGTCGATGATATGAACCTCACGGCTGGTTGAGCCATGCTTCACCCTCCAGCCATAGAACAGCAGGGGGATATGGGCATCATAGGGATTCCACTCGCCATGTGTCGTACCTACGGGTGACGACCATTTACCGAAGCCGTACCAGCCTGGCTCCAACATAAAGATGACATCCCCCGAACGATCGTAGTGATAGCCTTTCAGTGCCCGCTCCTTCAAGAACTCTGGCACAGGGGCGGTGGCAGCCTTCTTGAAATCGAAAGCGAACGACACATGCGGCAGTCTCAGGATTTCCTCCACAACGGCATCACGGACGACCTGCTCGTCCAAGCCCTGCTCACGGATGGCATCCTTGTCGAGCACTACACGATAGTCCAGACAGTCTTTGATGATATTCTTAGTGAGTCCGAATCTCTCTGTAAGACGCTTGGCGGCTTCGTCCACATAGACCTCATCCCATTTCCAGGCACCTCCGTTCAGCTTGTGGTCTGCCATAAATTGGAAATTGTGGGCAGCACCGTGATCAGCGGTAAAGAACACCAGGTAATTCCCCTCACCCACCTGCTCGTCGAAGGCATTCAACAGCTTGGCAATGTCCTTGTCAAGTTCCAGATAGGCCTCGTCGGTATGTTCGCCGCGGGTACTCCACTGATGACCAATCACGTCAGTCTGCGAGAAGCTCACGCAGAGCATATCGGTCACCTCGCCCTTGCCCAGCTGCTCACCCTTCAGGGCAGAGATGGCCATGTCGGCAATCAGGTGTCCGCAGAGGGGATACAGACCGACATCCTTGCCCACCTTCTTCAGTTCCTTGTTCTTCTTCATCCGGGCATTGACATCCTTTGCCCACTGGGGCAGCTCCTGCATATACCAGGTGCTGGTGATGAACTGCCCGTTGTCAGTGTCCATCCAATAGGCTGCATTGGCACTCCTACCGGCTGGCAGGATGGCAGCACGGTCCTTATAGCTGATTCCGATGACCTTTGACATGAAATCGGTGTGCAGTCGCAACTGGTCGCCGATAGTCGTGGCCAGCAGGTTGACGGGCGATGACTTGCCCTTCTTCTCATTATCTGTACCCACAGGCATCACATCGGGGTCCTCACAACTGGAACGCTTCACACCGTTGATATAGAAAGCGTTGCCGCAGATGCCGTGAAAAGCTGGCGTAGAGCCCGTATAGGCTGACGTGTGCCCGATAGCGGTTACCGTCGGCAGATAGTTGATCAGGCAGTTGTCGCACGAATAGCCCTTGTCCACCAAGCGACGAAGGCCATCCTCCTGAAACTTGTCATAGTAGCGCGAGAGATAATCCCAGCGCATCTGGTCGACCACGATTCCTACTACGAGCTTTGGGCGCTCGTTAAAACCCGTATGCGCCAACAACTGAACTGCTGAGCATACCATCAATGCAATCAATAAAACAATTTTCTTCATAACGCTGGCAAAGATACAAAAAAAAGTGAAAAGAAGGTCGCTTTTCACTTTTTTTTGTATCTTTGTGGCGAATTTGCGATGTAATGAAAGAATGAACAAGACTACATCCATCATCCTGAAGGTTGGCGGCGGCATCATCGGAGGACTCTCGGTGGTGCTTCTGACAGGCTCGGTGCTGCTCAATTCGAGGTATGTCCAGAACAAAGTGCTGAAGTACGCCACAGACGCTTTGGCGGAGAAGCTCCAGACACGTGTATCCATCGACAGCGTGAGCATCAGCCTCATCAGGCAGAAGGTAGAACTGTGGGGACTCTACGTGGAAGACCAGCAGCAACGCGAGATGCTCCAGTTGAAGAAGGTGGCGGTTGACTTGAAGACAATGCCGCTGATGCACAGCCAGGTCGTGATCGACGAGGCGGAAGTGACTGGCCTGAATGCCCTGCTACTGAAGCCCTCGGAGGAGGAGCCTGCCAACTACCAGTTTGTAATCGACGCGTTCAAGAAGGAAAAAGAAGACTCCACAGATGCTGAGGACGAGAAGAAGCAAAAGATGAGCCTCGAGATCAGCCTGATGAAGCTGAACGACATCCACGTCAGGTATAACGAGCAGGACTTCAAGCTGGGCTCGGCAAAGGTGGAGACGGAAAGCGACCTGAAAAACATCAAGGCGATCATCGAGGACGTTCAGTCGAAATGGACCTCGCAGTCGAAGAAAGGGCCTGTTGACAACCAGCTGAGTGTCGACAGAATATCGGTCACCTCTGACGGCAGCCATTACGACGCAGGTATCAGCGGTCTGCATTTCAAGACCGACAACCACAATCTACGTAAGAATGCCGGCAAACCCAATCGCGGCTACTTCGACACCCATCATTTAGACATCACGGCAAACCTCAAGGTCTCTGCCGACTCCTTAGGCAAGGACACCGTCATTGCCCAAATCACCGAATGCCAGGCTATCGACTCCATCACAGGCATAGACATCCGGGACCTGCGAACAAAGGTCTTTGCCAATAAGGAAAAGGTACACCTGCGTGAAACCACCATCCAACAGAAGAACACCGTCCTCAGCTTCGAGGAGGCCGAGCTGACGCTGCCCAGCAAGAAAGAAGGGCGCACCCTCTCCTACTCTACGGGTGTCATTAAAGGCAGGACCCTGTTGAAGGACATCTCCCGAACCTTCGCCCCCGTACTCAGCAAGTTCACCCTGCCTTTGGACCTGAGTGTCAGAATGAGCGGCACAGACTCTACCATCACGTTCCGCGATATCTACGTGGGCACCGACGGTAAGGAACTGGGCATCAATGCCGTTGGCGACATTAAGAACCTGAAGGATGCCAAGAAACTCGACATCCGTTTCCACGTCAACAAGATGATGGCCAAGGGCGACATCAAGGAAAAGATCATCAACCAGTTCCCCGTGAAGAAACTGATGATGAAGCCCCTCCACAACCTGGGGAACATCAGCTTCATCGGCGACGTCATCATCCTCTGGAGGCAGGAGAGCTTCAAGGGTACCCTCGGAACGGCCGCAGGCCCTGTGAACTTCCAATTCTCCATCGACGGTAACAACAAGTACGTCAGCGGCCATGTCAGCTCAACTGCCCTACAGCTCGGCAAGGTGTTCGACATTGAGGATATTGGCGCCGTCAAGGCCAATGCCGACTTCAAGGTTGACATCTCCAAGCCCCGTACAGCCCTGATGCGCAGGAAGAAGGGCGGCAAGCTGCCCATCGGCACCGTCAGCGCCTTCGTGGAAGACTGCAGCTACAAGGGGATACACGTGAGGAACCTGACGACCGCTATCGAGAGCGACGGTGCCATTGCCTCCGGCGACATCAGGCAGCACGGCCTCCACAGAGACCTCTACTGCTCGTTCTCGTTCACGAATACCGACGAGATGCGGAAGATGAAGATCACCCATCCGGGCATCAAGTTCCACAAGGCGTCAGAAGAGGACAAGAAAGCCCGCGACGAGCGCAAGCGGCTGAAGAAAGAAGAGAAGGCCAAAGCCAAGGAGCAGAAGAAGACGGAGCAAAGTCAACAGCCCAAGAAGAAGAAAGTTTTCGGGATCTTCTAATTGCCCAGTCGCTCAATGATCTCCAGACACATCCGGCTATTGTGATAGGGACATTTCCAGAAGCCTGCCTTGTCATCGACAGTATTCAGCGAGCCATCAGGATGACGGCTCCAGAACCATTCGCCACCTTCGTAGTCGATCAGGTTCTCCTTGATGTACTCCCAACACTTGAAGGCCCTTCCGAGGGCATCCGTATCGCCAAAATGCTGCCAGATATTGAACCAGCCCACGACATTCTCTGCCTGTACCCACCAATGGAGGTCATCATCCACATGGCCGGTATCGACGTTGGCCTCATGGATCATCGAGCCATCTGAACGCAATCCCTTCTCCGAAGCCTTGGCAACCACCTTGACTATCGCCTCCACCTTCGCCAGCACATCCGTGTCGCCCAGCACAAGGGCAGCCTCGTGCATCAGCCATGAACACTCGATATCGTGGCCGTAGCTCTCCAACTGTCCGGCCCCGCGTGTCCAGTCCATCTCAAAGAAGAGATCGAGGTGGTGGGTCTCGGGATTCAGGATATGGTCGGTGAAGATATGGATGAGGTTGCGTAGCGAACCCTCGACCTCAACCAATGTCTCTGTCGGAACGGTGATGCCGATGGGCAGCACAGAACCAATGACAGGCACATAGTCGCACGACGCAGCGGCCTGCATCTCCTTCAGACAGCGATACAGGTTGGCGTAGGGCTCGATAATGTGCAGATGAGTGTTCTGCGACTTGGGGAAATTGGCATCGAAGTCGGAGAGGCGCATATCGGCCATCGGCTGCCAGTCGCGGGAACAGGCCTCGATATAGCCGTTATAAAGAGTATCCAGCGCGTGTTCCTCCACACAGTCGTAGAGCTGGAGGGCATAGTCGAGGGCCTCATGATCACTCGTGGCACGGGCATATTCCGACAGGCCGTAGATAGCGAAGCCGATGGCATAGAACTGCTTCTTGGTGTCGAGGGGCTGTCCCTTGTAGTCGACACTCCAATAGACGCCGTTATACTCCTTGTCGATGAAATGCTCGATGAAATACTCCTTGGCTCGCGTAGCTATCTCTAAATATTCGGGATTGCCAAGCACCCTGTAGGCTGCCGAGAACGTCCAAAGGATTCGGGCATTGAGGATGGCGCCCTTCTCTGCCTCGGGATGAAGCACCCCGCTACCGTCGATACGACCGTAGAAGCCACCGTTCTCGCGGTCAACCATCTTGTCTATCCAGAAACGCAGGATATTCGTTTCGAGAACATCCTGCATTTCTGATTTCATTGTCTTTACATCCATAGTTCCCTGTCGCTATTGCATTTGACGTACCTTTCTCAGTTCGGTATTGATCTCTTCGATACGGCTCTTCGTCAACGGATAGAACCATACCACGACGATGGCCAAGGCAGCCACCATAGCCGGGATGAAGCTCATCAGCCAGCGGAGCACCATCAGGGCACTCTCCGGCTGTACGATATTGTCAGCAGCAGCCGCATCGGTATTGTAGCCGAAGCCTGAGAGCAGCCAGAGCACGGCAGCACCACCGATGGCGCCACCAAACTTCTGGGCCATCGAGGCAGAGGAGAAAATCAGACCCGTAGAGGCCGTGTGGAACTCCAACTCGGCATAGTCGCTCACGTCAGCATACATACTCCATATCAACGGCGACATGATACCTGTGAAGATGGAGATGATCACCTGCAAGATCAGCATCGTCCAGAAGCCCGATGGTGTGCAGGGCACGAAGAAGAACGCGATGCTCAGCACCAGGAGGGCTGCGTTGACGACGATGAACGTGGTCTTCTTACCCAGCTGGTTAGCAATCGGCACGCAGAGTGCCACACCGACCATGTTCGACACCTCGCCGATACCCAGGAAGAGTCCGGCATAGAAGAGGAAGGAGAGGCTGAAGATGACCAGCGACACGTTGGGGCCGATGATGTCGGTGAAGTAATAGGCCACCGTAGCACCACGCACTGTGTTGAAGAGGTTCGAACACAGGGCGGCGCCGATAAGCAGCCACCATGGCTTGTTGCGCAGCAGCGACCTGAAGTCGTCGCCCACGCTGACGGTAGATACCGTCTTCAGGTGCTCCCTCGTCAACAGGAAACAGAGGATGAACATCACAAAGCAGGCAGCAGCAATGCAGACCATCCCCCAGAACCAGCCTTCCTTGGAGCCATAGCCGCCGAACATGTTAGTCAGGGGCTCCCAGAGGAAGAGTGCCAGGAACGAACCGCCGTAGGCGAAGAACATACGGAAGGAGGAGAACACGGTCTTCTCGTTCGAGTCGTCGGTCATCACACCCAACATGGCTCCGTAAGGCACATTGATACCCGTATAGACCGTCATCATCATGATGTAGGTGATGTAAGCCCAGATGAGCTTGGCGCCGTAGGTCCAGTCGGGTGTGGTAAACAGCAGGATACCACAGATGGAGAACAGCGGGGCCACCCACAACAGATACGGACGATACTTACCCCAGCGGGTGTTCGTACGGTCGCAGATGATACCCATCATCGGGTCTGAGACGGCGTCCCAGATACGGGTGACGAGCACCAGCACACCGGCATCGATAAGTGACAGACCGAAGATGTTTGAATAGAAGAACGGAAGATAGTAGGAGAATATCTTCCAGAAGGTTGACGATGACATATCGCCAAAGCCATAACCGATTTTCTCGATTAATTTAGTCTTAACCATAGATCTATGTTATTTACAATTTTACTATTTACTATTTACAATTTATTCCATTATTTGTTTTGACGATTCTTGGCGATGAGCCGCTTGATGGTTTCCACAGAGGCGGCGGTATAGAGGCCGTCCTCGGGCGTGTTCATGCAGTAGTCGACGAGCCTGTCGATGGTCGATGTGGCCACATGCATACGGGTGTCGGCAGAGGCGTAGTAGATGAACACCTTACCGTCCTCATCAGCGATCCAGCCGTTGGCGAAGGCCACGTTCATCACGTCGCCCAGATACTCGTCGCCCTCGGGCACGAGGAAATAGCCGCCGGGCTTGGCGATGACCTTTGTGGGGTCGTCGAGTGCCGTCATATACATATATAACACGTAGCGCAGACCGTCGGCCGTAGCCCTCACGCCGTGGGCCAGATGGAGCCAGCCCTTCGGGGTCTTGATGGGGTGCGGGCCCTCACCGTTCTTCACCTCGGTGATGGTGTGGTACTTGCGCTCATAGATGATCTTCTCTTCCTTGATCTCCGCATGGGTGATGTCATCGACGAGTGCCCAGCCAATGCCTCCGCCGGAGCCGGTGTCGATAAAGCCGTCCTGCGGACGGGTATAGAAGGCATATTTGCCATCGACGAACTCGGGATGAAGCACCACGTTGCGCTGCTGGCTCTTCGTCTTCAGGTCGGGCAGACGCTCCCACGTCTTCAGGTCCTTCGTTCGGGCGATGCCTGCGGTGGCGGTGGCGGCAGAGAGGTTGCCGGGCTGCGAGTCATCGTGACGCTCGGCACAGAACACGCCGTAGATCCAGCCGTCCTCGTGCTGCGTGATGCGCATATCATAGATGTTCGTGGCGGGAACCACATCGTCAGGCATAGTGATGGGCTCCTCCCAGAAACGGAAATTATCGATACCGTTGGGCGACTCGGCGACGGCGAAGTAGCTCTTGCGGTCGGCACCCTCAACGCGAACGACGAGCACATACTTGCCCTGCCACTTCAGCGCCCCTGAGTTCAGGGCGGCGTTGCACATGATGCGCTGCATCAGGTAGGGGTTGTCCTGTTCGCTGAAATCGTACTTCCACTCCAAGGGCACGTGTTCGGCCGTCAGGATGGGATACTTATACTTCTCATAAATGCCGTTCCCCCACTCTACGGGTTCGTTCTTGCGGCTCAGCAGCGCCTCATGATGCGCACGCAACGCTGCCACTTTCTTTTCAAATTCACTCATATATCTTTATATCATTGAGAAACAACGACTTATCTGAACTGTACAACTGCTTAAAGTACTCGGCATCGGGCTTCGAGGGCGAAGGGCCGAACCACTCGTGACTGGCGTTACGCCACACGAGGAAATAGCTGATAGGATACTTCTCGACGATGGGCTGCAAAGCTGTCGTCCACCAGTCGGGCTCCGACAGGTTCTTCAGGCCGCACTCCGTCAGGGCGGCTATCTTGCCGTTCTTCTCGGCAAACTTCGTCAGCATATCCAAATTGGCATCCAGCTGCGACATGAAGTCCTCGCGCGAACCCCACTGATAGCCGTCGATGCCCACAAGGGCGATACGGTCGTTGCCGGGATAGCGCTCCAGGTATTTCTCTTCCGTCAGGTTCGGAGCCATACCCGGCGAGTAGGCCCAGAGCAGGTTGTCGAAGCCGTCGGCGTCGAGCTTGTCCTGCAACATGTTCCACAGGGCCTTGTATTCCTCGATAGTGCAGAGCTTCTCGCCCCACCAGAACCACGAGCCCGTGTTCTCATGCCAAGGGCGGAAGATGATAGGCACCTTCTGGCCGTCGTCGGTCTTCAGCGAGGCGAGGAAGTCGCTCACGCGCTGCATCCACGTCTGGAAGAGCTCGTACTTCGCTCCGCCCTCAAGGATGTTCTTCACCACCGTCGTGTCGCTGATGTCCCAGGCCGTGCCTTCGGGGAACTTCTGTCCTGCCAGTCCGCCGCCCTCGATCGTGGTGAGGGGGTTACGCGGGTGCCAGCTGATGGTGATGATGCCGCCACGCAGGTGGTGCTTGATGATCTCCTCGCGCATCTTCGTGAAGGGCACGCTGTCGAGGTTCTTTGCGTCGCCCATCTCGATGCCGCCGATCTCGAAGCCCATCACGGCAGGCCAGTCGCCGCAGACGTTCTTCACGTCGCTGGAGTCGTTCTGATAGTCCCAGGTGAGGCCGTAGAACGGGTCATCCTGATGACCGAACATATATCCCTTACTGCGGAGGGTGTCGAGCCGCTCCTCCAACTGCTGGGCCACAGTCTTCTCCGGCTCAGCCTTCTGTGGCGTACAAGCGACTACCGCCATCGCCACCATTCCCATCATGAATATCTTCTTCATATCTTAATGTTCAATGTTCATCTTTTTCAGCAGCCACGACTCCCACTCGTCCCACTGCTCCTGATACCAGAAGTGCCAGGTCTGCTGATAGGGCGAGATCGTTTTCGGGCCCTTCACCGTGTTATATGTGCTCCAGGCCGTTGTCGGAGGCACCACGTCGTCGTTGTAGCCGAACGAGAACCACCCGGCCTGCTTATCAGTAATCAGCCTTGCGAAGTTCACCCCGTCATAATACCGCGATGTCTCAATCTTCTGACTCAACTTTTCACTTTTCACTTCTCCACTTTTCACTCCATAGAAGTAGTGCGGCCACCCGCAGGCAACGCCCCTCAGCGAGTTGGTGTGGTCGCAGAGGGCGGCATGAACGGCTCCGTAATACGTGATGCGCTTGTCGAGGCCAGCCGTAGCCAACGAGAGGAAGCCGCCCTGCGAGGAGCCCGTCACACCGCACTCCTTACCGTTCCAAGGCGTATATTGCTCAATATAGTCGAGGGCGCGGATGCAGCCCAGCACCACACGGTAGTAGTAGCTCTTGCTGCGGTCGTCCATCCCCCACTCCCAATAGTTCATCAGGGCCCCGTTGAACACATCGTCATAGACCTTCTGCTCCATCGTCACCGAGATGCCGTGGATGCCGATCTCGAGCGTGATGGCCCCCTGCGAGGCCGTCCAGACGTCGCCGCCATAAGGGCGCACGCCGGCACCTGGCACGCGCAACAGGGCGGGATACCTGCCCTCCTTCACTGGCACACAGAGGATGCCGTAGGTGCGCCAGTTGTCATGGATATTATTGAACGACACCTCATAGACGTTCACGTCCTTCGTGCAACGCTCGGGCAGGAGGCGCTTCGTGGGGTTGAGGTCGGTCTTACGGGCCTCCTTGATGGCGTTCTGCCAGAAGTCGGCAAAGTCGGCGGGCATCACCGTCGATGGCTGGAGCTTCTCTGGTGAGAACGCCGCGCCACAGGCCTGCTTGTAGTCCTTGCCGTCCACGTGGGCGGTCACGTCCACACGGTAGAATCCCGGCTGCTTCATCGTGCCTGTCAGCTTCAGGGTACCGTCCTTCAGCACCAGGCTCTTCTTGACGTCCTGGTACATCTCAGGCCCGGCGGCATAGTCGATGCTCACATTGTCGATGAGCGTGCCCGACTTGCGCACCTCCACGACGAACGAGGCCTTCTCGCCCGTCTTGTACGTCCAGTCCTGATGATCCGGCTCTACGGTCACAACCACATTGTTGCCCCGTATTTGTGCTGCCATCCTCACCGATGCCATCACTCCGACCGCAATCACCAATAATATCTTTATCTCCCTCTTTGTAATCATAAAGCTCAAAGTTCAATGTTCAAAGTTCAAAGTTCTCATCTTGGAAACTTGCTTCCTGATGACTGCGAGCGTCGTGCTGTCACCGGCGAACACCGAGTTCAGCCCCTGGGCCTCCTGTGCAGGGTCGCCCGTATAGTCGTCGCCCACCTGCCACTGCTCCTGATGCACGGGCTTGGCCAGTCCGCCCCAGCCCCAGAAGTTACAGCCGGCGAAGTACCCACCCTTCTCGGCATTGTCGCCGACGAGCGAGAAGACATACTCATAGAAGCCGTCGCGGCCCTGCGTAGGAGTGCCCAGCGCGAACTGGAAGCCGTCGCGGGGATAGCCGAACTCCTCCATCACCAGCGGTTTCCTGATCTTCTCACAGATGGCCAGATGGCGGTCAATGTAGTCCTTCGTGTTCTCCTTGGCCCTCGGCAGGTTCTCGATCAGCGAGTCGGGCTTCACCCAGCTCCAGTTGTAGGGCCACAGGTGGATATTGGCGTAGTCGATGTTCTTGTCGGCGGTGATGCGCTCCCAGCAGTCGAAGTCGCCCTCACAGCCCCAGGCACCCTCGCTGCCGATGGAGATCAGGTGGTTGGGGTCGAGACTGCGGATGAGTGCCGATGCCTCAGCCAGCCACTTCTCGAAGGCAGGCAGCGCCTCCTTGCTGAAGGCGCGCGGCTCGTTGCCGATCTGCCACGACATGATGGCGGGATCGTCCTTATAGGCCACGCCGGTATAGCGGTTGGTACGTCCGACGATGAAGCGCACATAGTCGTAGAACAGCTCGTGAGCCTTCGTGTTGGTGGCATATTTCGACATGGCCTCCATGAACTTCGGGTAGCCGTCCTCGTTGGGCCTCGGCTGCTTGCCGGCACCCGCCTGCTCCAAGTAGAAGCCGTAGCCCCCGCTCCACTCCCACGAGTTGTTCAGGTAGAGCACGGCCACCATCCCGCGCTTGCCCATCTCCTGCAACAGGTAGTCGAGACCGGCCAGGATGGTGTCGTTATACACCCCCGGGGCCTCCTGAAGCGTCGGTTCCACCTTCGTGGTCACGCCCCGCTCGCCATCGGAGCCTACGAGCACGCGCAGGTTGTCGATGCCCATCTCCTTCATCAGGTCGAGCTCCTGACAAAGGCGCTCGCGGTTGCCGCCCTGCCCTTCCGAGCCCAGGATGGCACCGTACCAGAAGTTCGTGCCCACATAGTAGTAGGGCTTGCCGTCCTTCACGAAATGGCCGTCCTCGACGGTGACGAACTTGGGTTCATCCTGAGCCTGCCGTTGCTGACAAGCCCCAAGCCCTACCATCATCAGGACTATTGCGAAAAGAGTCGATTTATGCATACTATAGTTACCGTCTTAGTTATTTTGGTGCAAAGGTAAGAAAAATAATTAAGACTACCAAATGAAAAATCAAATTATTCTCCATTTTCTTGGAACTTTCAGAAAAACACCGTATATTTGCACCGACAAACAGTTGAAATATGAAGAAAACATTACTCATGGCCCTGACTTTCTTCTTCGTCGGGGCAGTTGGCAATGCCAAGGCAAGCGGCTCTGACAACGGCTCGAAAACGCCCGACGGCGTGGAGGCAGTCGATTTGGGCCTTAGTGTGAAGTGGGCGAACATGAACGTGGGAGCGACGAAGGATTCAGGCTTCGGCACCTACTACGCGTGGGGCGAGACCAAACCGAAGAGTTACTACTCGTGGGACACCTATGCATGGAGCAAGGAAAACACCAAGTTCCTGTTCAAGTATTCCACCACCGACGGAAAGACCAAGCTGGTTCTCACCGACGATGCTGCCCACGCCAATTGGGGCGGCGACTGGCGGATGCCCACCTACGAAGAGTGCCAGGAGCTGGCCGACCCTGAGAAGTGCAAATGGGAATGGATCACGAAGGATGGTGTCAACGGCTATAAGGTCACAGGAAAGAAGACGGGCAACTCCATCTTCCTGCCCATCACCGGCTTCCGCTTCTATGAGGGCATCCAGTTCCGCGCCATCAGGGGCATCTACTGGACGTCAACCCTCTACACGGGCAACATCAACAAGGCATGGTGCCTGGAATTCGACTTCTCTGATGTTGACGTGACCGAAGGAAAGCTTTCAAGCAACCGTTTCAGCGGCCGTTGCATCCGCGCTGTCCGATAGCCTGAGCAAACACCATCAATGTGCGATGACGGGATCGTCGCCTGAGTCGCCACCGCCGTAAGGATCGACGACGGCACCGTCGCTGCCGCCATATCTGCCGCTGATGGTGCCGCTGGCGACAATGATTGCTTTACACGTGCCTCGCGCACCCGCGCCAATATCGTATGCACCATCGTTGCCCTTGGCCGTACCCTTGGCCGGCTGCTTAATGATGATATTGCCGCATCCTCCCCAAAAGCCGCTGCCGATACCCGCAGCATACATGCCGCCATAGGCGTTGATGGTGCCGTCCTTAATCGTGATGTCGCCGCAGTTGCCCGAATAGCCGGTGCCGATGCCCGCACCATGATCGCCGCCAATGGCAGACAGTTCGCCTGCTCCGCAGATGGTGAGTTCTCCGCCTACCTGGATGCCGGCGCAATTTTCACAACCCTTTACCTCGTTCTTCGTGCTATCGGCCAGCACGATGGTGACGCTGCCCTCGCAGGTGATGCCCGCCCATTTGATATTCTCTACTTTGTCACCTTGTATGGCTACACCGCTCAGCGTCACCGTCGCCCCGTCGGCTATCGATATTCTATAGGGTCCGGCGAGCTTGCCCGTCAGGGTGTCGCCGTCCTGAGCCTTATAGCCATCCGACAGCTTCGACAGGTCCACTCTATGTAGCCCCGGTGGCAAAATGCCACCCTCATTCGGGTCATCTGCCGGGTTGTCAATCTTCGCACACGAGGTCATCGTCATGCCCGTCAGGGCTGTGGCCAGCACTACGGCTGCCGTCAGGAAAAAGTTCTTGGTCTTCATCATTCTTTTATTTTATGGTTTCTGATTTCGGTTGCAAAGGTAATACACTTTTCCAACATTTCCAAAAAAAACATGCATACATTTGGTCAAACGCCCAAATGTATGCATCATTCACCCAGAAACACGCCCTAATCTTTCATGCAAGGTTGCAAGGTTTGCGTCTTTTCCCAGCTGCTCTTGTCCTTCTTCTCAATTAAAAGCACCAAGCACTTCTTACACTTAACACATTACAACTGATAATCAGGAAGATACAAATAGTTTATCTTACACTTAACCAACATTATAACAAGCACCAAAACCATTTTTAGTAGTCGAAACACGGACAAAGGGTAGTTGCCGACCAAGTCAAGGAGGCTCCAACACTCTGAATTCTCGAGAGAATTGGATGAAGCGGAGCCTCCTGGCAGATGACAAGAGGCTCCCTCTATCTAAGTAAAGGCTGCAAATACTTAATTAAAAGGTACTATTATCGATTAAGTGTATGATAAAGTGCGAGGTAAGTGTAAGGTAACAATTTCATAACTTCCTAATTATCAAGACTTAGTGCAAGAAGTGTAAGAAGTGTGATTACTATTTATTAAGGTTCATCTCAGAATTCTGTTGATTTAGACCTTATAAGGTTGTAAAATGTAAGGAATATTTATAATGAATATTTAACCAAACTGTTAATAATCAGTATATCATATA